>MDSY01031001.1_pt1 | contig 11349 bp, 4 predicted proteins | sample 811131 | NCBI WGS metagenome assembly MDSY01 (sample SAMN05326643, study PRJNA326480) | marine metagenome | isolation source: seawater | place: Atlantic Ocean: South West | collected 2010
ACTAATTTAGCAGGAATTGCAAAAGGATATTCACAATGGGCCTATGATATGGATGCTGCGAACCAAAATGGTACAATATTTCCATCATTAGATCCAAGTATATTTGAATTAAAATTCCCTAATAATGATATAACAGGTAGAGTAGTAGTATTATAATGAGCGTATTAAAAACATATAAAAAAGCAGTTAAAAATCAGAGTATAATCCCTGTAGAGAACCAAGTTCAAAAACAGAGTGATTTAACTAAAACTTTTGGTAAAACTAATTTTGATGTAGAAAATCCTGCACCATTAGGAGGACCTGAACCTAAACCTTACCCAGTAACTAAAGGTAGTAGTGCGATGTTAATGGATGGAGGGGTATTTGCAAAATCTAGTTTAGATTTAGAAAACCCAAATCCTGTAGGAGGACCAAATAGAACAACAGCAGCAAATATACCTGGTGGGTCATATCAAGTAACAACTGATCAAGGGCCACTATTATATAATAAAAATAATTTACAAGGGCAATCAACAGGTCAAATTGTAAATAAAGAACTAAATCAGTATACTCCTACTAGTACTTACTTAGAAAAAATAACACCATATAAAAATAATAACAACTAATGGCTGTATATAAAATATTTCCCGAAAAAGACGCTTCGATATATTCAGCGTACCCTGCTATGAATACAGGGCTTGATGCTATACTAGATGTAAATAATCAAGTAACACAATCTAATCCAGTAGCTAGAGTAGCTAGATCATTAATTAAATTCTCAAATAGTGAGATTAATAATGTAATAAATACTGTAGCACCTAGTTACATAACAGGATCAAATTGGAGAGGAACAACATCAGGTTCCCAAGCAGGTGGAAATTGGGCAGCTGAATTAAAAGCATATGTTGCTAAAGCAAATGGTGTAATTATAGATTCTAAAATTGAAGTATATCCTGTATCTGGTTCTTGGTATAATGGATCAGGTCAGTATTTAGATAACCAACAAATTACAAACGGTGCAAGTTGGGACTATAGATTATTTTCAGGATCAACTAAATGGTTAACAGGTGGATGGGCAACAGGAGCAACAGGTTCATATTCAGGAAGTGATAATGCAGGTGGTGGAAATTGGTATTGGACAGCAGGAGCTAATGGGTATAATGGTATAAATGCATTTACACAATACACTCAATCATTTGGATTAAGATCAGCTAAAGATTTAGGTGTTGATGTAACTAATTATTTAAAAATATGGTATTCATCATCAAATAATTTAATTGCTGCTTCATCACAAACAAATATAGCGAATGAAGGATTTATGGTAAAATGGGAAAACAATAGAGAATTTGTTACCAATTTTGCAGAATCACCTCAATTAGCATTTTATGCTATAGATACAAATACAATTTACCCTCCAGTACTAGAAATTAAATGGAGAGATTTTTCATATGCTACTACAATAGGAGCAATAAAAACAAATACATGGTTATCAGGTTCAGGTTATCCTAGTGTACCTGGAGATTCAACTTGGCCTACAATTAATAAATCTGCTAGTTTAGAACCGTTCCCAAGCCCAATTACGTTTTCAAATTTTACAGCATCAAGAGTAGGAACTGGATCTGGAGATAATATTCATATAGATCTTACTATGAATGGGCATGATATAACTAGAGCAAGAGTAACGCAAGGAGGAGAAGGATATAAAGCAGGAGATAAAATAAGAATTACTTCACAATCATTATTAGATGAGCAAGTAATAGGGTTTGTTAGTGGAGATTTAGATTTTGTAATTAGACAAAACCAAATAGATAATTTAGACGTAATAGATACTCCAGACATGTTTGTAGCATTAGATGACAACCCAGGAGTATTTTATTCAGAAAGTATAAATAAATTCAGATTAAACGTGCGTCCCGACTTTCCTTCACGTACATTCCTGACGTCATCACTTGATACACAAAATCATGCTTTACCATCTGCATCTTATTATGCAATTAAAGATTTAGATACAAATGAATTTATAGTTGATTTTGATACAAAATATACTCAAATAAGTTGTGATGTAACGGGAAGTCATTTCACAGTTTATATGAATGGTTTAGAACCAGAAAGATATTACCAAATATTAGTACAAACAAATGTTAATGGTAATACAATAATAAAAGATGAAAATTACTACTTTAAAGTAGTTAATGGTTAAAAATAAAAAGCTGTAAAATGGCAGATAAAGAAAGAGTAGATCTATTAAAACAAGTTTATTCCAAATCGGAATATACTAAGATTATCGATACCCAATTTAAATCGTTAGGTGTTGAGTCTATTCCTGATCAACTTAATAATGCACCAACAGTAGCTGATTTTTTCTCACAATATAATCTTTTATTTTATGATATACCTGCTGAGGGAGAGGTTAATTCACATCAATATTTAGTTGAAACTAGTGGTGATTATATTGGATTTAATAAAGATCAAGAATTAATTGATGCATTACAAAATGAAATTGCTCAATTAAGAAAACAATTATTAACAGCAGAAATAGCAACAGCAGAAGCTTTAACAGGAGAAAAAATTGATATTAATCCTGATGAAATTCAAGTAGAAAATGATACTGAATTTTCACAAATAAGGAGTAATTTAGAAACAAAAGTAAACCCAAATATAGTAACACCTACAGTAGTAAGTGATACACCAGAAAATAGTAATTCAAATGTAATTAACCCTAGTTCACCTACCCCAGCACCGTCATCAGGAGGTGGTGGAGGTGGAGGATATTAAGAATATATGGAAGAAGAAAACATCATAATAAGATCAGTAGATCCAATTACTTTTGAATATCAAACATATTCTGAAGAGGATAATACTTTAATATCATCATCGATATTAGATACGGCATTTACTGCTTCAACAGATTATATTGAGTATTATGCTTATGACGAAAATAAAACTCAAGTATACCCTGATGATAATATTAAGGCTGTTGCATTAAAATCATTTACAGTAGAATATGGTGATACACTTTTACAACCAGACCAAGATTTAGCGGATATAGGATTAAATTATGGTTCTTATTATTCAACTTATAATTTTTATAGAAGATTATTAGGTTCAGATATAACAATTAACTATTATATTGATGAAATAAGTGCTGATAGAACAGAAATTAGATTAAGAAGTACTGCTATTAGTATAGATACAATGGTTACTTCAAGTAATGAATTTATTTCACAAAGAGAAGCAACAGATTATTTTGTTGATTTTTATTTAAATTTTGGAAATGATACTCAATGTATAGCTAATAATATTCAAGTTGATGAAGATGATGTAGAACCTTCTTTATTAATTAAATTATACGAACCATTACCACAACAATTCTCTGTAAAAAGTTCATGTTGGGTAGTACAAGAAATATCTACATCACAAGCTTATAATGTAGAATTTCCAATCCCAGTATATGAAGATGATGATTTTCAATTTATACAAGGACCTAATTATAGCATTAAAGCAGTAAGTACAACTGGAGAAGCAGGACAATCATTTAGTTATAATACATTAATTGGTAGTAACTTAACAAGTTCTTTTAACCAATTAGAAAATATATTAAATAGAAAAGAAGTAGATATAAGTGTTGATTATACAGATTATAATAACTTCGTTCATTTTTCCTCAGCTAAAACAAGATTAGAAAACTTTTTCTATAAAGTAGGATTAATTCAATCTTCAAGTGCAGCTATATCAGCTTCATATGGTTCAATAACAGGTGCAACATCAGGATCTACAGTAGTTAGTTCTAGTGTAGCATCATTAACATCAGGGATTAGAAAAATAGAACAAAACTTTGATGGATATGAATACTTTTTATACTATAATAGTGGTTCAAGTTTATCATACCCAAAGTCAAGTACAACACCTCCATATATTTTATTAGGAACAGGAAGTGCAGCTGTGCAAACATGGATTACATCATCAGCGTTATCTGCATCTAATTTTGATGAACAAAACCCAAATTATTTATATAATGCTATCCCTGAATACTTAAGATCAGATCCAAATAACGCTAAATATGAGTTGTTTGTTGATATGGTAGCTCAGCAATATGATAATAGTTGGTTATATACAAAAGATATATCTAATAGGTTTAATAATGACAATAGATTAGATTATGGTATATCTAAAGATTTAGTAGCTGATGCAATTAAAGATTTTGGTGTAAAATTATATAGTAATAACTTTAATACTAATGATTTATATACTGCATTTTTAGGTATAACTCCATCAGGTAGTACATTCCCATTCCCTGACATGATAGGTAAGACACCGGGCGGCATAGTTATGACACCTTCTGGGTTTGAATACGTAGATACTGAAATATCAGCGTCGAATGACATAGTACCATTAGACGATGTAAACAAGCGTTTATATAAACGAATTTACCATAATATACCATATTTACTTAAACGTAAGGGTACAATAGGAGGTATAAGAGCATTAATCACATCTTATGGTATCCCAGATACAATTTTAAGAATAAGTGAATTTGGAGGTAAGGATAAAGACGATACTAAAGATTGGGATTATTATCAAAATGAATTTAATTATGCTTTACATTTAAGTAGAGCACAAAATGGATCTAATTTAACATTCTTTTCATCATCATTTGAAGCATCAACTCCTTGGCCTAGTACTGCAACTGCACCACAATCATTTCAATTTAGATTTAAAACAGGAGGTATTCCAAGTGGTAGTGCTCAAATAACAAGTTCATTATATCAAAATTTATTTGTAGCAGATGCTGGAGCTGCAGCAGCAGTAGCAGTAACATTAGAATATAATAGTATTGGTACTTCACCATCACAATCATATTCAGGTTCAATAGCAGATAATTTAAACCAATATGGTACATTAACTTTTTATCCTGAAGGTTCAAATGATATAAATAAAACAGCAAGTGTAACAGCTCCATTCTTTGATGGAGGTTGGTGGTCAGTTCAAGCAGCAGTAGATTATGATGGTAATAAAACAGCATCATTATATGTTGCTAATAGAATTGGAGGAGCAATTGGATTCTCAGGATCAGGACATATTGCACCTGTAGATAGTACTTATTATGCTAGTGCAACAACAGCTTATTTACCAACATCAAGTGTAAATTTAAATAGTAAAGGATGGTTACCATTTAGTGGATCTGTTCAAGAGATTAGATATTGGGATACACCATTAAGTGAAAGTTTATTTTATGATTATGTAGTAAACCCATATTCAACTCAAGCAAATACAATTAATAGCACTCCCGATAATCTTATATTTAGAGCATCATTAGGAGCAGATTTAGATACTGGTAGTAGACAATCAATACACCCTAAAATAACAGGATCTTGGGTTATAACACAATCTTTTGCTGCCAACAGTAATTTTTATATTAATCAAGAATTTGCGTCTGGTTCACAACAAACCTGGTTAAATAATACTGAAGAAACATACTTAAATCAAGTACCAGGAGGTATAAAAAATAGAATAACTGATAAAGCTAGAATAGAAACAACTAGAATTCCTTCTGGATCTACATTATCACCATACAGATCAATACAACAAAGTTATGCTGCTAGTGGTAGTACTCCAAATATTAATTATTTAGAAGTAGCTTTTTCACCCCAAAATCAAATTAATGATGATATTATAGCACAAATAGGTGCCTTTAATTTGGGTGATTATATAGGAGATCCAAGACAAATATCAGAATCAATTAATTCATACCCAGCATTAGATCAATTAAGAGATGCTTATTTTACAAAATATATAGAAAATTATAATGTAAATGATTTTGTAAGATTAATAAAATTCTTTGACAATTCATTATTTAGAATGATAGAAGATTTTACACCTGCGAGAACAAGTTTATCATCAGGTGTTGTTATAAAACAAAATTTACTAGAAAGAAATAAATATGCTGAACCAACAGTATCAGATACAACTCAAATGTTTGCAGCTGTACCTTCTATTGGACAACCAGCATTAGATCAAAAAAGTATAGTATTATCAGGATCTGTATTATCAGCTCCTAAAGATTATAGAACAGGTTCATCAGATGAACCACAATACGCAGATTCTGGTTCTGCAATTTACACTTATAAAGGAGGAACAGGTGGTGTATTTGAATCATTTAATACAAACTTTAATGCACCAATAAGCAATTCAGGAGAACCATATAGTGGTTTAACTGCTGCTCAAGTATCAGCATCTGCTTTTGCTTATCAATATCCTGGTGTAGTTCAGGCATTTACAGAGTCAGTTGAAATAGAATTAGGAGTAGGATTTCCTGTAGGATCAAGTAGAAATAATGAATTAGTATCTGGTTCGGGACAAGGAACACAAACTATACAAAGAATAGATCAAAGAGAATTTTATAATGGTGAATTTCCAAACACAATAAGCTTTAGAAACCCAGAAATATGTAAAACATTCTTTGGACAAGATGCAATTATAGATTATTTTTTCTTAATACAATGGTTTAATGAAGCAAGTTTTAGTGAAGAAAATTTCCTATCACAAAACAATTTACCATCTTATGGTAATGTTTGGTTTTGGGCAGATACAATATTATCCGATGCATCATTAAAACCAAATTCATTTGCTAATACACCATCAGGACAAGTAGCATCAGGACCATTTGTAGGTGGAGTTCTTTTAAATCCAGGAGAATATACAGTAGTAGGAAGTACAGGATCAGGAGCTACATTTAATTTAGCTACTGCACCTAATTCAACTGGTAATTCAAGAATAGATGTTAGAGTATTTAATAATAGTACTGGATCAGGTTTTTTACCTGGAGATTTACTTACAGTACCACAAGCTACAATGCAAACAAAAGGGTTTACAAATATGGCTCAAAACTTTACATTTGAGCTAGTACAATCTAATTTCTTAGCTAATGAAGGAGTATCAAATAAAGTTAAATATATTAAAATGTCTAACTTTGATATAAATGGACAAACAATTTTACCATTTATTGAAGATAGTGGGTATGTTATATTTAATTTAGAAGGTGCAAAAGATGTACATGGTAATTTCTTAAATGGATTCCAAACATGGTTTATATCAAATTTTGGAGTACAAAATGATCAAAATCCAAACACAACAGATGCAACTTTATTAATTATAAATGAGCCTCCATCATCTGCAGCAGTAACATCAGCAGATGAAGCATTTTATGATTTATCATTTAGTGCAAGTGGACAATTTTCTTATTATGCAACATCATCTGGGAATGATCCTGATGTATTACCTGATATTAATTTTACACAATCAGTACCACAAGGTTATTTTCCACCAGTAGCAAATTTCCCAACACAATCATTTTTCAAAGGTTGGGCTACATCAAGTTATTTTCAAACAGATATAGCAGGAAATGTATTTAGAGTTAGTTCAGGTAGTGGTTTTTATAATGATCCATTTGGATATGGTAACTTTAACACCGGTAAAAAAGAACAAGATTTTGATAGTTTAGTTAACCAATATAAACCATCAGTTATACCTTGGTTTATTAACGCAACTGCAAGTACATTTACAGCATTAAGTGCTTCAAGTACAATTAAAGGAGGTTATTTAACAGATTTAGACTCTTTAGGAATATATACAGGTGATATAACAGCATCATCAACACAAATAGGGCCTTATTTTGAAGTAGTACCTACTACTGTTCCGATAATAACATCATCAGGACAAGTATTAATATCATTACCTCAGTCTCAACCTCCAACAACACCAGCATCAGTTAATACAACACCATTTTCAATGGCATTTAATCCACAGGGTAGTCCAGCATTAGCATTAACTGTAACAGCAAATGACCCACAAGTAAAATGGTCAGCTAGTATTGAATATGTAGATGGAAATGGATGGGTTGATTCTGGATTTAATTTTGGAGGATTAATAGCTGGAACAGGTAGTGGAGCATTTAATATAGATGTATTTAATAGTTTCGCAAATTCAGGAAATTCAAATATTCAAGTTAGAGTTGCACGTATAAGAGTTACTCCAGTAGGTAATATTGATTGGAATTCAGCTGGAGATGGCACATATAGACAAACTTTAGTACAACAAGATTATTATAATGGAACAGGTGGAAATACAGGTGGAGGAACTAATTTCATCCAACCACAAACCTAAAATTATTTGGAGTATGAAAAAAAGATATTTAAATTATTTATAACAAAATAGAATGAGTACACCTAACCCAGTATTAAAATATTTCTTTAATGAAGCTAAGAATAGAATTCTAGTTTCATCATCGGCTGCGGTCAATTCAGATATCAATGCAATGAATGCTTTACTAACTTCTAGTAAAACAACATTCTTTGATGCTAATTTTACGTCTCAGTTAACTACAATAGGTACTTCAATAAGTTATACTGTTCTAAATGGAGCAGATGATAACTTTGTAATCCCTTTAGAGTCGGATCAAGAATTATGGATATATAAAGGATACTCTCCAACAATAAGTGATGGTAATTATTATAGATACAATCCTCATTTACATAGACCATACAAAGCCTATATTGTAACAACTACAGGATCAGGTTCACCAACATCCCCTTGGCTACCAAATGGAAATACTTTAAATTATTATGGTAATGGTCTTCCTGGTACAGATATATCAAATGCATTTGATGAAAAAACAATAGCAGCAATTGGTAACTTTGGTCAACCATTTGGAGGTTCAACTTTAATTACTACACAATCTGTTAGTGGTTCATTTGAAGTATTTCAAGGAGGTCCTATATCAACAGGGTTTGGTTCAGCAGATAAAAGAGGAAGAAAAATTCATCCATTTATATTTACTAGTTATCCAACAATTAGTCCTTCATTTAACCCTCCAATTTTCGGAGCAGTATTTGCTTATTATATGGAAGCCTTTCCAGGAGGAGCAACAGCAGCTAAAACCTTATTAAATCCATATAATTTTAATACAAGCACAGCTATACCCTCAAGTACAGTTTCAACTACTTCTTTAAGCTTTAATAATGCAACTGTAGCTTCCTCAACAACAGCATCTATTGGTAATGGACAATTAAATACTTTACAAATATTAGGGATAAGTGCATCCCTAGCTGGTGGTAAAAAATCAACAGTACGTTTTGTAATAACTGGTAGTAGTGGAAATACAGTAACATTATCCCCAGAAACAATAACATATATTCCTGCATATAATTATTTTCAAATGACTTATGATACTGCAACAGTATCCGCACAACCTCCATTTGCAAGTAGTGAGCAATTAATTACAATAATATCAGGTAGTATATTACAAGAAACATTAATTCAACCACAAAATAATACATTAAATATATCGGCATCAACATTTAGTACTACACCAGTTTCAAATGCTATTTATTCTTATACAAGTAGTTTATTTGATGGGGGAACAAATAATGCACCAGCTTCAGGATCAACACAATTTGGTTTATATTGTGAATACGATCAGTATGTTAGATATGAATTAATAAATTTACAATCAAATACTTTAAACCCTGTAAGAGTTAATTTTACAGCATCAGATGGGACAGCTAGATTTTTTGATTTAGCTAAGGACCAAAGAGCATTATTTAGAGGAGCAGCAGGAAGTATTTCATATCCTAATGGAACAGGATCTTCTAATGGATTTCAACAAACGATAATAGATCCAAGTGCACCTGGTGCACCAATAGTAAATCAATTTGCTACTAGATGGGAAGATGTTTATATTTCATATTCTTCATCTTTATCATCAAGTTTAGATGGTATATATACTTTTAACCAAACACCACAAAATGATGTTCAAGTAACAGCATCGGCATTATTAAATGCTTGGACTGGAGAAGCAGTAGTAGGAGCAAATTATGGTGGATTTGGTTATGGTGGGGGTAATTATGGTTCTTCAGGTACAACACCAGGAACAACTTGGCCCACAGCTTCTATTTTAATATTTACAGGTTCAAATTCATTTCCTAATGTACCACCTGTAATAACATCTACTCCATACACTACTAGTATGTTTAGATCTGCTAATATTCACACAACTCCATTAGCAGTAACAATGAGTTTCTTAATACCATCACAATCTATTAATTTTAAAGATTGTTTATCAATGGCATTAAAAGTAGAATCAGGATCAGCTAACTCAGCATCTGTAGAAAATTCATTAGTAGTAAGTGAATATAATTTAAAATTCTTTACACCAACACAAAGTTCAGGAGGTGATGGTAGAGTACCAACATTTATAGATAACGCATTTTCAGGTTCATCAGGATTTTCAAATTCTCCTGATTGTCAACCTTTATTAAATAACATTAATGCTGATAGAATTAATAGACAAATACAAGAAGTTGACTATAACACATCAGCATATGACCCATCTAACTGGCAAGCTATTTTAAGTGGATCAGCAACAAGATCAACAATACCTGAATCATATTATACATTAGCAAGACAAATAAATCCAAGATACGATGGTTCAAGATCACAAGCTCAGGATGTTAATTCAATAGTAGCATTAGAAGGTGGATTTGGTATAACACCAATTATAGATTACGAAACAGCATATTTTGCTTATTGTAATAGAATATTTGATTTATATCCTGTAATTAATAATAAAACATTATTTAATGTTAAATATTTAATTAATGATAGTGGGGACGCTAAACAACCTCAATTATCACCATATACCGCTTTTGATGTAGAAGGATCTTGGGATGAAGGTGGTATAGGTAGAGTTGGTTTAGGTACAGTATCAGGATCAACACAATTTAATTCATTAAATAATTTTCAAAATATATTTAAAGTAACAGCGGAACCTGTACCAATTTTATGGTCACAAACAGGTGCTGGTACATTTTCACTAGTATTACCATTACAAGGTAATCCAAATGAAGTTTCAAACTTTAATGCTGAATTTTTAAATTATAATTCAAATTTAATTGGTGCTAACTTTAACAATACTTATAATAATTCAAAATATATTAGTACTAGTTTAACAGATGAACTTACACTCCCAGCAAGTGCTTCTTTATGGACTGTTACAACGGCCTCAAGGTTTGGTTTATCAGGATCAGATGCTATAGTTTATGCTAACCCTAATATATTCTTAACATCATCAACTTCAACAGGTAATAACAATTATGGATCATTTGGTTTACCAGGTGATGTATTCTTCCCAAGAGATGCATTCAATAATACAACCAATGCTGAACCATTTTCTCCATCAAATAATGCAGTTATTGGTTCAAATAATAATTTATCTTCAGTATACAAATATAAAATAACGGTTCAAATACCTTCTTCTGTACCTAGTAGATTTAGATACGATGAAGGTGGTTGGAATGATAGCTCAGATTATAC
>MDSY01089152.1_pt1 | contig 11349 bp, 9 predicted proteins | sample 811131 | NCBI WGS metagenome assembly MDSY01 (sample SAMN05326643, study PRJNA326480) | marine metagenome | isolation source: seawater | place: Atlantic Ocean: South West | collected 2010
TTAGAACCATTTAATTCATATTTTAATACAATAATATCCAAATATTCTGACTGATCATAATCATCAATTCCCTTCACGATAATAAATAGCGTATCTTCAACAACATACCACTCTCCATCTTCATTGTCAGTCTGTCCATCATCAAGATCAACAGAAGTTAGAGTTGCATTTCCATTTTCCTCAAGCTTCCATGAATCTTGACTCTCACTTGTAAAGTCAAATAAGGGAAAAGGGAAAGTAGCTGAGATATTTTTTGATAATTGAATACTTTTAGGTTTAAAACTTCCGTTAATTGTCAAAAAGTCTGATTTATCTATCTCTCCAGTAATTATATTTACTGAATAAAGGGTCTCATTGTTAATCGAAATAGAATGGTCTTGTTCATTAAATGAATAATTTGATGCATTCATGTAAATCCCCGCACTATTCTCTGAATATGCCACTTGCATCATAATTTGTTTTTCACCTAAATCATTTTCTCCTAGCATCAACATTGCCATTGGAAATGTTTGATCTTCAGATTGATCAAAAATAGGCTGATTTGTGATTATAATGCCCGTCTCCCCAGTAGATGGGTCAAACTGAGGCATCATATATTCAAGCAAAATATCGGACGCTCCTCCTTTTACAGAAAGAGAGGAGATTCCTTTTGAGAACGGGTCCCGCCCAACTTGATCAATACTTGAAGTCATCTTTAATTGGGAATTCATTTCATGAACATACCAAGTTCCTACAAGCTCTTTAGGCCTATCTTTTTCATCTTTATCTTCACAAGCAAAAAAGAATAAAAAACTAAAAGATAAAATAATTATAGCTTTTATTTTAAATAATTTCATAAAAAATCGTATCTATTGTAAAATTTAATCTGAAGTTTTTCCAGCTAATAAAAGCCAACCACGTGCATCATTGTTTACTGGATCAATCTCCATTGATCGTGACCAAGCTGCCTTGGCCAAAGCAGCTTCTTTCATCCGCCAATAAGTTATACCTAATCCCAAATAAGTTTGAGCATCATTTGGACTTAATTCTATGGCTTCTTGATATGAAGCTAGAGATTCGCGATTCATTCCTTGATTTCTATAATAATCACCTAAAGTTCTCATAGAACCAGGCAACCAAGAGCCTGAGTTTTTATTAACACTTAGAGCTTTTCTAAAAGAGGTCTGGCCCAATCCAGATTGACCTAGACGGTTATATTCAACAGCAAGGATATAGTATGCTTGAGGCAATAGTACCCGAACTTTTTGATTATTTGGATCGTAATGAAGCAAATCTTCCCATGATGATGCAGCTCTACCCCACTCACTTCCATTAAAATAACTTAAACCTTGATTGTAACGTGACTCCTTATCAGATGGATCAATTCGTATTGCGTCGCCATAGGTTAGAGCAGCATAAACATATTTACCCTGACGAAAATATAGATCGGCTAATGCGACATAAGACTCATGGTGAGTAGGATCTTTTTTAATAGATTCTTGATAGCTTGCTTTAGCTTTGTCCAAATTATTTAAACCTTCAAACGCTTTTCCTTTTAGATAAATAAAACCAGCATGCGCAGGGAACATATCCTGACCCCCTTGTGCTAATTTTGCGGCATTCTCAAAGTTAAAATCAACTAAGTTTTTTCTGACTCTTTGCATTTGCTTTGCAGGTCCATTTGGATCCTTTTCCGCAGACTTAGTTAATATATCATCAGACATAGAGCTCAACTTATTTTCTCCAAATAAAGTAGACATAGCTTCAATAGTAGCTCTATGATTAGGTTGCACATCAAGTGCTTCATCGAAAGAATGACGGGCTTTAGTCATTTGACCAAATCGGGCATAAAAAGAGCCAAGATGAAAGTGAGCATCTGCATTATTTGAATGTTGTGCTGCCAATTTTAAATATATTTCCTTTGCCTCTTCAAAACGACCATTTGATTCATAGTTCCTAGATAAGTCAATCTGTTTTCTGAAATCATTAGGCTCTGATCTGGCTGCTTGCTCTAAATCAGATGTCGTTGGAGTGCGTTTAAGAGAAATTCTTTCTATTTTCTTTTTTTCTTTTTCACCCAGAAAATTAGTTGCCTTAGCCAAGTTTCTTGAACTTAGCTCAAAAGCTTCAGCAATATTATAGATGTCATTCGCGTATTTTACTGGACTAATAACTGGGATATCTGAAACTTTTGGAATAACTGCCTTAGTTGGTGACTTAGAAGCAACATTCCCACCACTCCTCTTTAAAATGGATGTTAACTGTTGAACTTTCTTTTTATTTGAAGAAGATGGATTCAATTTATAAGCTCTTTGAAAATCCTTTAATGCTCCTGCATAATCTTTTTTTCTAGCTTTAGAATTTCCTCTTTTTGCATATGAGGCTGCCTGTGATGCCTGTTTTTTTGTTGGTTTTTTATTTGAAGAAGAACTACCGCTTTTTTTGGCTAGAGAAGTCAGCTGTTGAACTCTCTTTTTATAGTTAGCAGTAGGATTTAGTTGATAGGCTTTTTTATAATCAGATAAGGCTCCTCTATAATCTTTTTTCTTAGCCTTCGAGCTACCTCTTTTTGCATATTTACTGGCTTGAGCTGGGTTTTTCTTTTTGGATTGAGCAACAACTAATGAAGTATTAATTGAATTTGGAACAAAGCCTATCACAGATAGGGCTAGCAATAATCGGGTTGTCCAGAGATAAAATAATCGCATGATAATAAATAAATTTACGAAACTGAAACGAAATAGAAAGGTCTATTTTAATTTAATATCTTTTTGGTCTATGTGGACCTAAGGCCCATGACATTTCAAGAATTCCATTCATTCCTTTAAAATCAATTTTCTCATCTTTCATTAATTTAAATCGAAAGACAAGATCATCTCCACTGGGAGCATAATCACCATAAATACTAATTGAAGTACCTTGAGATTGTCTTAAATGGTATGACCAGTTATCTATAATTAATCCTAAATGATATTTTTTATCAAACTGCCTTCCAAACATCAAATATCCTACAGTTAATTTTTCATCTGGGTGATGAGCAATACCATGATGCAAACTAGAAATATTTCCAATAAAATATTCACCCTGTATGAACCAAGAAATAAATTCATCGGTACGATCTATGAATTTGATGTCAAGACCAGATATCTCCTTCTCTCTTCCAGTAACATGATTTAAACCTATAGATAAAGTTTGATTGTTTAACATTTTGAATTGATTATTTATGGTAACCAAAGATGAAAATCCATCAATTGAATCTTTAATAGCTGGCAATAGTTCATGAGAATGATAGCTTGCATTATTTTCTTCACCTATTCCATTTTTCAAAAGACCAATACCAAACTTACTTTCCCATGGCAGTGGCAAATCAGTTTTATATGAAAATCCAAGACTGGACCAGGAATGTGATCCAAACATATATGAAATAGCATTTGGCTTGGAAATAAAGTTTAATGTATGCTTATGAACTTTATTTAAGATTCCTATATCTGGTCTAAAATATCCCAGCTTAAGTTGAGATATCATAAAATTTAAATATACTTCCTCTACGGTTGATTTATATCCATTCAAAGGAGTATGCAGGTAAGCCATAACCATCACATTCGGCCTGAGACGACCCATAGCTACTAATTCAAGGCCACTAGAATTAAAAGATGAATCCGTAGTTGAGAATGAAAGGTCACTTAACACACTTATTGAAAAAGGTTTATCATCCTGTGCCAAAAGCATAGAGAGAAAAAAAGAAATGAGAGCTATCTTTTTCATAACGTTAAAATCTTTTAAAAGAGTTTACTATAAACAGTTTCCCAATATTCAACAGGGGCTGTTGTGTTAACAATTGCAATTTTATCAAAAGAAAAAGATTTTTTAATTGATAAATTTTGAATGATTTTCTTTCTTTTATCCATCTCTAGTGACTTATAAATTAAACTAATATGAGGGGAAAAAAGATATTCTTCATCCTCAAAATTTTTCCAAAGCAAATTTAAACTTTGTAATTGTATAGTATTCTTAAGGTCTATAAATACTGTTTTCCATACATCATTTGAATGATTGATTCCATTAACATCTACTTTAAAAGAATCAATATCTATCTGGTCAATAATTTTTTCAGCATTTTTTAAATTATTAATTGAACTAAATAAAGTACAATGTGGTTGAAAAAATGGAGCATTATACACCTCGCTTAAAGACTGAACTATTTTGGATAAGTAATGATTATCTGAATCTATTGGCAAAAGCCATATAGAAAATGTTTTTTTTGACATAAAATAAAATAATTGGAATCTATAGAGAAAAAAGCTTTGTGAATTTTAGTGCAATCATTCCAGTATCTTTTTCATCTCCAGCTAAATCTGATATGTTTGAATATACTAGAAATAGGTCACTTAAAGGAGCATGAATAAGGTTTACCCTAAAATTAGTTACCAATTTTTCTTCTGCTTTATTATACTGAAAATTGAGCTTGCTTAATAAATTTACGGAATGATTATATTTGATTTTTAGATTATATACATCAGCATTGACTTCAGCATCAGGAAATTTGATGTAATTTTTGTTCAGCCCAAAATCTACACTGAATCGATACCCACGCTTTATTTCAGCTGAGATTCCATATGAACTTCGTTCACCATGAAAATATTTACCTATATTAAAATTACCATTTAGCGTTATTAACCTAGTATTGTCGCCACGGTAGTACGCACTTAAATTTGTATATTTGTAATTACCATTTGGAACTTCAGCGCCATATAACGTAAATGCTGTTTTTATCTCTTCCTCAGTTTGTGTTAAGCCCGTAAATAGCATGGCACGATTTGCAAAAAGGACATCAAAACCTGCCTTTAATGCTCTGTATTCCATATAACCACCAAGGTTATCATATTGGTTAACTTGAACATATGGATTTATATTACGAAAGCGTCCCGTTGAAAACCGTTTATGCCTTCCAACAGTAGCAAAGGTCTCATTCACGTTCTTCCGTTGAATAAAACCAACTTGAGGGTCAAAATTTTCTTCAACTTTTTTATAATATGCTGCAAGGTCCCACTCATTATTACGCCATGCCATAACGATTCGCCCTGCTAAATTATCATTTTTCATGTCTGGATTATCTGTCTGAGCCACATAAGAGTAAATTAATAACTTATCAATTTTCAAATTTAAGTCAATACCGGTAGATTGATGTTTTCTACTTTGACCATCAGAATTTCTATCAATGAAAATTGCACCAATATTAGATTTTTGGAAAATGTTCCGACGAACCCGAGCCACATTAAATCGCATAAGTGGTACATCGCCCATTGCTTCGGAAGTCATATTTAAATAGCCTACATCAAAATTACCAACCTTACCACTTAATCTACCGCCACCAAGTATTGGAATTTGGCTTCCACTTTCAAGACCTATTCTGCGACTATGAAACATCGTAAAAGACCGACTCCATCTTTCTGGCTTCATACGATAGGTATAGTTAGATATATCACCAAATTCAAAAATTCCAGCATTCTCTAAAAAGAAATCTCGCTTTTCAGGGAAGAACAATGGAAATCGGGTGAGATTTACTCGTTCGTCATCAGAGTCTACCTGTGAAAAGTCAGTATTATATGTCATATCCAATGTTAAACTAGGAGTAACACTAAATTTAAAATCAAGTCCCGCATCTGAATTATTAGATGACTCATCAACGTTAAGTTGATTACCAATCACAAAAGGTTTTAACTGCAGATTACGTCCTGGCTTAATGTTTTCAAGACCTTTTAGAGTACCCCCTTTAGAAACTACAAGTAATTTTTCATAAGGTTCAATCGGACTCCAATATATATCTTCACCTTTTCTTCGGATCCGCCTTAAAAAGTTTATACCCCAATCTTGAGAACCTTCATTTGGGTTGAATCTTAAACTTGTTAATGGGAAAGCCAGTTCAATCTCCCATCCGTGATCTTGAATTGAGGTTTTTCTATTCACAATACCTTCCCAGGCACTATTGATACTAGATCCATCATTATTTATATACATATCCTTTATAGCGCCTGCAGCATTAAAAAGAAATCCATACCCACTTTTATCATCGTTAAAAGTATCTAACATAATAGCAAAGCAATCATTATCTTGAGATTCAAAGTCTTGTTCTAGGCTTTGAATTATTATTCCACTTGGATCAGAATCATACAAAACTGCAGAAACATATAAGAATTCAGCATCATATAAAACTCGAACAACAGTGCGCTCTGTTCCTCTTAATCCTGGGACAGGCTGCGTTTGATAAAAATCTGTTATCGAATCTGCTCTTGCCCAATCAGGTTCATTAACAAAACCATCAATAATAATTTTTTCAGATACTAGTTCAGCAGACATTGTTGGACGAGGGAACGTGGAAATATTTATTGTCTCATCATCAGCAAATAAGGATGATGAGAATAAAAGAAATAAAATAAAGAAGTATTTAAAAATAAATTTCCGCATTTTTATAGACAGGAAATCTACTTCAAGAATATTGAATTAAATAAATTAAATATATATTTTTTAGGGATTAAAAAATATTTAATCCCTAAAAATTATTTTTCGGCAAATTTAATGCTACAGCCTAGTGCTTTAGTTTCTGTTACTTTGATAGATTTACCTGAGCCTAGAGCATTTAATGCATCCAAAAGATATGGTTTCTTAACCTTTTTTGGTTTTCTCGCATTGTCATCGATTGCACCTTTATAAACCAGCTTACCATTTGAATCAAACAAATAGATATGAGGTGTTTTTGAAGCTCCAAAAGCTCTTGCAAGCTGAGAGCCTTCATCTACAGTATAAAGAAAATCATCATGATCATATTTTTTTGAGAATTTTTTCATATCTTTCAAACCTTCGCCAATTTTTTCACGGTTTTTAGAATTTGGATTAATTGTAATAAAACCAATATTATTTTTCATACTGGTTTCTGCTAATCCATTATATCTATCTTGCCATGCCACTACCCATGGGCAGGTATTGCATGAAAAATTCACTAATAGACCATTCTTCATTTTAACATCATTAAGGCTAACTTTCTTTCCACTGATATCTACCATTTTCACATCAGCTAAAGGAATATCAGAACCCAATGCTAAATCTTCAGCGAAGCTAAAAGAAAATAATGATAAAATAATGATTAGATTTCTTAAAGATCGTATCATTAGATACCTCCTTTATAAATTTCAATTGAAATTACGATAAAATAGTTAGTTCTCAAATTTTTACTCTAAATTATCTAAAACAACTTTGGCAATCTGTATATCTTGTACTGCAACTCCAGTAAGATCAGCAACAGTGATTTGAGCATCATTAGTTCTACCTTCTTTCTTACCTAAAATAATTTCTCCTAATTCTATCACTCTATTAAAAGGCAAATCATCATTCAATGCATGATGAATCTCACCTCTCTCACGACTTTGAGAGAAGCTGTCGCTCACTATGAGATCTGCATCAAATAATACTGAAGAATGCAATTCTTGTTTTGAGATTGTGTCTGAACCCATTGCGGTAATATGGGTACCTTGTTTTACTGAGTTAATTAAGGGATTTTCACTAGCAGTACATGTTACAATTAATTGAGAATTATCAATGACTTCATCAATGTTAGTTGCTGTTGAGACAACAAATCCACTTTCATTCATTTCATTTTGATATTTAATTACTGATTCAGGATTTCTACCCCAAACCATTATTTTTTTACAATCAATAACATCTTTTAAGTACTCAAGTTGCATCCTCGCTTGTATTCCTGTACCGATAATGCCAATGTTTTTGATATTTTTAGGAGCAAGATATTTAGCGCAAATAGCTCCCGCAATAGCTGTACGAACATCCGTTAAATAGCACTCATCATTTAATACTGCAATTGGTTTGCCGGATTGTTTATCAAATATTATTATCATACCATTTCCTGTTGGAAGACCAATCGATGAATTCTGATAGAAACCAGAAGCAATCTTTACAACATATATACTATCATTTTTTATATAACCATATTTGATGTGTACGTCCCCTGGAGGAGAATCAAAACTTAACTCACCCACAGGTGGTACAATGACCTCACCTTTTGAGTAGGCTACAAATCCCTTCTCTATTTCATTAATTAAATCAGCTTTGGGGAGTATCGATTTAATAGTAGGTAAATCAATAATTTTCAGCATAGAATTGATTTTAATACTTCAGAGCTAATATTTCCACCACACATTACAATAACAACTCTTTTGCCAATTAAATCTTTTTTATATTTTAAAAAACCAGCAATGGCTGTACCAGCTGCACCTTCGATTAATTGATGGTGCTTTTCAATTCCTATTAGGATGCCTTTAACTATTTCTTCTTCTGAAACTACTGTAAAATGGTCAATCACATCTTTACATAATTCAAAAGTGATAGAACCAAATTCTACACCACCAGCAGTTCCATCAGATAGTGTCGGTTTTGAAGGTAGGTCCAATTGCTTATTAGCATTAATTGACTCATACATGACACAAGAATTGATCGGAGATACTCCATAAACTTTTGTTCGTGGATTAACTGATTTAAGGTAACCACCTACTCCTCCTATTAATCCACCGCCACCTACAGAAATAAAAATTGAATCGACTTCTCTTAAATCTTCGTCAACTTCTAGGCCTAAAGTTGCTTGACCGCAAACAATCGCTTCATCATTATAAGGGGAAATATAAACTGCTCCAGTACTTTTTGAAATTTCCTGAGCCCTTTCTTCGGCATGGATACAATCGTTACCAAAATATTCAACTTCTCCACCAAGATTAAGAATATTTTCTACTTTATTTTTATGAACATTTTCAGGGACAACTATTTTACCTTTAATACCAAGTAAAGACATTGCTAAAGAGCAAGCCGCTCCATGATTACCAGTAGAAGCAGTAATTACTCCATTTAGCTTTTGCTTATCTGATAGAGAGCTCATCTTGCTGATCGCTCCACGAAATTTAAATGAACCTGTTTTTTGAATATTATCTAACTTGAGATAAACATCACCATCAATAAGATTACTTAAATATGGTGAGTGCTCAAGTGGTGTTTTCCTTATATGTGGTTTTGAGCGTTGATTTGCTTCTTTAACACTATCAGGAAAGTTTATCATAGAGATTTTAAAACTGGAGAAATTCTATCTAAAGCTTCTTCAAGTTCATCAGATTTAGCACCATAGCCAAATCTAATATAATTATCCATTCCATACCAATCTCCAGCAACCAACATCACGCTAGTTTCAGTTCTTAGTTTCTCGATTAATTGCGAAGAATTTATAGACCAATCATATCCAACAAATGCCATTGCTCCTGCTTGAGGAGGAATAAAACGGAAATGATCTCCAAATCCATCAAGCCAGTTTTGAAAAATTTGCAAGTTATTGTTTAAAGATTTTCTAATTCGACCAAGGGTATTTAATCTATTGTCTGGGTGTAAAACGTAAGAGCCAATTACATCACTAAGTCTTCCTATAGAAATACTGGTATAGTCATGATTAGCCCAGCACTGATTTATATAATCTTTATTTGATATAGACCACCCTAAACGTAATCCAGGCAATCCATATGCTTTTGATAAACCGCAATTCACAACGGTTTTATTATAACCTATCTCCCAAAAAGAATTGCATTCATTTCCATCTAATTCTGCTCCACGGTAAACTTCATCAGATAAAATCCATGCATCGACTTTTTGTGCTATTTCCCCAATCTCATAAACCATATCCTTTGGCAAAACTGAACCAGTTGGATTATTGGGATTACAAATACATATTAATTTTGTTTTGGCAGAAACCATTGAGCTTAATTCTCCAACATCAGGCTTCCACTCCAATGATTCTTTTAGATGAAAAGTTTTAACATTTGCGCCTAATCCTTTTGCAAAACCATATATTTGAAGATAATTGGGCATCATATATACAATTTCATCGCCAGGTTCAATCAAAGTCAAAATTGATACCATATTTGCTTCTGCTGAACCATTGAATGCTTGGACATTATCAATGGTCGCATCTTTATAAATTGACGCTATTGATTCCCTTAGTTCCGGAGACCCTTCAGTAAATCCATAAGTTATTTCAGTATTTTCAATTTTTTCTACAAAATCAGAATTAAAAAGTGTTTTTAATGTACCAGGATGAACGCCACTCTCAGTCAGATTATAATCTACCTTATTTTCCCAAGTAGATTGATTCCTCTCTAATTGAAATTCTTCAAATTTCACAGAGAAATAACTCTTTTTATAGCCGATTCAAAAAAGACTCTATCTTTTTTGTTTTCCCAATAATCTATTAGATTCCCATTTTTATCAAATGTTAGAGTAAACGGCAAGGCACCTGACCAATCTTTATGAATAGCATTTATAAATTCATTATCATCTAATTCATCTGTTAAAAATGAAATTCCTTTTACGCCTATATTCTCTAAAAACTCCATAACAGCTTCTTTACGGTCTAGCCAATCAGTACTCACGAAATAAATTTTAAGTCCTTTATTTTTGTATTCTTCTTGAAGTTCAAGAATCATAGGGAATTCTTCTATGCATGGGCTACAATGAGTTGCCCAAAAATTGATAAGAACTGCCTCTTTATTTTTATGAGATTCAACTTGCTTGTATATATCTGACGCATCAACAATTTTCAAGTCAACATCAGATTTAGCACATCCAAATAAACAAAATAAGAAAAGAAATAATGATTTTTTTAACATAATTTTTCCTAATTACCTACAATAAATACGGCGTTACCAAATAAAAGTTTCCCATTATACCAAAATGCTCTGAAAAGTGGGTTGTCAGCTAAATATATCACACGACCTCTACCCATATTTTCAACACCAAAAACCATTGATTCTCTAAAGTTTTCCTTTGCTTTAAAGCCTACAAAACCACTCATTATGGCTGTAGAATCTTGAGTGATGCCTACATTCCATCCCCTAGGTAAAAAGGCATATCGTCTATTACTAAGTTTAAGTGAAAAATATTCTTCATCATATCCGAATGCTAATGGATGAGTGTTATCTAAAGTTATTCTAACAATTGCACCATAAGCATTTTGGCTTAAGTTGTTTCTTTGGCGATCGCTAAATGAGTTGAGCCTTTCAGATAATTCCCTTTTCTTTCTTTTCTTTTCAAATTGTTTTTTCTCATCATCATTAGCAAAACGTTTCAGATTATAACCTTTATGATCTACAAATTTATCCATCGCTGAGTCCATCAAAATCAAACGACCACCTGAGCGCACCCAATGACGTAATTCATTTCTCATTTCATCATCTAAATAGTAATAATTTCCAGAAGGTAGAATAAAAACATCAAAATCATGCTTAGGTATTCTAGTAAAGCTTGATCCTTCAATTACAGTTACAGGAA
>MDSY01028760.1_pt1 | contig 11348 bp, 9 predicted proteins | sample 811131 | NCBI WGS metagenome assembly MDSY01 (sample SAMN05326643, study PRJNA326480) | marine metagenome | isolation source: seawater | place: Atlantic Ocean: South West | collected 2010
TACTATATAATTATAAAATTAATACTATATAATTATAAAATTAATACTATATAATTATAAAATTAATACTATAAAAATTAATGTTCTGTTGGTATTTCTTCTAATGTGTGTTCGTGGGAGGTGTTATCATGATGAAATTTATGAGAGTGAACGTGTTTTAAATCGTGTTCGTGCTCTTCATTTAGAACATTTATTTTTTCATTGGAATCTTCTATAGAAGTTTGATTTGATGATATATTTTTAATATCAAAATGATTAACTAATCTATTTATAAATTTAAAATCCATAATTTTACCATTTAGATTATTACTATTTTTACCTGTCAAATCCGGATTTAAATATATATTTCCCTTAATATAATTTGGAGACCCAAATAAAATTTGTGTTTTAACAAGTTTAGAATTAATATAAACTTCACATGTATTTTCATTTAATACAATAGTAAAATGGAATAGTTCTTTAATTGGGATATTTTCAATATCAAAATATTCTCTATATATTTTTAATTTTGTATCTTCTTCTCTAAGTAATCTCATATTATTACTACATAAATCACTTGGGCTTAGAAAGCAATCTGTATCCACCTTTTCTCTGAATGATTTTTTATTTTTAAAATTTCCAGTTATATTTAATATATGGGAAAAATTATATTTATCTTTCTCTTCTTCAAAATCTTTCTCAGTAAAAGTTGTAATAATAATCCTTAAATTATTAATGAAAGGATGTAACCAAATACCGGGAGATTGCGCCCTTATATTTTTAACTAAATCATTCCAACAATTATCTGAAGAATCTATATTATCATTATTTTTTTTACTAAATGAATAGTCATCGTATTTATCTATATCATCTCTATTAAGTTGTCCGCTATTTTTTAATTTTTCACTATTTAATATTGTTTTTAATGCATTGTTACTTGGAATTAGATGAGGATATTTTGCCATGAGTTGTTTATTACTACATTTATTATCGAATTGGTCTGAGTATAACTTATTATCCGTACTTATTTTTTGTTTGGGTGTATAAACCTGATTACAATATTCTTCATGGTTATCAATAAATGAACTTGCATGACCCAATAGCATATCTTTACCATTAATCTGACCACATTTAGACATACCACACGCTAATAATTTTTTTCCTACATCTCCTCTTCTAATTGCTTGACATATTAATTCTACTCTATCTTCTAAAGAATCTGTTTCATAAATTCTTTTAGCGAAATTATCAGAAGTGTCTTTATCTAAAGTGTCTTTATCTAAAGAGTTTTTATACTCTTCACTTTCTTTTTTACAAATATATTTATAACATTCGTCCTTTATCTTAATAATGGAATTTACTTTTCTTTCATCAGATAAGGTAAATTCTTTACATGGTTTAGGCACAAAATCATCTTTATCACCCAAATCTCCATTAAGCATTATACATTTCCATGTTCCCTTATTACAATAAAAATCATCTATAATTAGATTAAACATATAAGAATATCTATTCAATACTATTGGACCTTCAATTTGGTCTTTAGTTTTTAGGGGTGTTCTATTGATATTTGTTTCATCATCAACATAACTAATATCTATAGTTCCACTCCTTTTTTTTTTATTATTCTTTTTTTTTTTTGATTTAAATTGCGAATATCCTATAAATATAAAAATTACTATCATAATTAAAATAAATAATACTATAAAATTACTTACTGCGAAATTAACTAAATTATAAGATACGCCTTCTTTTGAAAATTCTTTACTTATTAAATCCAATCCTAAATTACCGACTTTACCTATTTCATCAGTTATTTTTTGTGTTTGTGTGGAGTTTTCCATCCTTATATATATTCAATATATTTATATTTTATATTTTTAAAGACCCATTTTTTCTATAAATGTTTTTTTACCATGACAATTTCTACATAATGCTTCTAAATTATTTAACTCATTGCTCCCGCCACGATAAAGTGCTATAATATGGTCTACTTCATATGTATTATCTAATAATTGTTTACAGTGAGTACATTTCCATTTTTGATTACTAGCTATAAATTTTTTTTTACTTTCACTTACATTTCTTTTTATTTTTTTTGAAATATTATTATTTTTTATTAAATTAACATTACTAGATCCGGTATTTGCGTTTGGGTTTATTTGATTGTTAAAATTTTTGTTATATCTTTCTTTATGAACTTGTTGAAATTCGTTCATTCTAATTTGATGTTTAGATGGTAATTTTAAATTATTATATTTTCTCTGATTTCTTAATGTTACGTAAGAATTCATTAATGTATCCATATCTTGATACATAGGAGAATTATCATATTGTTGAAAATATATCAGAAGTTTTTTTAAAATTGCAGGATTTATGTATAGTAATATAAATGGTGTTATTAAAATAATAAATTTTTTATGTTTGTATATGTTTTCAAAGAAATTAAAAATTTTATTTTGGTGATATTCATTTACTATATATAATACTGTGGGTAATAGTATTATAAGTATATTCATTAAATTATATATAGATTTTTTACTGAATATTAAAAAATAATCTTCGATTAAATCTATTTCTTTGATAATAGTAATAAATTCCAAAAATACAACTTAATATAAAAGAAACAGATATGAATAGTTTTATTTTAAACCATTTTGTAGAAATTGATGGATTAATAATTTTTTCTGGAATAGTTGGAGAATAAATTTTCCTGTATTTTTCTTGAAATTCTAAAAAAGTTATTTCTTTTTTTCTTAATTCTCTATTGACCGTATTATGTAAATTAAAAAGCCACATTACTAAATGTTCTTTGGAATCAAGGGCTGTAGATATAGGAAAATTGGATATATGTTTTCTATAATGTTCTTTACATATATTACATGGTATTACTTGTTGTAAAACCATAAAAAAATCATTAAATTGCCTTTTATTTTCATACGTAGGTTTATCTGGATAGGATAATGTTATGGTATGAAGGGTAAACCAAAAATATGGACCCCAGATTTTTGAATCCATTATTAAATTGAAATATATTTTTTTTAAAGTTTATTTTAATTATAAACTCTTTTCAAAACAAATCTAATTTTAATTAATATTTAAATTAATTTAAGTAAAAAATATTATTTTTATATAATGGAAAAAATTATTAAAAATAAAAATAAAAATAAAAATAAAAATAAAAATATACAAAATTCAGACATTAATCTATCAACATCCCCTAATTATTATAGAGAAAATATGAAAATAAAAGATATAAAAAATATATTTTGTGGAAATTGTGGAAAACAGGGACATACCTATAGAAAATGTAGATTACCTATCACAAGTTGTGGAGTAATTATATATAAAGAAAATAAAAATTTTAAAGCTATATTTGATATCAATAACAAATGTATGAATATTTATGAAAAATTTTTATTTTTATTAATAAAAAGAAAAGACACACTTGGTTATGTGGATTTTTTAAGAGGAAAATATGATGAAGATAATAAAGAATATCTTATAAGAATATTTAATACTATGACAAAAACAGAAATTAAAAGAATAAAAACTCTTAAATTTGAACTTTTATGGAATGAATTATGGTGTTTTAAAAATAATAATTTATATCAACAAGAGTATGATAATTCTTTTATTAAATTTAATAATCTTAAGAATGGTAAATATTTTAATTTAGATAATATTATTGATAAAGCGGCAACACCTTATACAGATAAAGAATGGGGTTTTCCAAAAGGTAGAAGAAATATAAAAGAAACTGATTATAATTGTGCTATTAGAGAATTTGAAGAAGAAACTGGATTTAAAAAAGATGAATATGATATATTAAAAAATATTAAGCCTGTTGAGGAAATTTTTTATGGTTCAAATAATATTAAGTATAAACATATTTATTATATAGGCAATAGTATGAAAAATAAAACACTTGAAATAGATCCAAGTAATAAATATCAGACAACCGAAATAGGAGGAATTTCATGGTTTAATTTTAATGATTCATTAAATCAAATAAGACCATACAATATTGAGAAAAAAAAAGTACTAAAAAAAGTTTTTAAATTACTTTTGAATAATAATTGTTAATATTTTAAAGATCTATAAAATATTTTGTATTTATATATTAATAAATGCCATTAGAAAAAAAGAAAAAAAAAATAAAGAAACAAATAAGATTACTGGATGATAAAGAATTAAAGATAAAATTAGAAAAACGAATATTAGAATTCTCTGAAATTTATAATACAGAGGATAAAATTATATTAAAATCTAAAGAAATTATTAATAAATTAGAAGATGAAGATAATTTTATGGATAGAATTAATTTAGAAATGGATTTAGAAGCATTAAGTTATATTATAGAAAATTTTGAAGGTGATAAATATAATGATGAAGATTTATACTATCCTGAAATAGGAGATCCTAATTTTTCATCAAAAATATCTATGAAAAAAGAATTTACTCAGTTTAAAATTAATAATCAGGAATGGAATATTGATAAATTATCTGATATATCTAAAAAATGTTCTTGGAAAGAATTATCTCAAACACAAAAATTTTTACAAAATTACATTTCCCAGTTAACACCATATAATGGTATTTTATTATTTCACGGTGTTGGGGTGGGTAAAACCTGTTCGTCTATTACTATTGCAGAAGAATTTAAAAATTTATTAGAAGAAAAAAAAAAAAAAATTTATGTTTTATTAAAACCTAGTATAAGAGAAAATTTTAAAAAATCAATAATAGATATAAATAAAATTAATAATGGCGATGATGAACAATGTACGAGTGATAGCTATTTTGAGGAAATAGGAATTAATTATCTTGGTAAACATTTTACTAAAAAGGATGACCTAAAAAAATTAGAAAGAAGAATTAATAAAATTATTAATAAGTATTATAATTTTTTTGGTTATGGTGAATTTATATCAATATTTAAAGATATCGAAGATTCAATTAAAGAGAAGGATTCTAAACAGAGAAAAATAATTTTACAAAATAAAATAAGGGATAAATTCTCGGATTCTGTAATAATTATAGACGAGGCTCATAATATAACACCTCGGGATGGTTCATATGATATAAAAGTTAATCCATTAAAATCCGATAGTTTAAAAAATAATAAGCAACATAATAGACAAAATAGACAAAATAAAAAATTAAAAACAAAAAAAATAATAAAAAAATGTTCTAATAATGAAAAAAAAAGTTTAAAAAGAGGTGAATGCGAAGAAGTAAAACAGGAAGGTGGAAGTTATAATGATTTGAGAGAAAATTTAGAATTAACAAATTCTGAAAAGGATGGGAAAGAAGTATCTGAAATTTTAATGAAAATAATTAAAATAGCTAAAAATATAAAATTAGTTTTATTGAGTGCAACACCCATGTATAATGAGGCGTCTGAGATTATTTATCTTCTAAATTTACTTCTTGCAAATGATAATCGTCCTCTCCTTAATAAAAAGGATTTATTTTTAAATGGGAAGCTGACTGAAAAAGGTAAAAATATTTTAAAAAAGAAAGTTCCAGGGTATGTTTCATATCTTCGCAGTGAAAACCCTATAAATTATCCATATAAGTTAGAATCTATAGGAAATGATATATTAGAATCAAAAGATTTTCCCAAACTTGATATGAAAAATAATCGTATACCCGAAGATAAACAATCAAAATTTCTAAAATTAGTAAGATGCGATATGACTGGATTTCAGTTAGAAGTTTATGAAAAATATTTTGATTCGGAAGAAATGAATGTTAGGTCATTTGATACAGTGGGTAGTCAGATTTGTAATATAGTATTTAATGAAGATTTAAATTTAAAAAAAGAAGAAATAGAAAATGTTAATAACTATTATTCAGATAGAGGTTTTAGTCAAATTTTAAAAAAAGAAGGTAAAAAATATACTTTTAAAAAGGATTTATTTAAAAATTATTTTTCACTTAAAAATTTAGAAAAGGTTGCGCCAAAAATTAAAAAAATAGTTGAAAATATAAATAATTCTAATGGTATAAATTTTGTTTATTCGCAATTTAAAAATTCGGGGGTATTTCCATTAGCATTCTGTTTAGAAATGGAGGGATATACTAATTTTAATGGAGATACATTACTAAATTTACCCAAGGATTACAAAAAAAAAATAATGAATGGGAAAATAGCAAAATATTTGATAATAACAGGAGAATCCAGTGAAGAATTTAATAAATATAAAAGAGAAAAAGAGAACTTAAATGAAGATGGAAGTGAATTAAAAGTAATTTTGGGGACTCAAGCCGCCGGTGAAGGTTTAAATATATTTAATGTGAGAGGTATACATATTCTGGATCCATGGCATCATCTTAATAGATTAGAGCAAATTATTGGAAGAGGATTAAGAAGCTGTTCTCATAAAAATTTGCCTTTAAAATTAAGAAATTTATCAGTTTTTCTTTATGCGGTAACTTATCCTGATAATATGAAAGAAACGTTAGATATTAAAATGTATAGAAAATCTGAAGAAAAAACAAAGAATGTATTTGAAGTTCAAAGAGAATTAAAAAAGTTAGCGGTGGATTGTCATTTAAATAAAGAAGGGAATGTTTATTTGGATAAAAAATGGAGGGATGAAATAGATGTTATTGATTTATTTGGAAATAAAAGAAAAATAACATTAGAAGATAAAAAAAATTCAAAAATTTGTGATTATATGGAAATATGTGATTATAAATGCTATAGTGATAAAAAATATGTTGATATAGATTTATCAACATATACTTTAGATTTTTCAAAACATGATATTAAAACAACAATAAAAATAATTAAAAATTATTTTAAAAAAACTAATTTAGTAAATTCTAATTTTAATGATATATTCTCATATATATCAAATATCAAAAATGATATTTCTGTTGATATTCTGGGTAGAACACTATTTAATATGATTCATAAGGAAACCGATGTGTATGATAGATTTAATAGAAAGGGATATATTATTTATAGAGGAAATAATTATATATTCCAACCCAAAAATATGGCTGATACGATTTCTATTATAGAAAGAAAACTTCTACCTAAAAGGAGAACAAGAAAAATCGGAATGGATGCTTTATTAAAAAAAATAACATTAAAAAAAAATTTACAAAGTAAAATAAAAGTAAAATTAGGAAATGATATATTATTTGATTTTATAAAAGATGTTAATACATATTTCTTAAAATTAACTGAAGAATTTAATAATAATAATTTACAAATTATTATAGAAATTATATATGATAAATTAAATTTTAGTGATAAATTTAATGTTTTAACTGATATTTTAAGAAAAATTGAATATAAAGAAGAATCTATTAATATACAAAATAATGTAAACCATTTAAATATAATTGATACTATTCTTAAAGATTTTAAAATAGAAGAAAAAGATGAGAATATATTAAAATTATTATTAGAATATATTATAACAAAAAAAATATTTAATATTGATAATATTTTAGGTTTCAAAATATGTAAAAAAAATGAGATAAAATATTATAAAAATAATAATGAATTATTAGAAGATAAAGAGATTATTGAAATACAATTAAAATACGTTAGTAAATTAAAAAATGAAAAGTTTAATAATCGGATATTATCTAATTTGTATGGATTTATTCAAGAAGATAAAAAAGGAAATATAAACTTTAAAATATTTGATAAAAATGATAGGGCCGTCAAAACTACCCAACAAAGAAAAGGTTCAACTTGTAATCATTTTAAGATTCAAGATTTAAATAATTTTTTAAAAAGAATCGATATAAGTAAAAAAATTAAAGGGAAAAATAATTTATGTGATTCTATAAATTTTAGATTAAGACAAATGGAAAAAGAAAATAAAGATAATAAAATATATTTTTTTGCATTAGATGAATTTTTAGAATTAAATAAAAATTGAATTTAAAGAAAATAATATATTATACATAATTATTATGACTAATATTTTTGTAAATAATATTCTAAATACAACTTTGCAGATAAAACCTAATCAAATAGGAGATAATATAGATGATATTCTTTTAGATAAATTAAAAAAAAAAGTAGAAGGAAAATGTGATAGAAATGGATATATAAGACATGATAGTGTTAAAATTTTAAAAAGAAGTATGGGACATATTATTCAGGGAAATTTTAATGGTTCTTGCAATTTTAGAATTAATTATTTAGTAGATATATGTAGACCCGTTGAGGGTATGATTATTAAAGGTATTATTAGAAATTTAAATAAAATGGGATTATTTTGTGAGGTTCATGATATTGAACCATCACCCTTAAGTATTATACTGGCAAAACAACATCATTTAAATGATTCTGACTTTGAAAAGAAGAAATTAGATGATGTTATTAATATAGAGATTATTGGAATAAAATTTAATTATAATGATAACCAAATCTCATGTATTGGAAGATTATCAAATAATAGTAAAACACTTGAAAGTACAATGGATGATAATGAAGATAATGATGTTGATGAAATAAGTTTAAAGGACGACAAGGAAGATAATGATGAAGATAATGATGAAGATAATGATGAAGATAATGAGGAAGATGAAGATAATGATGAAGATAATGATGAAGATAATGAGGAAGATGAAGATAATGAGGAAGAGGAAGATAATGAGGAAGATAATGATGATAAAGACCAAAATAATACAGATTCCCTCTCTAATTCAAATGATAAAAAAGGGGGAGAGAAAGTTGATATTATATCTATGATAGGAGGTTCCGTAAATAATAATTTAGATAATGAAGAGGAATCTTCGATGCTAGTTCAAGATTTGGATTTGGATTTAGAAGATGATATTGTATTTAAAGGAGAACCACTAGATTTAGAATTAATATCTAGAGAAAAAACATCTCCTATCTATTTAAATGAAAATTATGAAATTCCTGAAAAAATAACACAAGAGATTTTTTCTACAGAAATTAAAACTAATCAAAATTATAAACCATTTATAAAAAAACCATCTAATAAAATAAATTATTATATTACTATTATATTATCAGATTTATTTATAGGATTTTATGAAAAATATGGTATAAAACCAAAAAAAATATCATTAAGTAAAAGGAATAAATATTTTAAAAGTATCAAAAATTATATGAAAGTAAACGCCCAAAGCTACGAATTTGAAGAAAATGATTACCGGACATTTGTGTGTTAATAATTTAAATATTACATTATAATATGCCTTCAAAGAAAGTCAAGAAAATTAAACCTTCTGTGAAAAAAGTTAACAGCAGAAAACCTTCTATAAAGAAAGTTCATAAAAGTAATTCATCAAAGGGGGAAATAAAAGAATTAATTTTACAAAAAATAATAAATGATGAAGAAATTGAAAAAAAAGAAGGACACTATTTTTCTGATAAATATTTTCCAATTATTTTAAAAGAAGATTATAATGTTTTTAATTTAGTAAATGGGAAAAAAACATTAATTGCCAAATTTCGTAAAAATGTAATTTCAAAAAGTCTTACTGAAAAGGCGATTCAAAATTTAAAAGAAGTCTCAAAAAAAAAACATTATAATAGAGGTTCCGCCGCAGGATTAATAAATATGAAAAAAATACCAAATTATGTAAAGAAAAAAAATATAATAATTAAAAATAATTATTCTATAGAAGGTTATAACTCAAATAAGAGTGGTAATTTTGTCAATCAAGGTTTAAGTAATGAATCCAGGAGTAATATTATAGGTTTTTTTGATAAGAGGGACAGAAATACTTCTACTTCAAACTTACCATGTAGGTTAACGGCATTTAATCATAAACATATTGATAAATTTAAAAATGTTGAACCATTTTTAGAGAGAATAGATGAATTATTTAAAAAATTAGTTCCCAATGCATATAAAAGACAATATAATAGAGCACACGAAACCAAATTTGTAATAAGTAATACCTCTTTTTCAACGGTAACAATTAATAATAATTGGAGAACTGCACTTCATAAGGATTCTGGTGACTTTTATGAAGGGTTTGGTAATTTAGTTGTATGCGAGAAAGGAAAATATGCGGGAGGATATACGGGATTTCCTCAATATGGAGTAGCGTTTGATGTAAGAAATGGTGATTTTTTGGCAATGGACGTTCATCAATGGCATTGTAATACTCCGATTAAACCGAAAACAAAAGATTATATAAGAATGTCGGTCGTATGTTATCTTAGAAGTAATATGCTTAGATGTAAGGGACTCGAACCCTCATATTAATTAATTATTAATATTAAACTAATATTTATAAGGATTATATAATGAATAAATTCTACTACCCACAATTAAAATATCTGTTCCTAATTTAAATTCTTCCATTGGAGTTTTATAAATCTGGTCTTTTTCTAAGAGAACTAGGGAGGTGGTATTAAATATAAAAAGTATTATCATTTATAAATTTTTCTTGACATATAACACCTAATACTGGATGAGAATATTTTAACTCTATATTATAGGAATCTGTCGTGTTTTTTATAAATAAAACCTTTGGGTTGTAGGTCAAACTTATCAGTCAGAATTCTAAATGATTCTTCATACACTTTTAATTCCATATCATTTATATTATGGTCTAGATAATTTAGCACATTAAATACATTTTTATCTGTAAATACAGATCTTTCGGCAATCATATATTTTTAATTTTTTTTAAGTTCATTAATTTAGTTTTTTTATATCTAAAATTATTTTAAATGAAAGATGATTATATTAATTTAAAGATTTAATATATTAATAAATCAATGAATAATCCTGAAATATTATGGGCACAAAATACAAATAAGGTATTCGTCACAATAAATATTCAAAGTATAAAAAATGAGTGGGTTGATATTACTGAACAAAAAATACATTTTAGAGGTGAAAATAAAGAAAATAAATATGATTTATCAATAGATTTGTTACATGAGGTTGATATTTTAAAAAATTCATGGATTTCCAATGATAAAAGAGTTTTTATTACATTAGAAAAAAAAAATAAATTATCATGGGTAAAGTTAAGTACTACAAAATATAATAACCTAAAGATAGACTGGAATAGATGGGAAGATGTAGAAAATGAAGACCTCGACTCAGACCAGGAAAATATGATGAATGATTTTTCTAATTTTAAAAAAACATTACCCGGTGAACTAATGAATAAAGACTTTACTGAACTTTTTAATAAAGATTTAAATACAGAAATTTCATCAGATGAGGAAAATCAAAATATTGAAAGTATCGAGGAAGAATGTTGTAAAGATGATTGTTGTGATATTAATTCATGTGAAATTAATTTAAATAAAGTTAAATCTTTAGAAATAGATAATGAATCTTTAGAAATAGATAATGAATCTTTAGAAATAGATAATGAATCTTTAGAAATAGATA
>MDSY01092398.1_pt1 | contig 11348 bp, 10 predicted proteins | sample 811131 | NCBI WGS metagenome assembly MDSY01 (sample SAMN05326643, study PRJNA326480) | marine metagenome | isolation source: seawater | place: Atlantic Ocean: South West | collected 2010
ATAGGCACGGCCTCAGTATAAAATGAGTTCAAATATTACAAAGCATTACTGTCTAAATATAACACTAAAAATTTAAAATATAATAAAGAAATAAAAATTAAAGATTAATGATTAATCTATCAAAAAACGGAATAAGTAATCAGTTTACAAGTTACAATTTAAAAATTATTTCATGTAAATATGATTAAATTAAAAAATTAAAGAATTTTAGAAAATTATATGAATAATATGGCTTAAAAGATTAAATATGCTAATTAATAAGTATAAATATCTTGTAAATATCTCAAATATAAGATAATATAGAGATTAAATAGGATTAAATTAAGATAATATGTCAAAATTAAATAACTTTATATACCCTGAGTACTCTTTAGAGAGCTCCTTGGATATTATAAGAACAATTTATAATAATTTCGCAGGAGAGGTCTCTAGATCTGGGTTAGCCTCTATTATGTCCATGTCTGAGCGAGGAGGCGCATTTACTGATAGAGTGGCTTCACTGAAGCTTTGGAATTTATTAGAAGGTAAGAGTAAGCTTAAGGTTACTTCGTACGGTGTGAATATTATTACTTCTTATTCACCTGAAATAATAATTAAGGATATTATTTTAAGAGTTCCATTATTTAATGAGATTGCAACTAGAGTAAATAATCTAGGGGGTAGTTACACTAAAGAGCAAATTAAAATCATTACTTCTGATATTACTGGTGTATCTATTGATAATTATGAGTACAAATTAAACCATATTTATAGTATTTTTCATCAGATATCTAAATATGTTTGTTCAAAAAATATTCTAGCGAATACAAATCAACAGGCACCCAATTTAAAAAAATTAAAAATTGAGTTTGATGATTTTACTATTGAATCTGATTTAAGTGTTACAAATATTGATACTGCTATAATTTCATTATGGAGTAAAAGGTCCGAGTTGGAAAAACAATCTAATTATTCACTACCTTCACCTATAGAAATTCTTATTAGAAATAAGTAGAAAATTACGGCTTAAGAATAACTGAAGTAGTGTTTTCTTTTTTATGTAGTTTATACGCGTTTATGGAATCTTGTATTGGAATTACATGGGAAACTAATGCTGTTAGTTCTATAGACTTTATCATCAGTCTTTGAACTAATAATTCCACTTTTTTTGTTGTAGGACGTTCAGCCATGAAAATTTTATCTTTGTTTATATTATATTTACTTAAAAATAGTGAAGATGATTGCTCCTCAATAAATATAATTTTTTTAAAATCATTTTCACTTATAGTTTTATAAAGATCATTTTGGTCTTCAATTAATCCAACTACAAGTGCATCACTTACTGGAATTTTTGAAGAATAAACTTTATCTACTAAATTTCCAAATATTTTTTTTTTGAATATGTTTTTTTCTTTAGCGTAAATATTATAATCTTGTTTCTTTAATAAATAATGTATTGCTCCAATAGTGCTATTATAAAAACCGTTTGTAGTAAATGTTTTTATGTTTGGATAAGATTTTAGAAAATTATCTATACAAAAATAACCGGAAGAATAATCTCCTCCAAGTAGTACTGCTCTTTCTTCTATTGCAGGGTTGATCTTAATCAGGTTTTTGTCAGCATATGGGATTTTTACATATTCTGCGTGTCCTCCAGGAAGTTTTGGAGTTCCAAAAAATATATCTTGGGATGCTTCTATCTTTGAATTATTTATTACTAAATCATCGATATCAAATTTATTTACATCAGATCCTATTTCAACAATATGTCCAGCAAATTCTGAACCTGGAACATAATTAATAGTTTTTGCGTAATACTCAAAAAAACGATCTCTTTCTGATATAGTGCTGCTTGTTACCATTAATATTGCTTCATGAGATTCATATATTTCAGGACGTTGAATATTTATAATTTTTATTTTATTTTTTTCAATATTTAGGCTGAGCATTTTATATGCTTTCTTTGATTTTTTTTGCCAATTTTTTTGAAAATCCTTTTAGCAATGCAATATCAGAATCAGAGGCTTGTTTAATCTTGTTTACTGAACCAAAATGTTTCAATAAATATTTTCTTTTACTAGCTCCAATACCATTAATTGAATCAAGTATAGATTTATTGGAGTTGTTATTTCTCAAATTTCTATGGAAATTTATTGCAAATCTATGAGATTCATCTCTAATTCTTTGCAGTAAGAATAGGGGTTTAGATGTTCGGTCAATTATTAATGGATTATCTTGATATGGTATAAAAATTTCCTCTTCTTTTTTTGCAAGGGATACAATAGGTATATCTGATAGCCCAAGTTGTAATAAAGCATCAAATGATTTTGATAGTTGACCCTTACCGCCGTCGATTATAATTAGGTCTGGTTTTTGTGAAAAACTTGACTCTTGGGTATTTTTTTCCGCTAAGTAGTTACATCTTCTTTTTATAACTTCATACATTGATGCAAAGTCATCATTTTTGTTATGTGACTTAATCTTAAATTTTCTATAATGCGATTTTTTAGGTTTACCATTCTCAAAAACTACCATACTGCCCACAGTATTTGTACCCTGTATATGAGAAATATCGAAGCATTCAATTCTATTGGGTGGAGAAATTAGATTTAAGTCTTCTTGTAGTTCAGAAAGTGTTCTTTTTTCTTCACTGATTTTGGCCTTTTGTTTGATTCTAAACTGGTTATAGCCTTCTTTAGCATTTCTTTTTACTAAGTTTAGTATTTTAAGCTTCTTACCTATTGTAGGTTTTATTATATTTACATTATATTTTTCATTGTGAATCTCATTAAGCCAAGCTTCTAATTTAGATTTTTGTTGTAGTTTTTCAGGAATTATGATTTCTTTTGGAATATGTGATGATTGAGAATAAAATTGTTCAATAAACTTTGCAATTATTGTTTCACTAGTTTCCTCTAGTGTTTCTAACATCATAAAATTTTCACGTCCAAGAAGGTTACCATTCCGAATAAAAAAAACTTCTACCCATGTTTCATTTTTATTTTCTGAAATATTTATTACATCTGTATTCTTGAAATTTACTCCCATTACTTGTTGTTTTTCATAAATATTTTCTATAGCTTTTATGCGGTCTCTAATTAAAGCTGCTTTTTCATATTTCAAATTTTCAGACGCACTTTTCATGCCATTTTTTAATTCAGACATAACTTTTTGAGTATTTCCTGAAAGAAACAAAGATGCTTCATCAATAACTGTTTTATACTCTTTTTGGCTTGCATATCCAGTACAGGGAGCAATACATCTTTTGATATGAAATTCTAAACAAGGTCGAGAATCCTTACCAGTAATTTGTTTTGTACATGTTCTATATGGAAAAAGTTTATTAAGTAAATTGAGTGTTTTTCTTACGCTGACAGCTGAAGCAAAAGGTCCAAAATATTTTGCATTTTTATCAGATGCTTTTCTTGAAACATATATTTTTGGGAAAGGATCATTAAGGTCAACTTTTATATATGGATAATTTTTATCATCCTTAAGTCGAACATTGTACTTAGGTTTATGTTTTTTTATGAGTGAACTTTCTAAAAGAATAGCTTCTTGCTCAGTATCAGTGGTAATGAATTCAAAGTCTCGTATTTTGTTCACAAGTTCTATTGTTTTAGATGTAAAATTTTTATTTGATCTGAAATATGAGCTTATCCTATCTTTTAGAGAATTTGATTTACCAATATAAATTATTTGTTTTTCTTGATTTAGGAATATATATATACCCGGTCTTTTGGGTAGTATAGATATTCGTGATTCTAATGTAGATTTATCCTTGATCAAATGATAAATGAAATTATTATGAGTGAGATTGCAACAAGTGAAGTTAGTATTCCGATTTTTTTCAACTCATGGGGAAGATATTTTTGATTGATTTCTTCTTTAGTAGATATATTTTTAGTAACTTTATTATTTTTTGAAGGAGGAATGTTAGGAACTTCATTCTTTAGTGTGTCAACAAATTCGTTTGCTTTGTTGTCAGCAACTGATTGATTAAAAACATTTACCTTTTTTATTCTATTTTTTTTATTTTTTGTTTTGTTTGCCATAAGTGTATTTTACAAGTTATTTTTATTTTTAACAATACTTATACATAATTTAGAAATATTTTCCTTTGAAAAATGCGAAGAATTAATAATAATATCAAGCAAATTTTCATTTAGAGGACTCGAATTGAAAGCTTTGCCGTAATAATTATTCTGGTTATTGTCAGCCTGTCCAATAATTTTTTTTGCACTAGAAAAATCATTAATGTTTTGTTCTTTCATTATTCGGTTAATTCTATCTTTTTTATCGCATGAAATTCCTATCTTTAGCACATCTTTATGATTTTTTAATATTTCTGAAGCTCCTCTACCAATAATTACTGAATTTCCTACTGAATAGATATCCTCAACCACTTCTGATGTGGTTTGTATAAACATTTCTTCATCAAAATTTTCATTATTTTTATTCATTTTTTGATATGGAGTACTTAGTATTTGTTCTATATCTGGTCCGAAATACGGATCTCCTGCCATACCTATTGATGCAGAATTTTTAATTATCCTTTGTATAGCCTTTACAAATTTATTTAGCCCGGAGTTAACATTTTCTTCTGTTTCTATGACATGATCAAGAGAGATGTTTACTTTTTTTGCAATTTCGGCCATTATTATTCTGTCAATATAATCAAAAGATAATTTTTCTGCAATATCTTTCGCGATTTCTGGGGCTCCAGATCCAAGCCTGCCTTCGATTGTAATTACATTCATAATTGCTCTCCTATTTTCTTGGATGATATTTATTGTAAGATTTTTTTACATATTCATTAGAAAGTTGAGTATAAATTTGAGTAGTAGCTATATTTGCATGACCTAGGAGATCTTGAACATTTTTTAATGAAGCTCCTCCTTGAAGTAAATGAGTGGCAAAACTATGCCTTATCATGTGGGGGCTAATATTCTTATTTATACCTGCACTATTAGCTATATTCTTAATTATTAGCCAAAATGCTTGTCTTGACATTCTTTTTCCTAACCGTGTAATAAAAAGTGCGTCTGTTTCAAATTTAGCATATTTTTTTCTATATGTACTTACATACAACTCTATATTAGTAAATACTTTGCTATAAACTGGTATATTTCTTTGTTTATCTCCTTTTCCTATAGTAGTAATTATTGAATCACTAGAATATATATTTGATAAATTTAAGTTAACTAATTCTGATACTCTCATTCCTGTAGCATACATTAATTCGATCATTGTTGAATCTCTGTTTCCTTGAAAATTACTACTATTATTTTTAGAGAATTCAATCATAGAGTCAATTTCCTGAATTGAAATAATATCTGGAATTTTACTTGATACTTTTGGCTGGCTAAATTCAGAAAATGGATTTGATTGGATATAATTTTCAGATCTTAAGAATTTAAAAAAAGACTTATTAGATGCTATTTTTCTAGATTTTGTTGTTTTTTTATATTTTTTGGAATCAAGTATGTTAATGTATTCATAAATGTTATCTTGTGAAACATTTATTATTTTTTTGATTTGAATTTTTTCCAAGAATTTTATAAAGTCAAGAATATCATTTCTATAGGCTTCTAATGTATGCATTGAAAAGCCTCTCTCAACAGACAGATAGTTAGTAAATATTTCTAATTCTTTTTTCATTTAGTTAAAAATTTTTGATAAACTATATTATAAATTTATTATTATAAAATAACTTAGTTGAAGGTTTACGAAATTGATTGATTTACTATCCATAGAAATACCATTTAATCCTAATCTTGTGGCTGGAAGCTTTATATCAATAAGTTGGCATGGTTTACTCAGTTTCGTTGGAGTGGCGGTTGCAATATGGATGGTAAGTAATGCAGCAAAGAAAGAAAATCTAGATCCCGATATGGTGTATAACACTGCAATTTTTGGAATTATAGGTGGAATAATTGGTGCTCGACTTGTTCACGTAATAGATTATTGGGGAGTTTATGCTAGCGACCCGACAAAAATATTTGCTATTTGGACTGGTGGTATAGGTTTATGGGGTGGAATACTTGGTGGATGGCTTGGAGGAGCATTATATGCAAAGTATTCAGGTGCATCTGTGGGGAAATTGATGGATATTGCTGCACCAGCAATGTTTGTAGCTCAAACGATTGGAAGAGTAGGGGATGTTATTAATGGTGAGCATTGGTCAAGAGCTTTGGATACTTTTTGGGGTTGGTATTTTACTCATCCTGATAGCCCAGCCAGGATAGGAGCTGAGAGATTTTTTGGTGATCCAGAGAGGCCTGTGCATCCAGCAATAGTATATGAAATGATTTGGAATATGATAGGTTTATACGTGATAACTAAACTTCGCGGTAAACTTACTCCTGATGGTTCTATATGGTGGGTTTACTTGACTTGGTATTCTATTGGAAGATTCTTTATACAATTCTTAAGACTCGATGATGTAAAATTCTTAGGTTTACAGGAAGCTCATATTATAGCTATTATAGTTCTTTCTGTTTCCTTACCTTATATCCTTAAAAAAGTAAGGATAAAACAAAAAAAAGTAAAGCTATAAATAAATTATCATTTTAGAGTTTGCAGCAAATAGTAAATGACTCGTTTATTCAAATGTAATTAAAATATCTGTTTTATTTCTGACTTTTCTATGTCAATTAAATTTAATTGATAATTGACTTTTTCTCTCCAAATATTTGTTTTCAGAGTAAAAACTATATCAATTTGTTCTATTTTTGAAATCTTTTCAGCAAGATTAAAACCTATAGATTCGATTTTTTTCCCATTTCTGTGAAAAGTAATTTTTATATGATTTTTTTCTTTACCTACTTTTAAGATTTCGTTAGGTAAAAGATTTTTGATAAGAAATACAGGTTCATGATTATCAACTCCAAAAGGTTCAAGTAAATCCGTGAACTTCCATAATGAAGGGGTTAAATCTTCTATGTCTATCTCAGCGTCTATCTCTATTTCTTTAGTGTCATGTGTGGATAATTTAGATAAAAAAGCATTATTTTTTAATTTAGATATAAAATCATGAAATAATTTTTCTTTTATAGTAAACCCTGCAGCTCTTTTATGCCCACCAAAACGTTCAAATTTTTTTGAAAACTCGGATAAACTTATAAATAAGTCATAATTTTCATTAGATCTACATGATGCTTTCACAAAGTCCGAATCGATTTTATATACTATGGCAGGCTTAGATGTAAATTCGCAAATTTTGCCCGCTATAGGACCAAGTATACCAAGTGGGAAACCTGATAAATCAACGGATAAAATTAAATCATTTTTCTGTTTTTCAATTATAGGTAGAGCCAATTCCCAGGCTTCAGCACTATATTTTTTTCTATCTTCATTTTGAAGATTGATCCTATTAGCCAATAGCTTTGCTTCTTTTTCATCATTAGTAATTAAGAGTTGTAAACTTGGTTCAGAATCTCCAAGTCTTCCAGGTGCATTTAACCTAGGTGCAACATAATATGAAATAAATTCCGTGTTTATTTTTACAGAATTATTATTTTGTCTAGAAATAATAAATAATTCTCGCAATCCGGGTAAATTAGTCTTGCCTAAAGCTTTGAGACCATCAGAAACAATTTTTCTATTTTCTGATTTTAGCGAAACTTGGTCAGAGATGGTACCTAGTGCTGCTAAGGAAGTAAAATAATTTGGTAATTCAATATTTTTATATTTATAAAATTCTTCTGCTAACTTATATGCAACACCTGAACCAGAGTAATCATTTTGAATTTTATTGTTAGAAATCTCGTGAGGGTTTATTATTGCGTATGCATTTGGCTGCTCGCCGTCATTTAAATGGTGGTCAGTAACGATAGTATCTATACCCTGTGAATTTGCATAATCGATCTCTTTTAACGAGGTTGAACCAGTATCAACCGTTATAATTAGTATAACTCCCATATCTTTGAAAGCATCTATAAATTTTGTGGTAAGGCCATGTCCATCTTGCTCTCTTTTTGGGATTAATGGATAAATGTTACCAGAGAAATTCTCTATGAGTCTAATTATGATTGCAGTACCTGAAAGTCCATCAACATCAAAGTCTCCAAAAACTCCAATTTTTTCATTATTTTGGAGTGCATCATTAATTCTTTCAATTGCAACTTTCATATCTGTAAATTTAGAATAAATATTATTTTCATTTATATTTATGAAGTTTTTAATATCATCAGGGTTCTTTAAGTCCCTACTCCAGAAAATTTTACTTGCAATATGGTATGGAATATTTAATTTATGCAGATTTAAATTTATAAAAAATCCTTCTTTAGGATATGATTTTAGAATCCATTCGTTCTTCAATATGCACCTAGATCTTCCCGAAGACTAAGCTAGAGTTATGACCCCCAAAGCCTAAAGAATTCGTCATAACTTTTGAAATATTTGATTCTATAGATTGATTAGGGACATAGTTCAAGTCACAATCAGGGTCTGGGTTTTCATAATTGATTGTTGGCGGTATAAGTGAATTATTAATAACTAAGATACTTATTACAGATTCAATTGCACCAGCTGCACCGAGAAGATGGCCGGTCATTGATTTGGTTGAACTAATGGGCATTTTATATGCATGCTCACCAAATGTGTTTTTAATACTAATAGTTTCAAATTTATCATTCAGTGGAGTTGAAGTTCCATGAGCATTTACATAATCTATTTCATTTATATTTGTCTTGCTAGCCGATAGAGCCATTTGCATAGCTCTACTTGCTCCTTCACCTTCAGGATGAGGTTGAGTTACATGATGAGCATCACTTGATGCTCCGTACCCCAGTAATTCAGCAATAACGTTTGCATTCCTTTTTGATGCATGTTCTTCAGATTCAAGTATAACTATTCCAGCGCCTTCTCCAAGAACAAAACCATCTCGCTCTTTATCAAATGGCCTAGAAGCAGATTTTGGATTATCATTTTTTGTAGAAAGGGCCATGCAAGAGTTAAATCCAGCTATTCCTATTGGACATACTGCAGCTTCTGTCCCTCCAGCTATAGCAACATCAATAACTCCTCGTCTAATCATTTCATATGCCTCGCCGATTGAATCTGCTCCAGTTGCGCATGCAGAAACTGTAGAAAAATTTGGTCCCTTGGCACCTAGCATCATTGAAACTTGGCCTGAAGCCATATCACCAAGCATCATTGGTACAAGAAAAGGACTAACTCTTTTTGGGCCACGATTTAGCATTACTTTATGTTGGTCAGTGATAGTGATAATACCTCCAACACCGCTACCAATTAGTACACCTATTCTAGTCGCATCCTCATTTTGAATATCTAAACCAGAATGATTTACTGCTTCTTTAGATGCAACGCATGCAAACTGAGCAAACCTATCTAATCTCTTAGATTCTTTACGCCCTAAAATTTCACTAGGGTTAAATTCCTTGACTTCTGCAGCAATTTTAGTTTCAAAACCTTCAGGGTCGAAAGATTTTATATAATCAATTCCTGATTTACCATTAATTAGATTATTCCACGTTATATCAACTTGATTACCTATTGGAGTGACAAGGCCTAAGCCAGTGACCATTACTTTTTTTGACATTAATTTTTCTCCATATAAAATTTATAATTTGAGTATAACAATTATTAATTTCCAATTCTCTAATAGATTTATACTAATTTAATTCTTTATAATAAAAATTTATAACAAAAAACTTTTAATCGTATGAAATTTTTAATTGAAACTCATGGATGTAAACTAAATACTGCTGATAGCCAAGCAATCTCAAATCAACTGATAAACAACGGATATCAGTTGTCTAAGTCTTCAGATACTCCTGATTTGTTTATATTAAACTCATGTACTGTTACTCATGTAGCGGATAAAAAAGCTAGACAAGCATTAAATAGGGCAAGAAGGCAATTTCCAAAAGCATTAGTTGTTGCTGCTGGTTGCTATCCTGAAAAATCTTATGAAGATCTAGATCAAATGTCATCTGTAGACTTGGTAGTTCCAAACACAAAAAAAAATGAATTGGTCTCAATAATTTCATCTGCTCTTGGGCATGAAGAAGTTAATAATATTGAAAAAAGTATAAATTTCAATCAAGATGTATTGCTTGGTAGAACTAGAGCTTCTATAAAAATTCAGGAGGGATGTGACCAAGTATGTGCCTACTGTATTGTACCTAAGGTTAGAGGAAGGGAAAGAAGCATATCTAAGGAAAAAATTATAAATAATATTAATTTTTTTGTAGATAAAGGTTGTCCTGAAATAATTCTAACTGGAACTCAGTTAGGATCATATGGTTTTGATTTAGAAAATACGAGTTTGACTGACTTGATTAAATCTATTTTAAATTATACTGATGTTAAGAGACTAAGAATTTCTTCTATTCAGCCATCAGAATTTTCCGAAGAATTATTATCACTCTGGAATAACGAAGGAAAGGGCAGGCTATGCCAGCATTTTCACATACCTCTGCAAAGTGGAAGCAATAAAATATTAAAAGCGATGAGAAGAACTTATACTAAAAATGAATTTATCCAGCGTTGCGAGATGGTTAAGATGCAGGTGCCTGACTCTTCTATAACTACTGATATTATATGTGGTTTTCCTGGAGAAGATGATTATAGTCACAAAGAAACAAAAGAAACTATAGAAAAAATAGTTCTTTCAGATGCACATGTTTTTTCTTACTCTATGCGAGAAGGGACCTCAGCATTTTTCTTGAAAAATCAAGTTGACCCAAAAATAAAATCAAAGCGTTCAGCTGAATTAAGGGATATTATTCAAAAGAAATTTATTAAATTCCGAAAATCTAGTTTCGGTAAAACCAAATCTGTTCTTTGGGAAGGTAAAAATAGAAATAGTGGATTAACTGATAATTATATAAGAGTAAAAGCAAAAAAAGAGTACAATAATAAATATCCTTTCTTTCCTTTGGAAGAGATTGTTTTAGAAAAACTTGAAAACAATGTAGTGCTATCAAGTTTAATAAAAAAAAGCCGCTAATTAAAAGTGGCTTTTTTTATATTACGATTTTTATGTAGTCAAAACTTTATTTAACTCTTACCTAAACATTAGAAGTCAATTGGGCGTAACTCGATGTTCCCTTTCCTTCTCTCTAGATAACCTGCAGATTGATGATATCCGTGTGCAAAAATCATTAACCAACCTTCTTTCTCACATTTTTCTAATAATTCCTTCTTCATTTTCAAAGTTTGATCAGGATATCTATCAAATGCAGTTATGTATGGGAGAGGTATATGATTAGGTGTTGGTATAAGATTGGCTAAATAAATTATTCTTTCACTACCTGTATTGATAAAAACAATTTGGTGACCATCAGAGTATCCATGAGTTACTAATGTTTTTACACCTGGGACAACCTCAACATCACCAT
>MDSY01099399.1_pt1 | contig 11348 bp, 12 predicted proteins | sample 811131 | NCBI WGS metagenome assembly MDSY01 (sample SAMN05326643, study PRJNA326480) | marine metagenome | isolation source: seawater | place: Atlantic Ocean: South West | collected 2010
CCGTAGGCTCACGCCTCCCAGGAGTTACCTGGCACTTTACTCTATGAAGTCCGGACTTTCCTCTAGCTAAAAGCTAGCGACCATCCGATCAACTCATGATCATTCTAATGCCATTAAGAAGAATTAGAAATGCTTAAAAGAAACTTATAAACATCTTGCTTAGAATGACTGGTTATTTTTGAAATTAATTTCGATGCATCTGATGGAGACATGTACTCAAGAAAAGGTTTACAAAAGTCTTCTTCCAAGTTATTGATAATTTGTGATTTTAAAGAAGATTGAATCACTAAAACAAATTCACCCAATAAGATTATTTCTGAGTTTAATAGCTGAGAATAAATTGTATCAAGAGATCCTCGATAGATAGATTCATACTCCTTAGTCATTTCTCTACATATTGATACTTGCGTATTATTATCAAGAACCTCTAAAAATATCCTTAAGGTTTTAGCCAATCGTTTTGCTGATTCAAAAAATACATAGGGAATTCCGCTCCTCTTAATCTCAATCGCAACTTTTTTTATTGCAATTTCTGGCTTTGGAAGAAAGCCATAAAAGGTAAATTGATGAGATGGTATTCCTGATAAAAGAATGGCATTGATAACTGAAGAGGGTCCAGGTAAAACTGTAAAGTCTAAATTACTTTCAATGCACTTTTGAATTAATGGATATCCAGGATCTGAGATTAGGGGAGCTCCAGCATCAGACATAATGGCCACATCATAACCTTCAAATAATGCATTTATTATATAAGTCATTTGCTTGATTTCATTATGTTCATGAAATGGTAAAGATTTTTTGGATATATTGAAATGCTGAAATAATTTAGCTGAAACTCTGGTGTCTTCTGCATAAATATAATCTACTTCTTTTAAGGTATTGATTGACCGCAACGATAAATCATTTAAATTACCAATTGGAGTGCAAATAAGATATAGCATATTATTTAGGTTATGGATTTCATTATTATAGTTATCAAAAAAATAGTTTTATTATTTCCACTTATTTTAGCATCTTGCTCATCTGTAGTAGATGTTCAAATTAATGATTCTATAAACTTAAATACTAAGTCAGCCTTAGCAAAAAAGAATAATTTTATTGCCTTGCCTAATCTTACTAATAATCAAAATCAAATAATCAATGATCTTTTTAGTTACAAAAATTTTACTATCGACCCAGCGAAGCAGCTGGCCCTTCTTCCTGCTATGGGAAGCGCAACAGCAAAAAATAATAAGCTCATTAAGGCCATGCAAGAAAATTTTTCGAAAATACAGTTAAAAAAGAAGTATTTCATTGAATTAAATACTGGAAATATCTACTCAAAAAAAATTATCGAACTAATTTTTGAGTTTGGGCTGCCCATTCAAGTTAAATGGAATAACTCATTAGAAAAAGAAGATTTTTTTAGAAAAGGTTTCCTTGGTTTGAAATCAGAAAAATTCTGTAACAGTGTATATGATGATTCTATACGCTCGATAATTTCAAATATTTCACCATCCTCTAAATCAATCTTAATGTTCTATACGAATGATTATAAGGTTGTAGCTAAAAGGTTGATGAGCTTTAACCCTAACATCGACTCTATTGAGCTTGATAACACAGATGAGCAAGAGCTTGCAGCTGAATATCTTGGAATTAATAGAAGCAATACCCGCTATAAAAAGATTGCTAACCTTAATCCTAATCAAGTTTTAAAATTTGAAGCAAGATCAAGAGCAGATAAAAAAGAGATTATATTACTCCTTTCTCCAGAGAAGTATCGATCATTGCTTCCAGCTCTTAGGTACTTTGGAGGAGAGAAATTTCAATATATTAATTTTATTTCTTCATTAGAGAGTGTGGGAGATTCAAAGCAACTTCTTGATTATGAAGGGTCTTTAATTCCAATATCATATTTTTTAACAAATCAGATTAACTTCGAGAGACTTCAATCCATTGAGGAAAAAATGCTGGAATCAATGTTAAGTGATTGGTTGCTACTTGAAATTCTGTCTCAAGCTGGAGTGGGGTCAGCTGAGATTAATGGAATGACAGGAAGGCTAAAATATCGGAGAGGATCTTGTGCGGAAAGAAAAATCCCATTGTTGTTAGTTAGCTCAAAGACTATTTCTATCTAATCTCGAAGGTCCCTTTCAATTAACGTTAAGCTATCTTGAAAACTAGGTCTTGAAAAAATTGCACCTTGATAATCTAGCAATGGTTTTAGGTGCCTATTAAGAGGTAGGTTGATTCCTACCGATGGAAGTCTCCAAAGAATTGGAGCTAAATAGCAATCAATTAAAGAGAAATCTTCGCTCATAAAAAAATTGAATTCTTTAAATGTTGGGGAAACAGTACTTATTTCATGAAGGAGTTCTTCTCGAATCTTTAGCAACTCTTTTTCTGAAAGTTCTTGCTTGATGAGAGTGTCAAGTAAAGGACACCATTCTTTATCAATTCTTAACATTAAGGATCTGCTATTAGCTCTAGAAACTGGGTAAACAGGAAGCAGTGGCGGATGAGGAAATCTCTCATCTAAGTATTCAAGCATTATATTAGAATCATACAATCCAAGCTCTCGATCTACCATAATGGGTAGCGTATGCTCTGGGTTAATGGATAGCACCTCTTCTGGCGCCTCTTCATTAGTTGTTTCCCTGATTTCACAGGAAATATCTTTTTCACCAAGAACTATTCTTACTCTATGGCTGTAGTGATCATCTTTATCAGAATATAAAATCATGGTTCCCCTGGGTTAGTTATTTAATAAAGTTCTAGTGATAGTCTTTTTGATATTCTTTAAAGAGCAAATAAGCAAATGAAGTAAAAACTATAAAAAAAAGAATAACATACCATCCAATTCTTTCTCTATCTGCCCGGCTCGGCTCACCAACATAAGTCATAAAATTTACAAGATTATATATGACTTCATCAAATTCTGCTGCTGAAAGTGTTCCGCTGCCAGGAGTGATTTTAAGATATCCGCACTTTTCTTTAGTTATATCATTGCCAAATGCATCCCTTTTCACCCCACCATTAGATGCAATGATGGGAACTTGTTTGCAAGATAATATTTGCTGTCCTTGCATTGATGCCAAAACATTTGGCATAGCAGCACCGGGATAAACCATATTATTTACACCATATGGTTTTGATGAATCTTCATAAAAAGTCTTAAGATATGTGTATACCCAATCAGACCCATGCAGTCTAGTAACAAGTGTAAGATCAGGAGGACTAATGCCAAACCAAGACTCAGCAGTGACTTTATCCATCGATCCGGTCATCCTGTCACCAAGTTTCACTGTTTGGCCATAAACTAATTTTGTGGAGAGCATTTCTTCAGGTATTTCTAAATCTTTTGCAATTCTATTCCAGCGAGAATATTTAAGTGAATGACAGCCATAACAATTATTCATAAATGTTGCAGAGCCTAGTTGAAGTGATTCAAGATTATTTAGCTGAGGTTTGAATGTCTCGCATTCACCATAATCACCACATGGAGCTGACTCTGAAGCAAATATATTGGCAGAAATAAAGCATAAAAAGCTTACAATCAGTAATTTTTTCATAGTCTCTCTGGCACTGGTCTTGATCTTTCAATAGATGTATATATTGGCATCAGGAGAAAGAATGCAAAATATATCACAGTACCTATCTGACTTAGAGTTGTTCTAAGCTCAGTTACAGGCATAGTGCCAAGCCATGCCAACATCAACCAACTTAAAACAAAAGTAATCATAGCAATTTTACTTAAATTACCTTTGTATCTAATTGAAGCAGCCTTGCTGCGATCAAGCCACGGGACTACAAAAAGTATTGCTATAGCTGCACCCATGACTATCAACCCTCCTAACTTGTCAGGAATAGCTCTCAACATAGCGTAATAGGGTGAGTAGTACCAAACAGGTGCAATATGATCAGGGGTACTTAACGGATTGGCTTCTTCAAAATTAGCAAGCTCCAACATGTATCCTCCTCCCTCTGGAAAGAAAAACATAATAATTGAAAACACTATTCCAAAAATACCAATTGCCACAAGAGCATTTAAAATTTTATATGGGAAAAAAGGTACGCTATCTAAAGGAACACCATCCTCATCCAGATGTTTTTCAATATCAACGCCCTCTGGGTTTCCAGCTCCAACCTCATGCAAAGCTACCAGATGCATAAAAACCAAGGCTATGAGAATCAAAGGCAATGCAACTACATGCAAAGCAAAGAAACGAGAAATTGTTGCACCAGAGATGTAGTAGTCGCCCCTAACCCATAACTCTAAAGATTCTCCAATATATGGAATCGCTCCAAATAATGAAATAATTACTTGGGCTCCCCAATAAGACATTTGACCGTATGGCAATACATACCCTAGGAATCCTTCAGCCATCATAACGAGATAAATGGTCATTCCAAAAATCCATACTAATTCACGAGGCTTATGATAAGAACCATACATAAGACCGCGAAACATATGCAGATACACTACTGCGAAGAACAATGAAGCGCCTGTAGTATGCATGTATCTAATAATCCAACCATAATCAACATCTCTCATGATGTATTCGACAGAGGCGAACGCGCCTTCTTCAGTATTCTCATAACCGAACATTAGCCAAATACCGGATACGATCTGGATGATCAGCACCACTGAAGCAAGTGCTCCAAACATGTACCAAAAATTTACTTTTTTAGGTACCGGGTGCTTCGATAAATGGCGCTCGTATGTATTTTTAATTGGCAGTCGATCATTGACCCAATTAAATATTCCCGAAGATTGATTTGACATTATGCTATTTCCCCATCTTCCCCTATGGTTAAAATATTTCCACTAAAAGTATGCGGTGGAACCTTCAAATTCGTTGGCGCCGGAACGCCTTTAAATACTCTGCCTACTATATCAAACATAGACCCATGACAGGGACAAAAAAACCCTCCAATCCATTCTTGATCCCATGGTTGGGGCTCCATCTCAGGATAATATTTAGGAGAGCAACCTAGGTGAGTACATACTCCAGCTATAATAGTAAACTCATCAGAGGTTGATCTAGTTGGATTAATACTTCTATAGGGCTCTTCAATATTAATAGACTGAGGGTCATCTAGTTTTTGCTCTATCTTAGAAAGGTTTGCGAGAGCCTCTTTAGAATGCCTGATAATAAACACGGGTTGCTTTCTCCAGGCTACTTGAATTTTTTGGCCAACTTGAATTTTAGAAATATCGACTTTAACAGGAGCGCCAACTGCTTTAGCCTTTGCGCTTGGATTCCATGCAGATAAAAAAGGAACTGCTGCAAATGGAACACCAGCAGCTCCAAAGCCTGCTGTCATACCGATTAAAACTTTTCTTCGAGTGGTAAGTTTATCTTCCATTAAAGGAATTAACGTTTTGAGAATTGAGAGCTTTTTCTAGCCTTCTTGAGACCCGGTTTCTTTCTTTCAACTTTTCTATCATCTCTAGTTAAAAAGCCTGCAGATTTAAGCCGTGGCCTTAGAGATTCATCATACTCTAGTAAGGCTCTTGATATACCATGTCTGATAGCTCCAGCCTGTCCAAAACTTCCCCCACCCTTAACCATTGCCTTGATATCAATTTGCTCATCAAGCTCAGTTAACCTAAGAGGTTGAAGAACGAGCATTTGAGCTACCTGCCTTCCAAAGTAATGCGCAAGCTCCTTATCATTGACCATAATTTTACCTTTGCCTTTAGAAAGGTAGACTCTTGCAGAAGACGTCTTGCGTCTACCGGTTGCATAGTGAATAGCTGTGCTCATATTTTTGGTTCCCAAATTTGAGGTTGTTGTGATTCGTGTGGGTGATCAGACCCCTTATAAACTTTTAGCTTTTTATACATCTGCTTTCCAAGCTTATTTTTGGGAAGCATTCCCTTGACAGCCTCTTCAATGACGTACTCGGGTTTAGTCTCTAAAATATCTTTTAAGACTTTTGTTTTTAAGCCACCAGGATAGAGTGTATGAGTGTAATACTTTTTATCTTCTAACTTATTGCCTGTAACTTTAATTTTCTCAGCATTAATTACTATTACAAAATCTCCACCATCAGTATGAGGGGTAAAGGTTGGCTTATCTTTTCCTCTGAGCTTATCTGCAATCTTAGTAGCAAGGCGCCCTAATATCTTATCGGAGGCGTCAACGATGACCCAATCATGACTGGCGTCTTCTTTTCTAAGAGAGAGAGTTTTCATTTTATTATGTTTTTAAGAAAAATTAGATGCGAATATTAATGTTTAAGCTGAATTTAATCAATATTTTAATGCATTTAGTTCACTTTTTCTCAAAATCTTCAAGATATTTTTTACTAGATATTTCATACAGTCTGCTTACAGTTCTTTCCCACAAGAATTGTAGCTGAGTTCCGGTGTATAAATTCTGCAGAACTGAAATATTAGTGAATAATTTCATCTTTTGTCTTTCTTGATAGGCAATATCAATAAAGCTAATCAAACGTCTGATTTTATCTAAATACTCATCATTGCAAGAATGGAATTCACTAATAAAAATCCATTCATAAGTCTGGCATATTTCTATAAAATCTTTGCTGCTGCAGGGTTCAGAAAAGAAATCTTTGAACGATAGCCACAAAAAAGATTTAGAGCGACCTTTGCATGAAAATACTCTATTGTTAACTTTAAAATCAAAATCTGCACCCCATTCCTCATCGAATATTTTCAGAAGTAGCATCTTAATGTCGGCATCTTTTTCATAATCATTTAATAATGAAATTGCTTTTAAGCGATAGTCCTGAGTTCCCTGGAGATTAAAAATAGTAAAATGAGATTGAATAAGTTTAATTGTGGGTAAAAATTTATTTCTTTGTAATCCATTTTTATAAAGTTCATCCGGGTATGCATTTGAAGAAAGCATAATTCTAACCCCCTTATCAATTAAAGATTCTATTACCAAGCCAACAATCATTGCGTCAGATATGTCTTCAATTTGAAATTCATCGATAAATATAATTTTATATTTTTTTGAAATATTTTTTGTAACAATTAGCAAAGGATCCTTATTCTTTTTAATCTTAGCTAACTGACCATGGATTAATTGCATGAATTCCAGAAAATGAAATATTCCTGAATCTCTGAAATAGCACTCATGAATCGCCTTCAAAAGTAAAGTTTTACCTCTCCCAACAGGCCCCCAAAGGTAAATACTTCCAGGACTCAAATTCTTACGAAATAGAGATCGGCGTTTATACTTAGAATCACATTCCATGAATGTTTCTAAAAATAATTGCTGTGACTGATCAGGTTTTATACCCTTTAAAGCAAGATTCTCAAGTACAATTTCTATATCTTTCATAATATTAAGCTAATAGCAAAATGAAATTTCTTAATAATAAACTCTCAAGAATAAATTTTTTAATTCTCATGGTTATTCTCCCATATCTTTATATGGATATGTCTAATAGTTCTAATTCATTAGGAATCAGTAAAGCAGCATTGTCAGTAGTCAATATTATTGCAACAAACACTTCAAGTGTCTCAAGTTACCAAGTCAGAAGAGTTGATCAACTAGTGGGCTCTGGGATAATTATTTCTGAGGATGGATACATTATTACTAATTTACATGTAATTAATGGAAAAGAAAAAATTAATGTTGAGCTTGATGATGGTCAAATTAAACAAGCTAATGTAATAGGCTTTGACCAACGATCTGACCTTGCTGTTATTAAAATCTCGAGCGAAGAGGATCTTGTTCCAATAAAATTAGCTGATAGTAAGGCTATTAAAATAGGGGATAGGGTTATTGCTATTGGAAATTCTTTTGGCTTGGGGAAGACATTTAGCGGGGGGATAATTAGTGCGACTGGAAGAGATTATGGAAATCCATATTTAGAACTTATTCAAACTGATGCAGCAATTAACCCTGGGAATTCTGGTGGAGCACTCTTAAATCATAGAGGCAATCTTATTGGGATGAATACTAAGATGTTTTCTAAAACAGGATCATATGCAGGCATTGGTTTTGCTCTTCCATCAAACAAAATGATTGATGTTGCATCTGAGATTATTCAATTTGGTTCAGTTCAAAGATCATGGATTGGAGATTTTAGAGTAAAGCTCAAAAGAATCTTGGTAAACAATATATTGGTATTCGGATTAGAAATTTTAGAATTAAAAGAAGGCGGCCCTTTATTTGAGGATGGAGAAGTTAAACTTGGCGCAATTATTATCTCGATTAATGAGGATAAAGCCTCATGGGAAAATCTTACAGAAGCTCTACAAAATTCATTTCCAGGAGATCAGATTGCTCTTCAGATTCTTCAAAATAATATAATTATTGAAAAAAAATTAATAACTAAAGCTCAGATAAATTAGCCAGGTAATCGAGTAATGTTGGCGCCCAGAAATGAAAGTTTTTCCTCTATTCGCTCATAACCTCTATCAATGTGATATATCCTATCCACAATTGTTTCACCATCTGCACATAAGCCTGCTAGAATAAGGCTTGCTGATGCTCGCAAGTCAGTTGCCATGACAGGAGCCCCAGTCAAACACTTAACCCCTTTGACAAAGGCATTACTTCCTTTTACGGTAATATCGCAGCCCATGCGATTTAATTCTTGAACATGCATGAATCTATTCTCAAAGACATTCTCTGTAACTACTGCAGAACCTTGAGATAGAGCATTTAATACTATAAATTGAGCCTGCATATCTGTAGGAAATCCAGGAAATGGTGCTGTAGAAATATCTACAGGATTTATTACTTTATTTGGCATCGATAACCTGATGCTATCAATATTACTTTCTATTGCTGCTCCGCTAAGTCGAAGTTTATCTAGAATGTTATTCATGCGGGTTGCATTAATATTTTTGATAGTAATATCTCCAAAAGTAATTGCTGCTGCAACAAGATAAGTGCCTGCTTCAATCCTATCTGCAGGAATCATAAAAATAGACTCCTTAAGATCCCTCACACCATTAATAATAATCTCATCAGTCCCAGCTCCAGATATTTCAGCGCCCATTGAATTTAAAAACTCTGCCAGATCTTCAACCTCAGGTTCCTTTGCAACATTCCGGAGTATTGTTTGGCCTTTAGCCAAAACTGCAGCCATCATAATATTTTCGGTTCCAGTAACTGAAACTCCTGGGAAAGTTATTTCACAACCAATTAGTTTTTTTGCGCTCGCTTCGATGTAACCATTCTTTAGCTCTATCTTTGCACCTAGTTGCTCTAATGCTGAGAGATGAAAATCAACTGGCCTAGTTCCAATGGCGCACCCTCCAGGCAACGCAATTTTTGCAAAACCATACCTTGCTACCAGAGACCCTAAGACTAGTATCGATGCTCTCATTGTTTTTACTAATTCATAGCGTGCCTCAAAATCGTTAAGATTAGAGGTAGAAATTCTAAAATCCATATTTTCATTAAGTGTTATATCAGCGCCCATAGATCCTAAAATCTCAAACATGGTAGTAATATCTTGGAGATAGGGAAGGTTTCTAAAGGTAATTGGTTGATCTGATAAGATCGTTGCAGCCAGCATAGGAAGAGCAGCATTTTTTGCTCCCGAGCATACGATTGAACCTGCCAACCTGTTTCCACCAATAATTTGTAATCTTTCCACTATTGAGATAATTCCTTGGGAGTTTTTGTAATGAGGCTCAAGGCATGAATTTCTCCAGATTGGAATTGGTGTTTCAAGGAGCTCATAACTAATTTATGTCTCCTTAAAATGGATAATCCCTCAAATTGAGAACTAACGATTACTAATCTTGATGAGCAATCCACTCCATCAAAAGAGATTTCTGCTTCTGGAAATTGCAATTTAAGAAATTTAGTTATGTTCACAATAAATTAAAGACTAGCATCGGAAATCCAATTATTTATGATTTCATCAATATCATTATCATACTCAGTGGCTAATGCCCTGAATTGATTTCTAAAAGTTAGGCCTAAATTAACTCCATTTACAATAATATTAATTACCAACCATCCGCCCATTTTATTCTTTCGAACTTTATAGGTAACTGGATAGATATTATTTGAAGTTATAAGAAGTTGATTGACATCTTCAGTAGTATTAAAAAATTCTCTTTTTATGAATTTAGTCTCTATAGTTTGATCACCCCATTGAGCTAGCGTTGAAGAATAGGTATCTAATAAAGATTTTTTAAATACGGAGATGAATTTAAGACGCTGTTCTTTAGACGCCTGCATGTAAAATTGCTTACCCATAACACTTGCCCCAACTCTCCGAAAATCAACCATTGGCTCAAATATTATATTTATCTCTTTTTGAAAGCTTTCGGGATCAGAGTAATAAAGAGCCTGCTTGGAAGTTATGACTTGGACCATTGCTTGGGCATTTTTATCGATAAATATATCAGGGTTTAATTCAGCAAAGCTGGGCATATGAATAGCAAACAGCCCAACCAAAAGAAGAATAGATTTCATAGTTAGTTTCATGAAGGTATTATAACATTAGAACAAAATTAAAAATTAACCATGCAAGAGAATAATTTTATTAACAGTGCTTTAAAAGTTATCCAAATTGAGGGTAATGCAATTCTAGAATTGCAGGATCAAATCAAAGAAACCTTTAATGATCTTTGTGCAAAGATAATGGTCACGAAAGGCAAGCTAATTCTTATGGGAATTGGTAAATCTGGGCACATTGCTCAAAAAATATCTGCAACCCTTTCGAGTACAGGCACCCCATCTTTTTTTATTCATCCGACAGAAGCTGCTCATGGCGATCTCGGGATGATAGACAAGAAAGATGCTATTTTAATCCTATCTAATTCTGGCGAGACAAAAGAAATTATTGAGATCTTGCCGGCGCTCAAAAGATGTGCAGGCAGCATTTTTACAGTTACTAACAATGCAGACTCTACCATTGCAAAAACTGGAGAAATTAATATAGTAATTAAGACAAATGAAGAAGCTTGCCCTCTTGATTTGGCTCCAACTTCCTCCACTACTATTGCGCTTGTATTTGGAGATGCCTTGGCTGTTTCACTTTTAGAACATAGGGGATTTACAAAAGATGATTTTGCTAAATCACATCCTGCAGGCCAGCTTGGAAAAAAGTTAACCACTTTAGTAAAAGATATTGCCATTATTGGCAATGGCACTCCGGTTGTTTCAAAAGATGCAACCCTTAAAGACGCCTTAATGGAAATCACTGAAAAGAAACTTGGGATCACTTTGATAGCAGATGGTAAAAAAATAATTGGCATTTTTACTGATGGTGATTTGCGAAGATGCTTGAATCAGGAACAAGATCTTTTGAAAACTCCTATTGGAAATGTGATGACACATAATTTTATAAGTATTGCTCATGATGCTTTAGCCATAGATGCTGCAGAGATAATGGAAAAAAATAAAATTTTTACATTA
>MDSY01152749.1_pt1 | contig 11348 bp, 7 predicted proteins | sample 811131 | NCBI WGS metagenome assembly MDSY01 (sample SAMN05326643, study PRJNA326480) | marine metagenome | isolation source: seawater | place: Atlantic Ocean: South West | collected 2010
AAAAGTCGAATATTTTTTTAACTCATTTGTATGAAGGATCCTCAGCTAAAGCAAAAGAGCTTGGGTATAATGTGCTTTCGGATGGTGATGTGTTAAATTTCGAATCCTAATTCAGTAATTTGCTTCTTTAAATCATCTTTAGAACTAACCTCTATTGATTCGAAATTAAACATAGAAGATTCTCTGTCGAACTTTTTAAATTCTTTTGGAGGAATGATTTTATAGTTTCCGTTCGTTAGAAAAACAATTCCTAAATTAACATAAGCCGCACTGTATTCAAGTCGTCCTAAATTTTCTTGTTTGAATTCTCTAGTTGTGTTATTTCCCTTTTGAATAATCGTTATTTTTTTAATTGTTTTATGCGTTCTAGGCTCTCCTAAAACATTGGTGAAACCACGTCTTCTTTGCTTCATATACCTTTTTTTAGTTGCCTTTGCATATTGATTATAACCTGATTTTAATAACCATAATGGAGATGTAAGCAAGTTACCGGCCCCATATGCAAAGTAAGAAACGGGTGCGTCGATATTATGAACACCAAAAACCGAAACTCTAATTTGACTTTTATAGGGCGTTTTTGGGTTAGGAAGTTTTGTTTTTCGAGCGTTTATAAAAAGTTCAACATCATCTAATTTAATAGCTCTTTTTCTTACAAAATGATCAAGTTGTTTTTGGTTCATTCCATTAATAGATTCCTTAATTCTTTCTTTAGCTTCCTGAAACAGGACTTTTTGAATTGTATTAATTCGATTAACCATTTTTCCTTCCCATTTAACTTGCCTTCTCATAAAATGATTGTCTCCAGGATAGCTTTTTACATCGGGTATTGCATTTACAACAAGATGTTGGTTGGTATGAGAGTTAGAATAATGCAGTTGAAACTCTTCTTCACACTTCACTACATTTAAATGGTTCCAAAAGGAGTGTGAGGCGTCATGTTTACTGTTATGCAGTTTAGTGAATTGCTTTATCGTTTCAGGGTAGTTTGTATTGGAAAGGTGCCATGATAAATAGCGATACTTTGCCAAATGAGGACTTCTTCTTTTTGAGTAAAGGGAGTAAAAGTATCCTTTAGAGTCGCCATTTGGATTCTTGGCCCATTTCCTGAATTTTCTGCCTTGATCTTCTTTCACTGCAAGCGCAATTGATTGGCCGTAACCATTTTTATTAAAATAGCCTGTTTTGTCTTGAAAGTCTTCGGTAAAATCCCACCATTCAATTTCAGGGCTAATTTTATCGGCTACCGTTGATGTATCAAAAACCAAGTCACCTTTATCTTCCCATTTATTTGTTTCAGGGTTTAAATAATACTGATTGAATTGTTCACTTTTTTCATTTGTTGCTAACTGAACTTGAAGTGGGGTGTTTGGGTTTATATTGATTTGGGAACCGGCTTGATCGCCTTTTATTTCGAACATCCCTCCAGATAGTAACATTGTTTTTTTGTCGACTTCCATCGGGATTTCAGCAAGTGCTATAGATGCTGGGGAATGAAACTCTCTGAATTTAATTGTGACTTCTCCCTTAAGTTCTTTGCCATCCGAAGTTTGAAAGGCGTTTTTTGGAATGGAAATTTGGGTGCCGCTTTCTAAATAAATTACGGTGTCGGATTTTGGATTGATTGTAAGATTTTTAAAAGGAACAAGTTCTTTTTCTGATTTAGACTGATTGGTCTTTATTTGTTTATTCGTTTGACAATCAAAGTTGTATTCTGGTTTTTGTTCTTGGGCAATTGTCTTTTTATCCTCGATCGGTTCGCTGGAAGTGGAGTCAAATTCAGTTGTTGATTGAAAAAGAAAAAATACTATTCCGAAAAGTAATACCTGTTTGTTCATTTTTATGCTTGTACTACATTCATAATACAAAACCTTAAAAAGGTAACAAGTTAATGTTCTAGATCTTTAAATACGTCTTGAGAAATGTCCCAGAATTCGTGAAGAGCAACTAAGTTTTTTTCGAAGAATCTATAAATGTCGCCCCATTCTGATTCCTGATTAATACTTGGGCCTTTTAACTCGGTGAAAATTCTAGTAATATAAAAACCTGATTCGATTCGGTACTCTTTAACCCAGTCGAGTTTATCCATCGAGTTAGATAGTAAAGTTTTGAATTCCTCAAATTGTTCAAAGAAAATTTCTCTCACCCCATCATCCTTATTTATTATGTCAATACATACGCGAGAGGATGTTTTATCTGATTCAATTTTAAATCGAATAGAATGAACACCCGTTCGATAATTAACCCATCTGATTTTTCTACCATACTCTGGAATATATTTTTTCATATAAATTCCAAAATTAGTAAAGAACATTACTTTCCTGTTTTTAGTTTCTTCTTTGCTCCACATTGAATTGGTGAAAATAGTTAATTATAATCGTTGATTTATTTAAAGGTTTGGTAACAAAGAAATGCTTATTTTTGTGGCTCAAATTAAAACAAGGAATAAAATGAGTGAAACTGCTGTAAAAATTGGACCAGGTGTTGTTACCGGAGATGGTGTTCAAGAGGTATTCAGAGTAGCAAAAGAGAATCAATTTGCTTTACCAGGTGTAAACGTTGTATCGTCAAACAGTATTAATGGAGTTTTAGAAACTGCAGCAGCAGTTGATTCTCCTGTGATTGTTCAGTTCTCTAACGGAGGTGCTCAATTTGTAGCTGGAAAAGGATTAGGAAACGAGGCACAAAAAGGAGCGATTGCTGGTGCTGTATCTGGTGCTGAGCACGTTTGGAATATGGCTGATAAATATGGCGCTACAGCTATGCTTCATACAGATCACTGTTCAAAAAAGTTATTACCTTGGATTGATGGATTGTTAGACGCTGGTGAAGAATTCTATAAAGCCAATGGAGTTCCGTTATTCTCTTCTCACATGATTGATCTTTCCGAAGATCCATTAGAAGAAAATATGGAGATTTGTAAAAGATACCTAGACAGAATGTCCAAAATGGGTATGACTCTAGAAATTGAATTAGGAATCACAGGAGGAGAAGAAGATGGTGTAGATAACTCGGATGTTGATGAGTCTAAATTATATACTCAACCTGAAGAAGTTGCTTATGCATGGGATGAGTTAAGTAAGGTATCCGATAAATTTACTGTTGCTGCGGCATTCGGGAATGTACACGGTGTTTATAAGCCTGGTAACGTAAAATTAACACCGAAAATTTTAGATAACTCTCAGAAGTTCTTAGAACAAAGAGATGGCTTATCTGAAAAACCTGTAAACTTTGTTTTTCATGGCGGTTCTGGTTCTTCAGTTGAAGAAATTAGAGAAGCTATAGGCTATGGTTCTGTTAAAATGAATATTGATACTGATTTACAGTGGGCATTCTGGGATGGGATTAAAAATTACTACGTAGAGAATCAAGACTTTTTACAAAGACAAATTGGTAACCCAAGTGGTGCTGATTCTCCAAATAAGAAATATTATGATCCTAGAGTTTGGTTAAGAAAGGCTGAATTATCTTTTATTGAAAGATTAAAATTAGCTTTCGATGACTTGAATAACATCGGGTCTATGAAGTACTTTAAATAGACAAGATTTTTATGACTAAAAAACCTAGTGAGTAATCACTAGGTTTTTTTTTGATTAAGCTTTCGAAATACCTTTTATTATTAATCCTTTTGATGGATTTTGAGTAACGATTGTTAGAACATGTTTTTTATAATTCTCAACTTATGAGAATAGTTATTTGTTTCATGATTGTAAATGCCATGATGGTCAAGAGTATCAATTCTAACTTTCCCTGAGGCATGTACTATTTTATTTTTCCCAACTAGTATTCCAACGTGAGTAATAATTCCCTCCTCATTATCAAAAAAAGCTAAATCACCCGCTTCTGCCTCCTCAACAAAAGAGTAGCCGAGTCCTAATTCTGCTTGCTGGCTAGCATCTCTGGGAATTACTAAATTATTTATTTTGTAAACAATCTGAGAAAGTCCGCTACAGTCAATTCCAAATGGAGATTTACCTCCCCATAAATATGGTGCATTTAGGTACATTAAAGCGTCTTCAACTATTTTGCTTTTTGTTCCAATTTTAGCTGGTACTGTAATGTTTCCATCATATTCAATTTCTTCTTTACCAATTGTAAATTTACCATCATTAAAGTGTGGTAAAGAGCTTCCTTGAACAATAGGTAAAAAGTTCTTCTTGTAAGAAATTACTTGAACTAAATCGGTAGTGCAGTAGTAAGGTGAATTTGAAATTTGAGTAAATTCAGTTTTACTAATTGGTAAATACTGTTTTTTACAAATCCAACATTCATACTGATCGTAATGAATTATGATTTTGATAAACTTTTCGGCTTCTTCTATTATACTAAATGTGTCTCCAAATAATAATTGAGTTACCATTTCGCTGGCATCTGATGCTTCTTCTCTTCCAGGTACAACACTAAGTTCAACTATTCCGTAATTCACAATTATAAAATTGAGTTGTAAAAATCATCAAAAAGAAACCTGATTTTTTTGGGCTTATTATTTATTGACCGCTGACTATTTTGCTGTTCTTTGGTCATCGCAATCCCATCCTTTATCTTCAGGCCATCTTTCACATTCGCATTTAAAGATGGTTTCAGGCATTTCCAAATCATACTGTGCTTTATCTACAGTTACTGAAAACACTTTTGCGCTTGTTTTATGAAAAAGCTCAATTTTTTTAATCTCATTTGTAGTCGTGTTAACAAAAAGGGTAATCCTTCTGTATGGTTGATTATTATCTGCATCTGGGTATAAATCAATTAAATCCAAAGTAACTCCATTAATCGTTTTTTTCCCCATGTGACGATATTTATACCCTTTTTCATAAATGGTAAACATTTCTTGTGGAGAGAACTCATCGGGGTCGTTAAAATTAGCTGAAGTTATAGTGACTTCTTTATCTTCATCAACGACCTCGCAGATGCTTTTCCCGTCACTAATTTTTGTTGTTCCAAATGCAGTATAGGTGTATTTCTCTCCTTTAATTTTCAAATCACCTTTTTGAGATTCAAGCATTTCACCATTTTTAACCGTGAAAGTAAAGTTTAGTGTAATTGTTTTTCTAGAGTTTGTAGTCTTCGTGACTTCGTTTAATATACTTGTTGCCTCAGGGTCTTTTTGTGGTGATGTCACTGAACTAATATTATTAACTTCAGAAAGTGTTTTTGAATTGTCTGTTTTTATAGTTTCAACAGGTAAATTATTACTTGTTAATGATGCCGCAAAAAGTATGGCGAATAAGCTTTTCATATTTTATAATTTTTCAAATTTATTTAGTCTTAAAAACAAGTACAATAAAGTTAATTAAATTGCCTTTATCGCAAGGTCTACCAATTTTCGTTCCAAACTGACTTCATCGGGAATTAAAACTTGTCTTGCTTTACTTCCTTCAAATGGTCCAATTATTCCAGCAGCTTCTAATTGATCAACAATTCTTCCCGCTCGGTTATAACCTAATTTTAATTTCCTTTGTAACAAAGATGCTGATCCTTGTTGGTGAAGAACAATTATTTTGGCAGCTTCCTCAAACTTTTCATCTCGATCATCCATATCAAGATCGCTTGATCCATTAGCCTCCCCCTTTTGGTCTATAAATTCAGGAAGAATATAAGCATCAGGGTAACCTCTTTGCTCTCCGATAAATTCACAAATTTGTTCAACTTCAGGAGTGTCTACGAATGCACACTGGATTCTTATTAATTCATTTCCAGTACTGAGTAACATATCACCTCTTCCTATTAATTGGTCTGCACCACCAGCATCTAGTATAGTTCTTGAGTCAATCTTGGAAGTTACTCTAAATGCTATTCTAGCTGGGAAGTTTGCTTTAATAGTACCTGTTATAATATTTACAGAAGGACGCTGAGTTGCAACAATTAAGTGTATTCCAATTGCTCTAGCAAGTTGCGCTAAACGGGCTATAGGTGTTTCGATTTCCTTACCCGCGGTCATTATTAAATCTGCAAATTCATCAATAACTAATACAATGTATGGTAAGAATTTATGTCCCTTTTCAGGATTGAGTTTACGTTGTTTGAATTTGGCGTTGTATTCTTTAATATTTCTGCAATGAGCGTTTTTTAATAACTCATATCTTTCATCCATTTCAATACAGAGAGAATTAACAGTATTAACTACTTTCTGAGTGTCAGTAATAATAGCTTCTTCTTCTTCAGGTAATTTAGCTAGGAAATGACGGTAAACTTTATTGAATAGGGTTAGTTCTACTTTTTTAGGGTCCACTAAAACAAGCTTTAGTTCTGATGGATGCTTTCGATATAATAAACTAACTAAAATGGCATTTAATCCTACTGATTTACCTTGACCTGTTGCTCCTGCCATTAAAAGGTGCGGCATCTTTGCTAAATCAATAGTATAAGTTTCGTTCGTAATTGTTTTACCAAGAGCAAGAGGTAGTTCCATCTTAGCTTCTTGAAATGCTTTTGATGAAATTGCTGTATGCATCGAGACGATATCGGGATTTGGATTAGGTACCTCAATACCAATTGTTCCTTTTCCAGGAATTGGAGCAATAATTCTTATTCCTAAAGCCGCTAATGATAATGCAATATCGTCTTCTAGATTTTTTATTTTAGATATTCGAACTCCTGGTGCGGGAACAATTTCATAAAGAGTAATTGTTGGCCCAATGGTTGCTTTAATCGAATCAATCTCAATTTTATAATTTTTAAGTGTATTGACGATGTTATCCTTATTTTCCTCAAGAATAGCTGGATCAACGGTTTGCTTAATACCTGAATCATATTTGTTAAGAAGGTCGATTTTCGGAAATTGGTAATCGCTTAGATCAAGCGTGGGATCATACTCTCCAAACTCTTTTACCTTTTCGTTTATTTCCTTTTCGGTTAAGACCTCTTCGGGATTATTTGACTCTTGAACCTCAAAGCTTACTTCATCGTTAATTGGTAATTCTTTTTTATCAGTTTCTGAACCTAATTCAACAGTATCGTTTTTTTCTTCTTGTTGTTTCTCATTCATTTCTGATTCAAAAGGTTCGACACTCATTTTAATAGATGTTTCTAATTCAATTTCAGTTGAGGTCTCCTGACTTGTCTCATTTTTATTTGGTTTTAGGTCCGAAATATCTTTTTCAATTACCTTTTCCCTTTCATTGGCAAAGACTGTTTTAAATGAATTTTGATGGTTTATTATATTTTCTTCAGCATCATTGTTCGCATCTAATATTGTTTTTTTGGAATTGATGGATGACATAATTAAATTTTCAATTTTAAGATTAAAAGAAAATCTTGAAATTATAAATCCAAAAAATAATAATAAGAAAATAATTCCCCAAGTCCCTGTAATATGGTAAAGCCAAATATTTATTTGACTTCCGAGGGCACCTCCGAAGTTGAATTTACTTGAACTAAGAACTAAACTTAAAAGTGTAGGTCCCCAAATCATTAAAGGCAAAATCTTTTTGAATGTATCTTTTATGGGGAGTATCTGTTTTTTAAATGCAAGCTTAACACCAATAATTAATAGAAATAAGGGAATGCAAAAAGCAAATAACCCAAAGCTTTTATTCATAAATAAATTGGATAATTTAGCTCCAATGGTTCCCATTTTATTTTGAGCTTCGTTATCAACACTGAAATTCTGATTAAAAACCTCAAATCCAGTAGTACTCCACGAATCAACTTTATCTTGATCTATTTGCCATGAAAAAAAATAGGAAACAAAGCTAAAAGTTAAAAACGCGGAAAAAAACAAACATGACAAACCAATAAGATATTTATTCCTGTCGTTCTCAAGAAAAGTGTACAAAGGATGTAGTGTTTTCTTAAAAGAAAAATCAAATCTAACATCCCTTTTCGGGGATTTTTTTGATTTTTCTCTATTCTCCTTAGGTGGAGTTTTGAAAGTATTTCCTTGTTGCTTTTTCTTCTTTCCAAACATACCGACTCTGATCTGCAGCTTTATCAACTATAAAAATAATTTTTTGATTGATGAAAATAGTAAGCATGCTTAAAAGTTATGCACTTTATATTTTTGAAACCAAAAAAAAGCCTCGTTTTTCCGAGGCTTTAAATTATTTAAAAAATTCTTCAAAAGTTTTCCACCCTTTTCGTTGATATGCCATTTCAGGATAAAACGGGAAATTATTTGGTTTATTATTACTTTTAGTAAAAATAATTAAATCTTCTATGTTGTTTATTTTCTCATTTTTGATAATCGCTTTAGCCTCATTATAAGGCATAAATAAACGACGTTGTTTTCTGTGTTTATCGCTCCATAAAAAGTCTTTAAATCCTTTCCAACCATTGTCTTCGTATTTTCTAACAACATTAGCTGGGATGTCATTAGGCTTCAACGGTAAATGTTTGAATTGACCTTTACAGTAATCTACCCATTCAACTGAACTAGTTAATCCTAGCTCTCTTACAAATTTTCTTGCTTGAGCGAATTTTCTGTAATCTGAATGAGCATATGGAAAAGCTTCAGATCCGATCCAATCTCCAATTCCAATCCAACCTTTTTCTTTATAAACACCTGATGGGTTAGCAGGGATGTCTTTTGGTTTTAATGGAAGTTTTGGAAGTTTGTTTCCTATGTATTTGTTCCATTCGCTATAGTCAGTAAGCTTCAAGCTGTGAACAAAATCTCTTGCCTCTTTATAAGGTAAGAATTTGCTGTGTTTTTGTCTGTGAATGTTACTTTGCAGGAAGTCCTTGTAACCTTTCCATCCTTCGCTGGCATATTTCCTTGCTACGTTGGTAGGTATATCTTGAGGCTTCTGTGGTAAGCTAGAGATTTCACCTTTACAGTAAGCTATCCATTTTTCTGATGATGTTAAACCGAGTTCTCTAGCAAAATCTCTCGCATTTTCAAATGATTGATATTTTCTTTTAAAGGGGGCAATTGTATATGTTCCAAACCAGTCACCGTAACCAATCCAGCCATGTCCTTTATATATTAACTCAGGGGAGTTTGGAATGTCTTGTGGTTTAGGTGCATAACCGGGTAATAATCCTTTTATGTATTTAAGCCATTCCTTAAGATTCTTAATATTTAAATCATGAATAAAATCCCTTGCTTCTTGAAAAGGTCTAACACTATTGATTCTCCTAATTCTTCTATGCTCTTTGGCGTTAAGGAAATCATTCATTCCGTTCCAACCTAAATTCCGATACTTGCGCGCAACATTTGTAGGGATATCATCAGGTTTTGGAGGCGAATTTGAAATTTCACCTTTACAATATTTTAACCAAACTTCAGAAGAAGTTAACCCTAGTTTTCTGGCGAATTTTTTAGCTTCATTAAAGCTTCTGTACTTACGACTTTTTGCAGGGCTTTCATTTCCGAGCCAATCGCTATATCCAATCCAACCAGAACTTTTATAATGTGCATGAGGATAGGTAGGTATTTCTGGAGGTTTCAATCCAAACTCATTTGGATTCCAATTACACCACTTTTCCCAATCAGAAGTACTTTTAAGATTCTTTAATCTTACTTTTTCACGCGCTTCTTGAAATGATAAATATTGTACTTCTTCAGAGCTTCCAAGCCAATTTCCCCAACCATTCCACGGTTTATATATTTCATCTGGATTTAAGGGAATGTCATTTGGCTTAAGGTTTTCTATAGCGCAGTAAACGGCCCATTCGTATCGGTTTTTTAAACCTAGCTTTAAAGCAAAATTCCTAGCTTTTAAATAGCTTCGGTACTTTTCCTGTTCCATATTGTAAATTATAAGGTGAACCAAATTTAATGTAAATACACTTAATAGTAATTGTATTTAGTAACCTTTAGAGGTAGGTTGTAATTCTTACGACAAGTACTGTTCAGAAGTCGATGAATTAGGGAATATAAAAACCTTTTTTTTCTTTTGTGTCCAAAATAAAAAACATTGTACTAAAATGATTTCGACTTATTAAATAATTCAATTGTACAAAAAGTTTACTTTTGTAAAAAAAAAGTATATGTCGATTTCGCAGAACCTAGCCGAAAAGGTTGCAGAAGTTGTTAATTCAAAGTATTCTGCTCAAATTACTTCAGCAGATATTCAAATTCAGAAAACATTAGCTGAATTCGAAGGTGACTTAACGATTGTCGTATTTCCTTTCTTAAGGTTTTCTAAAATGAACCCTGTTAAAACAGGAGAGGATATAGGTTCTGTTTTGGTTAGCGAACTTGATAGTGTAAAATCTTTTAATGTCATTAAAGGTTTTTTAAATCTAGTTTTAAATGAAGATAATTGGGGCGATATATTAAATTCATTGGCTCAAAACTTAAGTTTAGGTCAACGTAATAAAACTAACTCAAAAAAAGTGATGGTTGAATATTCCTCACCTAACACGAATAAACCACTCCACTTAGGCCATATTCGAAATAATTTTTTGGGTTACTCTGTTGCTGAGATTTTAAAAGCAAACGGAGACGAGGTTTTAAAAACTCAAATAATAAATGATAGAGGCATACATATTTGTAAAAGTATGATTAGTTGGCAAAAGTTTGCAAATGGAGCAACGCCAGAATCAGAAAAATTAAAAGGTGATCATCTGGTAGGTAAATATTATGTTGAATTCGATAAGCATTATAAGAAGGAAATGTCCTCACTTACAGATCTAGGAATGAGTAAGGAGGAAGCTATGCGTGAAGCTCCTTTATACAAAGAGGCGCAGCAAATGCTTAAAAAATGGGAAGATGGGGACCCTGAGATAGTTAGCCTTTGGAGAAAAATGAATCAATGGGTTTATGATGGGTTCGAATCAACTTACAACTCAATGGGAGTTGATTTTGATAAGTTATACTACGAGTCAAATACCTATCTTTTAGGAAAGCAAGTTGTTGATGAAGGATTAGAAAAAAAAGTTTTTTATCGAAAAGATGACGGTTCCGTTTGGTGTGATTTATCAGATGAGGGTTTAGATGAAAAACTGGTGCTAAGAAAGGATGGCACTGCTGTTTATATGACTCAGGATATTGGTACTGCTATTGAACGTTACAATGACTACAAAATAGATGGAATGATTTACACTGTTGGAAATGAACAAGAATATCATTTTAAGGTGCTTTTTTTGATACTTAAAAAATTAGGTTATGCTTTTTTTGAAGGCTTATTTCATCTTTCTTACGGAATGGTTGAATTACCATCAGGTAGAATGAAAACAAGAGAAGGTACAGTTGTTGATGCCGATGATTTGATTAAAGAAATGATTAATACTGCTGCCTTAGCAACAAAAGAAAAGGGAAAGCTTGAAGGTTTATCAGAAGAGGAGGTAAGTGAGGTTAATCGTATGATTGGAATGGCTGCTTTAAAATACTTTTTACTTAAAGTTGACCCAAGAAAAGGAATGGTGTTTAATCCTGAGGAATCAATTGATTTTAATGGTAACACAGG
>MDSY01011340.1_pt1 | contig 11347 bp, 10 predicted proteins | sample 811131 | NCBI WGS metagenome assembly MDSY01 (sample SAMN05326643, study PRJNA326480) | marine metagenome | isolation source: seawater | place: Atlantic Ocean: South West | collected 2010
TATACTATTATAAGTACACCAATTCAATACTAATAATGTTATAAAAACCATTTATATAAATGAAAGCTATATTATTTCCAGGTCAGGGTTCACAAATAGTAGGTATGGGAAGTGAATTCTACAACAATTTTCCAAGCGTTAAAAAAATTTTTTTAGAAGGTGACGAGGCTATTAATTTTAAAATATCCAAAATTATACTTGAAGGACCTGAAAACGAACTTAAGCTTACTCAAAACACTCAGCCCGCAATACTCTTAGTTAGTTATGCAATTTTTTCAGTTTTAAAGAAAGAATTTAATTTTAATTTAGATGAAGTGAAATATTTTGCTGGTCATTCACTAGGAGAGTATAGTGCTTTACTTTGTGCTAATTCTTTAAACTTTAAAGACGCGTTAAATTTACTTTTTGAAAGAGGAAAATCGATGCAGGAAGCTGTACCAGCTGGACAAGGAGGTATGTTAGCAGTTCTCGGATCTAAAACTGACGATATAAATAACTTTACGTCTCAACTAAAAAATAAAGGAGTATGTGAAATTGCTAACGATAACGCAGACGGCCAGATTATCGTAAGTGGTAACATTGAAACTATCGAAGAACTTAAAGCTATTTTAAAAGAAGAAAAAAGAAAGAGTATATTGCTTCCAGTCAGTGCGCCTTTTCACTGTTCACTAATGAATCCTGCAGCCATAAAAATGAAATCAAAAATTGACAATATATTTTTTCAACAACCTGAATTTGAAATTATTAGTAACGTTACCTCACAACCCACAAAAAACCCAGATGATATTAAAAATTTATTAGTTAAGCAAATTTATTCAAAAGTCAGGTGGAGAGAAAGTATACTTTTCATGGGTAGTAAAAAAATTAATGATTTTATAGAAATTGGCCCAGGTAAGGTTTTATCAGGTTTGGTTAAAAGGATTTTACCCGGTAGTAATTCCTTTAGTATTAATTCGATAGATGATATTAAAAATTTAAATAATGAATCTTAAAGATAAAAAAATATTAATTACTGGAGCCACAGGAGGTATTGGCTACAGTTTAGTTAAAAAATTTTATGAACTAGGTTCTGTAATTTTAGCCACAGGAACAAATCAGGATAAGCTAAACAAACTAAAAGATGAATTTAAAAATATCAATATCAAACAATTTAGACTAGACGAACATTCAAAAATAGAAGAATTTATAAACTCTTCTCACCAGGATTTAAAGGGACTCGACGTTTTAATCAATAACGCTGGAATAACCCTAGACAATCTTTCAATAAGACTTGCAGATGAAAATTGGAAAAAAGTAATTGATGTAAATTTAACCTCAACTTTCTTGATGTGTAAATACTCTATTAAAAAAATGTTAAAAAATAAGTATGGAAAAATTATAAATATTACTTCTATTGTTGGGCACACTGGCAACTTGGGCCAAGCTAACTACGCTGCTTCTAAAGCAGCTATTGTGGGATTTTCTAAAAGTTTAGCTATTGAGTACGCAAAAAAGAAAATAAATATTAACTGTATTTCACCAGGTTTTATAAAAACTGAAATGACAGACAAGATTAATGATGACTTTAAAAAGACCCTTATTGCAAAAATTCCGAGTGGAGATTTAGGTACCGGGCAGGATATCGCTAACTGTGCTGTTTTTTTATCATCAGATATGTCAGATTATATTACTGGTGAAACAATACATGTTAATGGCGGTATGTATATGTCTTGACAATTATTTTTAATAATCTAATAACAAATTCAACTTTTAATCGAAAATAGGAATTTAAATGTCAGATGTAAGTACAAAAGTAAAAAAAATAGTAGCAGACCACCTAGGTGTCGAAGAAGACAAGGTAACAAATGAAGCAAGCTTTATAGACGATTTAGGAGCTGACAGTTTAGACACTGTTGAGTTAGTTATGGCTTTCGAGGAAGAATTTGGTTCGGAAATCTCAGACAGTGAAGCGGAAAAAATATTAACAGTTGGAGATGCAATTAAATTTATTGAAAGCAAATCTACTAATTAATTTTTATTTAAGATCTAAAAGTATATGACCTCCAGTAATGGTTGCATAACCGTAATTTTATCATCTCCTTCTGGAGCTGGAAAAACCACATTAACAAAAAAAATTCAGCAAAAATATCAAAATTTTAAAATTTCAGTATCACACACAACAAGAAAACCTAGATCAAATGAAGTTGAAGGTATTGATTATTTTTTTGTCACACACAAGGAATTTAATAAAAAAATTTTGAATAATGACTTTTATGAATATGCAAAGATATTTGATAACTTTTATGGAACTTCAAAAGAATCTGTAAATTCACTTTTAAAGAAAAAAAATGATATTTTATTTGATATTGACTGGCAGGGAACACAACAGCTTTCAAAATTTAAAGAATTAGATTTAATTAAGATATTTTTAGTCCCTCCAAATAAAAAAGAATTAAAAAAAAGATTAATTCAGAGAAACCAAGACAAACCAGAAGTCATTTTGAAAAGATTAAAAGCTTATGATGATGATATATTTCATTGGTCAGATTATGGTCACGTAATAATTAATGATAATCTAGACCATTGCTTTACCCAGATAGAAAAAATTATTATGGAAAAAAAGAACAATTTATAATTATAATTGCTTTTCAAAAAATTCAGTAATTTTATAATACTGTTTTTCTGATATTTGACTTGGGCGCAGTTGTAAATCTATGTTAACTTTTTCCGCTATAGAAATTGGTTTTTTAAAAAGAGAATTAAATGCTTTGTTAATCATTTTTCTTTTTTTTGAAAAAAAAACTTGAGTAACTTTTTCAAGATTAGCAATATTTTTAACATTAAAATCCTGATTAATAATCGGTTCAAATACTAGAATTGTAGATTTGACCTTAGGAATAGGAAAAAAACAATTCTCTGAAACGTTAAAAGAATTCGTAACTTTTAATCTGGAGTTAGTTAAGACAGCTAGCCTACCAAAAGAAGGTGATTTATTTTTTGCAATAATTTTATCTGCAACTTCTTTTTGGAACATTAAAATTAATTTTTTATATCTAGGTAGCCATTTTTTAAATTTAATTAATTTAGCTAATATTTGTGAGGATATATTGTAGGGTAAATTACCGACTATTATTGTATTCTTTTTAATCTTACCTTCTAAATCAAATTTTAACACATCTTCATTAAAAATTTTTAAATTATGAATCCTTCCTAATTTAGTTTGTAACTGTTTTGCTAATTGACGATCTTTTTCTATTAAGATTAAACTTTTTGGATTTTGAACTATAATTTTATTTGTTAAATTTCCTGTTCCAGGCCCAATTTCAACAATATTATTATTTTTAACATCACATAGATCAATTATTTTATCTATAATATTATTATCAATTAAAAAATTTTGGCCTAACGACTTTTTTGCTCTAATCATTAATTTTACTTAGAAAATTAATTGCGCTAATTAAACTCTGTGGATTAGCTTTGTTTAACCCAATTATATCCTGAGCAGTTCCATGGTCTGGAGATATTCTTATATAATGCAAACCTAGAGTTATATTGATAGCATCAAATCCATACAGAGCCTTAAAAGGAGCCAATACTTGGTCGTGATACATTCCAACTATCACATTATAATTAAGTTTTTTTTGATTGTTAAAAATAGTATCAGCTGAATACGGGCCATTAATATTTACTCGTAATTTTTTTAATTTTTTTATAGCTGGTTTAATAATTTTATTTTCAATTGAGTTAAGACGGTTTTCACTGTTATGTGGATTTAAACCTAGAATTGCAATATTGGGTATTCTTTTAAAAATACGAAAATAGGCTTTATTTAATGTAAGAATTTTTATTTTAATTAAATTTGGCTTTATGTTATTCGTAACATTTTTAATTTCTAGGTGAGTAGTTAATGGCATAACAGAAAGTTTTTTGTTATATATTAACATAGTCTCTTTATTTCTTACATTATTCTTATTTGCTAAATATTCGGTTACTCCTAAATATTTTTTACCAAATATTTTTTTATCTACGGGTGCATTAATAAAACCTCCAATTTTTTTTTTAGAAGCTAAATTATGCGCAACATCTAAACTTTTTAGGACATAGTTTTTAACATCACTACTATTTCTTGGAAAAATAGATTTAAACTTAAAAGGTATATTAAGTATGTTAAGATTTTTTTTATCTATATCTAATGTTGATGAATTAATTTCTGTAATTTTAGCTTTTATTCCAATTGAATTTAATTGTTTTTTTAAAAGAGAGTAATTTCCTATAATAAATAATTTTTTTTTATTATTAATTTTTTTCCACGCCTTAGCTATGATTTCAGAATTTATACTATTAGGTTCACCAGCAACTATAGCAACTAATTTTTTCATTGAAACTTTATTGTAATTGAGTTTTCTAAATTTGAAAAATGAGATCTAGAAAATAAATTTAATTTTTCTTCTCTTTTTTGAATTAAAATTTTTTTTCTAACTACATCAGAATTAAATTCATTATTATCTTTTTTAATTTTATTAATTTTAAAAATTAGCATAGAGTTTTCGTTTAATATAGGTTCAGACATTTCCTGAACATTAATTTTTTTAAGTTGCTCCGTATATTTGTTCGACAAAGATTCAGCCGAAACCCACCCTACGAGACCACCACTGACCGCCGTGGAAGATACGCTAAACTTCTTGGCAGCTATTTCAAATCCTTCATTCTTAATTACTTTTGAAATTTCTTTAAATTTACTTTCATTATATTGAGCAACAGGAATTTCTATTTCTGATAAATTATATTCTAAATTTACAGAATTTTTTACTTTTTCAATTTCATTTTCGACTGCTATAATATTTATATTAATTTGCTTATTGTATACTTTGAATATCATGGTATTCCACAGAAGCTCTATTTTGTAGCTTTCAACAAATTGATCGTAGTTTATATTATTTATTTTAAATATTTTTTTTAGTCCGTCTTTGTTTGTTTCAAAACTTTTAGCTGTTTTATCGATATAATCATATAAATCTTTTTTACTATATTCCTCTATTTTATATTTATTAATTTCAATTTTTTTTATTGATTTCTTAACTAAATTTTTAATCGCATAATTTTTAACACCATCAATATTAGCTTGAGTAATTTCTTTCTTATTGATCACTAAATTTGTTACTACTTCATTTTGAAGATCAATTGATGTTATTAGTGAATTTCCTACTTTAGCGACAATATTATTTTTAATTTCTGATTTTAATTCAGTTGAACCTACTATGTTTGATAAGCACAAAACAAACACACCTAAAAGTGCAGTGTTCCTCATTTATTCAAACCTGGGCTATTAATTTCAGCAAATGGAATAATAGATATTGTAAACATTAGAGTGTTTGTAGGTTCTATATCCCTATCTGTATAAAACTCTCTTCTATATGCAATACCTGCTTTTAAACAATCATTAATATAATTATAGCTCATATTATAAAATTCAGCAGAGCTTGTAAGGAGATTTCTTTTAGAAGAAAAACTTAATAAGGTAGAGTCATTAGGCGTAAAATCAAGTCCAGATTGAAGAAACTCTTGATTTCCAACATGGTTTTTTTCTTGTAAATAACTTACATTAAATTTCGCTTTTTCAAAAGAAATGTCACTACCAATTTCATTGTAATTAAAATTTTTATAACCCTGATCAATAGCAAAGTTATATTTTAGTCCCACATTATTATTTACATTATACTTACCTTCACCGACTATATCTGAAAATTTTTGGTCTAAAGAAGTACTTGATGGTATATCCATGTTTTCTTTAGCACTAATAACTTGACCTACAGAAAATGAAAGTGTTTCAGTATCAATATTATTTTTCTTATCTAATTTTTTCTTTTTATACTCAAAACCTAAAGATGAACTTAAACCATTTTCAACTATATCTAATTTATTGATTTTATTTAAATTGAACAAATTTCCATAATTAAACTTGCCGCCATCAACATTTCTCATATGTCCAGGCGCAATTCTTAAAAGAACTTTAGGCGTTAATGTATGAAGATTTTTTTTAACAAAATCATTTTTATATAAACCTAATTTTGCAAAATACCCAATAGCTGAGTTTAATTCTGTATTAGTATTATCATTTTTAAAATTATCTGCATTTTTAGACTCATAATTTACAGTCTTGATTAAACCTTCAAAGTAACTTTCAATACCTAAATTATTCAGCCATTTATTAGATTTCCAATTGAAGTCGTTAACAAAAAAATTAGTTTTTTTGTTAGTTTCATAATTTCTAAGTTTTAAATTTGACTCTAAATTAAGAAATCCATATCTAGCACTAGACATAATATTTTTTTCAACCGTTAAAGGCAAAAGGTACTCATGTCTTGAGTGACCTGTTTTATTCATATCTTCATATATACCAGGGGTTAAACCAAAAAATAAATCCTCATTTTGATATGAAAAATTAATTTTGTTTTCAATAATATTTGAATCTTTATTAACCAGTGTAGTTTCAAGATCATGAACCTTAAAATAAGTGTCGTTAGAAACTTTTTGTATATCTATTTCCAAATTACTATTTTCTTTGTCTTCATCTATAAAATTTTTATTAAATCTAGCAAAAAAATGATTACGACTACCGCTTGTTTTTTTGTTATCTGATCTCTTGTAGCCTTTAGTGTAACCAGTATCGAGAACCATAAAAGAATTTTTAAAATCTTGTCTATATTCAGTTAGGAAAAGAGGGTTTTCATTAAGATACAATTTAGGAGTAAAAGTAAGATCTCGGTCATTTCCTATATTCCAAAAATATGGAACATTTACACCTGAGCCTACAGTGCTACTATTAGATAATGATGGTGCCAAAAGCCCCGATCTTCTTTTTACAGTAGGATCGGGATGAGAAAATTTGGGCGAAAAGAAAATTGGAAAGTCATAGACTTTTAAAACAACATTTTCATAATAAATAGTTTTAGTTGCTAAATCATGGTTTATTTTTTTTGATTGTAAGGTCCACGGAGGGCATTTGCCATCTTCTCTATTTTTGCAGTAAGTAAAAATACCTTTTTCAAATTTATTATTTTTTTCAGATAGTGTTGCTGTATTTGCAAAAAACCTAGGTTCGTTTTCTTTATTTAATGAAATACCATCTTGCTTTAAAAAAGCCTTTACATCTGAACCTATAATTTTCTTTTTTTTTTCATCAACGTAGATTTCTGAAAAATTATAAATATTATTATTAACATCAAGTATTTTAATATTTCCTTTTGAAAAAAAAATATTAGTTAAAATTGAGTAGCTAAACATATCTACAATAATTTTGTTACCATCTTTATCTTTAATTTGAGTTTTATAATTTGAATATATTAATTTTTTTTTATCATCTAAAAATACATTAGAACTTAAGACTTCAAAGCCTTCCGAAGTTATAACTTTTGTTTTACCTTCGGTTTCCGCAAGTCCTTCAAGCTCATTATATTTAGTATATTCAGAAAAAATTTTATTTCCTTTTTGATCTTTTGTATTTACGTTACCTTCAAAAATTGTAATTTTATTAACATTATCAAATTGAACTTTAGTTGAGTTTATTTCAAATTCTTTTGCAGTAAGTTCTGTGCTTAAAAAAATTAAAAAGAGAATAGAAGTATAAAATATATTATTTTTCATTAATTTGAATAATTCCAATTGAACATAATAAACTTAAAACTAGTACGGGCATCCAAATAGAAAAAGTTAAACTAATTTTTCCCGTTTGACCTAGCGCAATAGACAGGTCTTTAAAATAAAATATTATAACAGAAACTAATATTGAAAGTATTACGTAGTAATAGTTTTGTTTATTACTCACAGTTCCAATTGAAAAAATTGAAGCTGAAACAACCATTAAAAATAAAAAAAAAGGCAAAGAAATAAATTTGTGAATATGTTCATTTAGTAATTTTTCAGAATAACCTATTATGTTTAATTTTTCATAATCTTTAATTACGTCTATAAAAGATACTGTGTTTAAATTTCTATAGAGAGAATTAATTTTATCTAATATTTTATCAGTTTTAAAATCATAATTTTCAAAACTTTTTAGTTCATTATTATTTGTAAAATCATAAATAATACCATTTTTCATTTTCCATGGACTATTTACGATTATAGCAGACTCAGATTCTATACGTTTTATTATCTTGTTATTTTTATCAAAAATGTAAATTGAAATTTCCTTTAAAAGTTTGCCTTCCAATTTTTTAGCATTAATAATCTTATGACCATTTTCATCAATTTCTTTTATCCAAACCCCATTTTTATTGACAGAAATTAAGTGATCTACGTCTTTAGCATATTTTGATTTTTCTGTTTCGTAATATTTAACAAGCGAGGAAGTAACAGGATTTATAGCAACTAAAACTAAACACCCAAACAAGAAAGCAAAATAAGCAATAATAAATGTAATTTTAAGATTTGAATAACCAAAAATTTTAACAGACAGTAAATCTTTATTAGATTTTAATTGTAAAAAATAAAACATTGAAGCTAAAAAAATAATAAACGGAAGAAGTTCTAAAATTAATGTTGGCACAAAAGATAACGACAAAATAAACGGAAGAGTAACAGATTGGTTTAAGTTTTTAAAAAATTCAATTTCTTCAAATAAATTTAAAATTATTCCGAGTGCTAAAAAAATTAAAATAGTATTAATAACTATTTTTGAATAACCAACTAAAAGGTACCTGTTAATAATATTGTTCATTATTTAATTTTTTCAGACATCATATTTTTTTTTAGTAAAGTGTATAAAATTAGCAACAAGATTAAAGGTGAGAAAAAATATAATGAAAAATTAATTAATGAAAAACCAGAAAATTTTAAAAGTATTTCAGCTAAAATTAAAATTATGAATGCTGAAATAAAGACAGTATATTTTTTTAAAAAATTATACTTTTTTTCTTTTCTATAATTTAACATAAACGAACAGACAACAGCAATTAATGGAATGTATAATGGCATCCCGGCACGACGCGACAAAGTCTCAATTACATTTTGTTTATTATTGGATGAACAGTTTAGCGAAAGTTCTTCAGCATTTTTATTTTTAAACATACAATTTATAAGACCGACGCTTGAAGTTTCTTGTATTTTAGGCTGTGTTATTGTTCTATTAGCAAAGTTTGCAATGCTTAATTCAGTTTTTTCGTAACTCATATTTTCTATTTCTTTTTTTTTATTTAAAGTTTGAATAATGCCATCAAATAAAATTAATTTATTGTTCTCTACGAATCCTTTTTTTGCAAAAATAGTTGTGTTATTTGAGTTTCCAACTTCACTTACAATGGTATTCAGACTTCCAGTATTATCTCTTATGAATATATTAATTAACTCATTTTTTGAATTTTTTTCGCTGATATAAAATGTTACACCTTTGAAAGTATCACTAAAATCATTTGACTTAATTACAGAGTTTATCTGCATTACATCTGTTTCTCTTAGTAACGATCTAGACTTGTTTAGTGAAAAAGGATTTACTACTAGCCCTAGAGTGATCTGAAACAAAGCTATAATTAAGCCGATTAATAAAAAAAAATTTGTAATTTTTATTTTATTTAATCCTGAGGTCCATAGAATCATTAATTCTTGTTGTCTTTCAAATTTTGCAATTGATATTATTAGAGACAACAAAAATGACAAGGGAACGAAACGAGTAACTATAGTAGAAATATTCAATAACGAGTATTGAAGATAAATATTAGCAGGATACCCATCTTCAATCATTAAATCTAAAAAATTTACAGCTCTTACAGTCCAAGCGATTGCTGTAAACGTCAAAAGAATTGTTATAAAATTTTTAAAAATTTCAGCAGAAAGGTAGATATAAATTTTGTTTTTAAGCATGAAAATTTGAGGTCTATAACTAGTGCAACTTCAGCTAAAACTCAACCTATGATAGTGAAAAATAATAAATTTTTCATTGAAATCTGATATATTTGCACATATATACCATTCAACTCTTACAAAGAGCATTTAAAAACTTATGTCTATTAAAATTACCTATTCAAATAAAGTAAGCAGTAAATCTTTAGCTAATTTAGTATTATTTACAGATGAAAAATTCAATATTAGTGGTTTAAAAAAACATCTTTCTAGTTCAGAGTTTTCTTACATAAATGATTTATTAAAAACTAGTGATTTAAAAAAAAATATTTTTATTTTTGAGGTTAACTCAAAAAAAAAGATAGTTTTAATTGCTATCAAAAAAGATTTGAAGAACTTTGATATAGAAAACTTAGGTGCTGAACTTTATGGACGTGTAAATTATGGAAAAAATAGTGAGTACTTTATAAATTCTGAAAGTATAATTAGTAAAAATAAAAATTTTACAGGTTATTTTCTTCATGGACTAAGATTAAAATCTTATGAGTTCAATAAATATAAAACAAATAAAGAAACAAGACTCATTTCAATAACTGTATTGGGGAACAAAAATAAACCATCAGTTCAAAATCAATCCAAATTTAAAGCTTTAGAAGAAGGAATATTCTATGCAAGAGATTTAGTCTCTGAGCCAGGAAATATTCTTCATCCAGATGAATACGCAAAAAGATTAAACTCACTTAAAAAAGATGGTTTAAAAGTAAATATATATGACGAAAAAAAATTAAAAAAATTGGGCATGAATGCTTTACTTGGCGTAGGAATGGGAAGTACCAGAGGATCTTATCTCGTAACAATGGAATGGAATGGCGCTAAAAATAATTCTAAGCCATTAGCATTTGTTGGAAAAGGAGTTACTTTTGACACTGGAGGTTACTCATTAAAACCAGCAAGATTTATGGAAGACATGACTTATGATATGGCAGGTTCTGCTGCTGTAGTTGGTTTAATGAAGAATTTGGCATTAAGAAAAGCAAAAATTAATGCTGTTGGCGTTGTAGGGCTTGTTGAAAACATGGTAAGTGGAGACGCCCAAAGACCAGGTGATATTGTTAAATCTTTTAGTGGCAAAACTATAGAAGTATTAAACACAGATGCAGAAGGTCGATTAGTTTTAGCTGACGCACTAACTTTTACTGAAAAAAAATTCAAACCAAAATTTATAGTTGATTTAGCAACCCTAACAGGTGCAATCATAGTATCCCTAGGGTCAGAATATGCTGGTCTTTTTTCAAATGATGAAAAGCTATCTAAACAAATTTTAAACGCAGGTAAGACAGTGGAGGAGAAATTATGGAGAATGCCTCTACATATAAATTACGATAAACTTATTAATTCTAAAAATGCTGATATGCAAAATATAAATTATGTTGGTGGTGCAGGATCAACTACAGCAGCTCAATTTTTACAAAGATTTATTTTAAATAAAACTCCATGGGCTCATTTAGACATTGCTGGTATGGCTTTTTCA
>MDSY01080705.1_pt1 | contig 11345 bp, 5 predicted proteins | sample 811131 | NCBI WGS metagenome assembly MDSY01 (sample SAMN05326643, study PRJNA326480) | marine metagenome | isolation source: seawater | place: Atlantic Ocean: South West | collected 2010
AAGAGCCGCCTTGAAGCGCGAGTTCAACAATTGACGAGATACCGCCACCTTCTTCGTGGAGCACGTTTGCAAAAATCTCCGGGAAGTCATACACGTACGTTGATGATAAGTTTTGAGCAACCATTCTTTTGCGTTGCGTAACGTTTAGGAGCGGATGCGCTTCCGGTACACCCCGATCGAGGGAGGTTTGAATCTTGAACTTTAATCCGGAGGTGTTCAGAGCAACGACAGATCCAGAATCACCGACGCGCACTTCTACGCACACTACTTTTAATCTCTTCAAATCCGCGAATGCTAAGTTAACGAAGGAATCGATGGCACTTTCTACGTGTGGTAAATCTAACTTGTCGTCGGCGCCGACGAGATGGATAAACACGTGATTCCACGCCGTTCTGTGCGAACCGACGGCTAGCTCCAGTGATCCTAAAACATCTGCCAAAACCGAATCTTCTGGTGGTAAAAACGGTGTTTCTTCTGCTGAAATGCCGGAATCTGAATAAGATGTCCTCGACGGCCGTGGGGTGGGGTTCGGTGAGAAATTTACGAGAAGTAAGTCTTTATCGTACACCGCCGCCCGTAAGAAGACGCGACGATCTCTTTGCGGCTGCTTGTGTCCAGGCTTCTTTGGAGTCTCTTCGGCAAGAAAAACACCGATGGAGTAATCCGAAGGCGTGACAAAGTTCGGATTACGCTGCCGAGTTCTGGAATTCAATTTTCCGACGCATTCAATCTTCTCGAAAGGATCGAGTCGATCGACTTCCATGTGAGAAGCTACGTGCGGCCAAAAACCATTCGCGGCGTACATCTCATCAAAGCCATCGGCTCCCGAGGCTGCCGTGCCAGATCTTTTGAACGCAAAGTGATGCGGACGAGCATCCAATGACAAAAGCGTCACGCTCACTTTCGTAATTGTACTAGTAAATGCGCCCGCCAAGTTTTGCCCTGTGACGAAAGCCGCCGCCGCCGCGCGAACTTCCTTTTCATCTCTGCCAACTAATCTGGGATAGGAAATGACAAAAGCAAGTTCCCGCGGACTTAAATCCGACGCTTCTGGTAATGCTGCTACCGCTTGCCCGAGAGACGGCGCAAACAAAACGATAGAATCTGAACCGTTCAACTTGACGCTCGTCACCGTCATTTCGGTCCGGCACGGTTCCGGATCGGCACCCGCAATCTTCTTCAAATCCACTCCAGTGGATGAAAACAACGCCTCGATGGCATCAAATCGCGCGGTTTCGGATACACCGTCGAACAGTGAGTCCCAGTTGTATTGCAAGTGCGTGTTTTCAATCTTTGAAATATCGTCATAAGATTCCAATCGCGAAAGCGTATTTTGTTTATCCAAATAGATTCTTCCAACATTTCGAGCGAACGTTTGAGAGCCTGACGGTGTATTATTCGTCGGCGTCGATTCACCTCCACCGGTGTAAGAAAGCGAGGAGTCATCTTCTGAAACTACGGATTGTAAATCAACTTCGCTTCCATACAGCGATCCAGCGCTGCGTAATCCTCGTGAATTGGAGCGCGAATGCCCACCTCCACCTGGCGTGTCGAAAGACTCGTTCAAAGAAAGCTGCGTGAAGGATGCGAACGATTCTTCTCGTCGCACGCGCGATCGTTCTGCGGCTATTTTTTCGCGTCTGGATTGTCTCGAGACTTCTTGCTTCTTTACAATAATTTCGCGCGCCCGTTGGGATAGCTTCTCGTGTCTGTGACCAACGAGGTTCATGCATCTATGCACCGCGGAATGGCACGCGTGGATATCCATAAATCCATTATCGGCAACATAATCTAATATTGTGACTATCAGTTCTGATCTGCGCTCTAACTTCGCGTGCGCGTGTGCGTATTGAGTCACTGTAAAAATATCATCGCGATGCGATTCTCTCAGAAGCATAATTGCGTCTTCAAAGCTCGCGCAGCTCGAGAAAGTCTCTTCAATATCCAAGAACATTTCCATGTATCCAGTCAGCACGCGAGCTTTTGATGAGTGCAATCCACCTTCGTGACGATCGCAGAATTTCGACAAAGATGCAAACGTAGTATCATTCTCTTGTATTATTTTACGAACGTTTTGTACCGCTGATGCTACGGTGTTTGTATATCGAGCCGATTCGCTCGGAGATGATTGCGAAGTTTCAATATCGCACGCGATGAGATGCAAGTCCTTTATCGTCTTTTCGTCTAATCGACTCGCGATCGCGTCGCGTGCCTCTTTGAAATCCTCGAGGACGAGTTCTATCGTACCCAAAACTTCAAATAACTCTCGCAATGGATCGCCGTCGAAGTGATACCCTTGCAGGAGTTGAATCATAGCCGCAGAATTTCTAGAAAACTTATCCAGGTGTGATCCAGCCGCGCTCACCGTAAACTTCCGCGGTTTAGATACCGGAAAGACACCTTTGAATGGTTTTGTGAGCTTCATAGAGCTTGGATCATCGACCACTACTGCGCACAAAACGTCCCCGGGCTCAAGTTGGCTGCCTATTTGCGCAACGTGACTGACGATACCAGAAGTTGTCGATATCAACGGCATAACCGTCTTCATCACCTCGATTTCGCAATACGGTTCGTTTACTTTACAACTTCCTCCGTTTGGAACGAGAAATTTCAATAGTTTTCCTGTGGTATTCGCGCACAATTTGGTCGCGTCGAAATCTTCCGGAAAAAAGCAAGGATATCCGTCTATATGGATTTTCATCCCGACTTTGGACTCTTCCGGGTACACAGTATGAGAGCGATTATTCAAAATGATTTTCAAACCTCCGTCAAAGAGTTGCAAGGATTCCGCTGCGAGCATTTGGTCGTTGATGTAAATGCAAAAACTTGATTTACTTCCCATGCAGACTTTCAACGAATATTTAATATCGTTGTATATGAGCTCGAAAGAGTGTTCGCTCAAGTTTGCCATCCAGAGCTCCGGCGGGACACCTCTTCTCAAGCACTGCGCAACCTGCTCCTCGAGCTTTTTAGACTCCGCCGAGGCTTTCAAAACAGCTCCACACGCAATGACGACGTGGTCGGGAAGTTCTGGTGCTCGGTCCCCGATCGCGATCAAGCCGTCTAACCAGGCCGTGTCGTGGACGTTAGCCCTGAAATCATCTTTTTCGAGCAGAGTCATCAAGTACTTTACGTTACAGTGGATTTGTCCTCGCACAGAGAACTCGGATAATGTTTGCACGAGCGCAGTTGAAGCTTCTTCTCGCGTTTCGCGATGAGCGAAAATGTGTCCAAACTGCGAATCGGCGAATTGGTGGACTCCTCCGCCTCCAGAACCAATCGAAAAATTGCCGTTTACGCCAGGCATGGTGCGAAAGTGTAACTCGTGAATGGCACCAGATGTCGGCTTAAATCCACTATCTGGATCTTCGGCGGTAATTCTCCCAGCTACGCAGTGTCCAATCGGTTGAATTGGTTTCGCGGTATCAAAATCAATCGAGCTAACGCCCATAACGTCGCTTTGCGCAAAAAATCTGCGAATGTGTGGGATTTTGTGCAACGGAATGCCCATGGCGATTTGCAGTTGTACTGCAGGAATATTTACTCCAGTAATAGTTTCTGTGACAGGATGCTCTACTTGTAATCTCGGGTTGACCTCTAAAAATGAATACGCCCCGGTAATGCAGTTAAATAGATATTCCACGGTGCCTACGCCGGCGTAACCCACTTTCTTTGCCAAACGAACCGCGCCGCGCTCCAGTTCTTCGCACAGTTTCCTCGGAGCGACGGTAATTGGCCCTTCTTCGATAATTTTCTGATGACGTCGCTGTACAGAACAGTCGCGCCCGTATAAAGCGATCGCTTGACCGTACTGATCTGCCACCATTTGTACTTCCAAGTGACGAGAATTCTGCGACAATTTCTGAATGAAAATTGGACTCATCGGCACTTCCTGTTGCACCTGCTGAAACGAAGCGCGTAGTTCTGCATCGTTGCGAACCATTCGAATACCTTTACCTCCACCTCCTTCGGACGCTTTAATCATGACCGGATATCCGATCGATTCATTGATTACGCGTTCGGCTTTTTCCACGTCTCTGACCGTAGCTTTTGCTAATAAATCTTCCGGTATGGAACAATCGGTATCATCGGCGTTGTTCAAAGTCAAACCGGATCCGGACCAGGGGATGACATCAACACCACACGATTGAGCTAGAATATTCGCACAAATCTTATCACCGACAGCGTCCATGGCTGAACTCGGCGGGCCGAGAAAGGCTATGTTGTGATGGGATAATCCTTCCGGAAGCTTTGGATTTTCGCTGGCGTGCCCCCAACCGGGCCACACGGCGTCGGCGCCACATCTGCGCGCAATTTTTACAATCAAATCGACATTTGCAAAGTTATGCACGTTTGAGCCGCCTTCTACGATGATGTATTCGTCCGCTAATCGAATATACTCCGCGTTCGTTCTTAAATCGTCCTCTGTCGCCATGCAAACCAAATGTAACACATCGTGCGATTTGAACGTCTCGTAAGCCCAGGAGCGTAAACTTCTGATTGCTTTCGTCGCACCAACTGTTGTTGTTATTTTATACACAGAAGAGAGAGATAAAAAGGAATGTTATCAGTTGCGTCAAAATATTAATCATAATACACAGTGACCGCGTCTTTGACACAAAATGAACGCGTCCGTCGATTGTGATTTGAGGAAAGAGAGAGAACGAGAGAACGAGAGAAACGAGAGAAGAAAAAAAAAGGAAAAAAAAAATAAAAAAAATTGAAGAACGCACGTCCGTTGGATGCGATGAGCACCGTTCGAATCAAGTGATTCCCTCCTCGACTAAAGACATAGTTCTCAAACTCGGCGCTCGACATCGACACTGTTTCAATTGGATGGAAAGTTGTAAAAAGGAGGGTGAGTAAACGAGCGGTCAATACAAATTTCTAATGTTCTAAATTTGTGACACGGAAAAAGTTGGTTTTTATCCAAGCCAGCGCTCGCGAGTGTGCGCGACGTCGTATCGCAAAAGAAATCCACATCGCGAATGCGATGGTTGAAAATATGAACGAAAGAGTGATGAGTATCGTATACACGCACTGTTTGAGAGTTTACTCGCGTCCAGTCGCACCGCTCCGCGCGACACTTTTTGATTTTCGCTCCGATAACGCTTGATTTTATGCGGTGTTTTTTTTCTGTTTTTCTGTTTTTTCCAAACTGCATAAAAGACGAACCAACTGACCACGACTCTCTCTCCTCCAGAAAAGAAGAGAAAAAGTAAAGAGCGCGCGGATGGAGCAAAAAGAGGAGCAGTTTTTAGAGTAAAGCAGTAACGGCGTACATGACTGTTGTTGTTCTCGTTCGTTCTTCTTCTTCTCTCACAGCTACTCAACTTCGCCGTCGTCAACCTCGTCATCTTCGTCGTAACCACCACCACCGTACTACGAAAACGATGACAACGACGACGAGAAAAACAAGCCTCTCAGCCTTAGGTGCGGGAGAAGCACAACACGGTGGTAAACTATTCATGGGAATGGATTTTGGAACATCCGGATGTCGCGTATCGCTCATCGACGAGCGCGGCGTGCAAAAGTTTGAAACCTCGGTGAAATACACGGATACTCGCGAGGCGAACAACAAAACGTCTTCTTCTTCTTCTTCTTCGATGACGGCGATTTGGGAAGACGCGCTGTGGACGAGTCTCGAAAATATTCCTAGAGAAACGCGAGAGCGCATTGTATCCGTCGCTATCGACGGCACCTCCGGTACTGTTATCATTGTACATCCCGAGAGCGGCGAACCTTTGTATAAGGCCATGATGTACAATGAAAAGTTTGAAGTTGGCGCGCAATATCTCGCCTCGGAGAGTTGTCGAGTGCCAGACGGCCACGTCACGAGAAGTAGCACTTCTGCGTTAAGTAAACTCGCGCACTATTTCGCAAACGAACATCCAAAACCGAGTTCGTACAAGCTTTTGCATCACGCGGATTGGCTGAGTTATAAATTACACGAGAACATGGGCGTATCTGACTTCAACAACTCTTTAAAACTTGGATTCGATCCGGGCTCCGAAACCTATCCGCAATGGATGTTGGACTTGCCTTTTGCAGAAGCACTGCCAAAGACGATGTTACCTCCTGGTGCACGCATAGGAGTCGTTCAAAACCCTCGCGCGAAGGAATTCCTATCGAATCCTGAGTGCATCGTTTGTACGGGAACGACTGATTCAGTCGCCGCCTTCATAGCTTCGGGCGCGAATGAGCCCGGCGACGCGTGCACATCTCTCGGTTCCACGTTAGCCTGGAAACTTATTAGCGAAGCGCGCGTAGATGACGCTAGCGTTGGTATTTATTCTCACAAAATTGGAGACCAATATTGGTTGGTCGGTGGTGCGTGCAATACGGGAGGAAACATTTTGCGTGCTTTTTTCACCAACGACGAACTCCAATCGTTGACCGATACCATCGAGATGGAAAACATGTTCGAGTTGAATCAATTCGGTGTTCGGGACGCGGATTTTTTCAAAGGTAACGCCGGTGGTGATTTTGGCTTAGAAGTGAGCGATGCGGTGAAAAAATGCGAGAGTGAAAGAGAAACGTGCGAGAACGACGCCGTTTTTTTGTGCAAAATTTTCTCCTCGATTGCTAAGGCTGAAAAGAGGTGCTACGATAACGCAAACGCGATGGGAGCGTCTGAGAAATTGAAGAAAGTGTACACCTCTGGCGGCGGCGCAGCAAATGCGACGTGGTGTAAAATGAGAAGCTCTTGCTTGAGCATTGACAACAAGTCTGGTTCTACGATCGATGTCGTTGCGAGTGAATACACCGAGGCTTCCTACGGCACCGCGTTGCTCGCTAAAAAAGGTTATCATTCGCGATGATACGATAGTTTTTGTGTATAAAAATTAGTGTATAGCAATACAACGTTCGTTTTTTACGCGATATATTCTTCTTCGCGCGTGAACAACGCATTCACACGTGTACAATCGCTCGATCGTTCGTTTTTTCCTCTAATCCTTAGGAAGAAGAGTTTCTTGCGCTCCTTCGGCGTCTTTCGGCGCGTCATTCTCCACGTCCACGTCTCCCCAAACTGAATCGCCAAACTCTTCTAAATTACACTCGTCTTTTGAGTAGTCTTCCCCGGGGATATCCGTCGTGTATATGTCTAACTTTTCTCTGAGCATCTTTATCTTTGAAATAGAGACGGAAAACTCTTCCACGCGTCCTTTATTGCCTTTGTACATGATCATATACGGCAACACTTTCACGCCAAGCGTCTTGCACATGTCTTTGTTCTCGTCAAAGTTTACTTTCAACAGGACCATCTTCCCGTCAAACTGTCGTCCCATTTTGCACAACTTCGGATACAGAGCTCGGCAAGCTCCGCACCACTTGGCGTAAACGTCCACGACGACCAGTTTATCTTGGTTATTGCACAATGCCTCTAAAAGTTCCGGCGTCCCGTTTATATCTATCATATTCGGCGAAGCATCCTTCAGCCACCACTCGTTCTTGGCATCTATTCTTCCCATGTTCATTTTTAACAACGAGCCGCGTCGAGTGAGATTACTACTGCAGCCGTTATTCGTGTTACACTTCATTCGTCTTCTTGCCACGTCTTTTTGTTTTTGTTTTTGTTGATTATTATTATTATGTTGTTGTTGTCCTCCCTTTAAGGTGCAGCGCGTTTGCATCAAAGTCTTTCTCGAATTTTTCCGCACTGGCGATGATGACGCAGGCTTGCCACCAATCAACGCAATAGTTTGTGACACCGGTGCTGTCAACATATTCTTCTTCTTTTTCTTTACTTTTTTGAGTGCGTCGTGTGTTTACGCGCGCTTTTATTCTTTTTCTTCTAGAATCTACTTCTTATTCTTCGTCGTCTTCTTTGATATCGTCGTCGTGCGAGATTATTATGCGGGAGTTCGTCCGAAAGTTGAGAGAGCGATGAGAAAGCAAAAACCCAAACAAAATTCACCCAAAACAAAAAAATTCTTGCTCTTCTGATAATCTGCCACAAACAACACAATTAACAGAGAGAATTCAGACGTAATTGACGCGACAACCGCGCACAAGAAAATTGTCCCGCTGCTGTGTGCGCGTGTGTATATCAAATCGCTTCGTAGAGAAGATATTTGATCGACAATGTCGTCGCATCGCGTTGCCTCGAGAGCGGCAGAACAGGACGACGGCGCTTTCGGAGGTGAAGAAGGAGAAGGGAATAATAAGACTCACGCGTTCGATCGAATTCGACGACACGCTGCTCACGCAAAAGACGAATCCGGGAAGGGCACGAAAAATGTCTCTCCAGAGTCGCCGTTGACGTTACAATCGTTCCGAGGGGATGTAAACGATAACGTACGCTCTCACGTAGACCCCGCGGAGGAAGAGTACGAGCGCGCGAAGTACGAGGAAGAGGTTATTAAAGAGCGAATTAGAGACCGAGAATCGTACGAGAAAACGGGGAAAATAAAAAGCGTGGGGACTCCGAAAAAGTCCTCGCTGTACAGTCACGCCACGACGACGCAAAGAGGAGGAGGAAATGGAGGCGGACAAAGGATGAACGGAAACAAAATGACGCAAGAAGAGCTCGAAAAGCTGACGTTGGAAGATCTAGCCATCGATTCAGACCCGGAAGACGACGTGGAAAATAATAACGCGCACGGCAGCAGCAGATACAACAGAGGAAGCGTACGAAATGCGAGCGAGCTCGATATCTCTTCCGTGTTATCGGACGATAGACAAAGTCGAGACACGAGTAAAAGCACAGGAACGAATTCGAAGCGCAACGATGGACGATCTGTCGGCGCCTCCTCGACGTCAAGGAAGCATAACACGAGAAAAGCGCTTCAACTCGCCCAAAAAGAAGCGTTAGCCATCGAGTCGGAACTGAAGAAAGAGGAAGACGAAAGAATAGCCGAACTCTCGAAAAGTACGGCAGAAGAAGACTACAAACTTTTACAAGCGGCAAAGGAGCGAAAGAAAGAAGCGTTGATTGCTCGAGAAAATAGAAAACATCGCGAAAGGTGGGGCTTATCAAAAGACGCACCGGTGACGACTTCTTCGAGGAACGTGGACTTTGCCGGTAACGAACAAAAGTTGGAGCCAGAATTTGAGCTCGCGTCGGATAATCCATTCGACACCTCCGGCGGTATGATTGATAGAATTTTAGCACAAAACAACGTCACGCCTACAGCGAGCACGCCGCCAACGCGTCGCATTCAACGACCTTCTACGGCAGCGGCAAACGAGGGGACCGTCGTCGAAGAAGAGAAAGATTGGTTCGTGCAGTTGCAAGAGTCATTGTTTGGGTGCTGCATAGCGGGTGGGCAGGGGTCGGGAAGAGAAGGAAAAACTCCAGAGCAGAAAGCAGCAAAGAAAGCAGCAGCAGCAGCAGCTCAGACGAGGAACGCCCCCAGATGAAGTTAAAAAGAAGAGGCAGGTTTTCGAGTTTTTTGTCATCATACGTAAACCTCGCCTGCCTTGGAGAGTACAAGAGAGATCAATGATTAATGAACGAATAAGTTAAGTTGTGTATTGTACGATATTTCACGTGTAATTTTAACATTTTGTATTACATTTTTTGAATGCTCAGGTGACTTTGTGCGAAACTCGCGTCATCATCCTCGCGACGAGACGTGAGCTGAACGCATGCTAAGTCCCGCGCAGTTTAACAAACCTCCTAGTAGTAGTGAGTTCTTTTCACTACAAAATTCCAATTTTTTCTCGATCGGTATTTCTACCATCTCTTCTTCCCAACCCCGCCGACGACGCAGGGCGATATATCACTCGTTCGTCTGTCCGGTAGCCGCAGCCGTCAGTGTCTTTAAAAGCGACCTCTCCTTTGAATAGCACTTCAAGCACAAATCCACGCCAACGGTCGTCTTCGACTTTGCCCATTGCGAGGTCTTCGTGGTTTTGCAATCGTTACAAACTTTATTAGCCATTGAATTGCGCTCCACTTTATAACACGAGTTACACAAGTCGACGCCGGGAGTTTTCTTGGATTTGTACCAACCCGCCATCGAACTCTTTCGCGAGGCGCACACGCCGCACTGTTTGTTGGAGAGCGACAACTTTTCTTTGTTGTAACAGTTGACACATAAATCCGCGCCGAGGATAACCTTCGACTTGATCCATTTAGACGAAGTCTTGTCAGATTTGCACAAATAACACGTTTTTGTAGTGAGCGCCAATTTTTCTCGAACATAACATCGCTGGCAGACAAACTTGCCCGGAAATCTCTTACTTTTCGACCACGCGATGGAGGTTTTCGAGGATCCACAGTCGTTACATTCTCGATTTTGCACTTTCAGTAACTCTACATAGTAGCACTTATCGCACAAGTACGTGCCTTTGACGACTTTCGACCTGTACCAATCCGAGTGCGTCTGCGTCGTTTGACAGTCGTTGCAAATCCGATTACTGAGAACCAACCTCTCCTTTTTGTAGCACGACTGGCACATATCGTTTCCGACGAGGATTTTAGACTTGTACCAAGATCTTTTTTGGATGCCGGTGCAATCTGGCGTCGAGCACGTGCGAAGTGGTTTTTCCAAATCTCCGTCTTTCTCTGCCGCGATTTGGTGATCGTTGACGACTAAAACCAGACTGTCCCGCTCCTCCAAATTTTGTCCAAGAAATTGTTGTTGTTTTTCTCCCTCTCCTTGGTGGTGGTGTTGGAAGAGCGTTACGCTCGTGGACTTCGCCAGAGGTATTTGCGTTCCCATGAAGCTCTCTTCTTCGGCGATGCTGTTCTGCAGCAGTAGCGCTTCCTGATCTCTTCTTGGCATCTTTTTTCTTTTTCTTACTAATAATCATAAGAAGAAGAGGTTGCCTCTTTCAAGAAAATGGAAAAAGCCGCGCGCTTCTTCTCGGGGAGGAGGAGGAGGAAGAAGAAGACAAAGAACTGAAGAAGAAAGTGAGGAAGGTGGAGAGTAGTAGTAGTAGTAGTAGTAGAAGAAGAAGAAGAAGACGACGACGACGAAAATAAAGACGACGACGACGCGAAGAGAGTAAGGTAAGCAAAACAAACCCTTCTCTGCTTTCTTCTCTTCTTTTTCTGTTTGTGTGGACTTTAGTATTCGAGGAATTGATTTGTTTTCGTCCGAATTTCTCTTTTTGCCCTCAAAGAAGCTTCTAGAGAAAAGAAGAGAAAAGAATTACAAGAAGAGAAGAACACGCGCGCGATGAGTAGCGTCGTCGCGTTCCAATCGATGATATCTGGAAAGACGGGAGGAGCGTCTCCGACGTCATCTATACGTCGGCGACGGCGGCGGTATCATCCATGCCAGCGCTTTTCACCAGTTCCTTCTTCTTCTTCTTCTTCTTCTTCTTCTTCTTCTTCTTCTCGTCCTGAGAAACAATTGGATGTCGTTGCACGAAGTACGAACCGAGATGAAGAC
>MDSY01043614.1_pt1 | contig 11343 bp, 13 predicted proteins | sample 811131 | NCBI WGS metagenome assembly MDSY01 (sample SAMN05326643, study PRJNA326480) | marine metagenome | isolation source: seawater | place: Atlantic Ocean: South West | collected 2010
ATCCGTAGATTGAAAAACTCCAGAATATTCGGTTGAACAAAACAACTGATTTGGATTTGATGGGTTGATTAAAATTTTATTAACATCCCCATTTCCTGTGTCGGCTAATTCGTTCCAAGTTGCCCCGGCATCTGAAGATTTAAAAATAACACCACTACTACTTCCCCAATAATACACATTAGAGTTTGTGGGGTCTATTGTTAAAGCATATACACTTATATTTGATAAGTTATCTGTTAATGCCGACCACGTTGTAGTGCCATCAGTCGTTTTCCAAACGCCACCACCTGGAGATCCAACGATTATATGGTTTTCATCACTAGGGTCTATTGCGATACTGGTGATACGTCCAACTCCTGGATTCCACCCAGTGGTTTGATTCCAACTTGAAGGACCTAATTGCTCCCAGTTATCAATCATACTAATTCTACTAGACTGAATAGAGGAATTTATGTAAGAGTTGTATCGCTCAATCTCATTATAGTAGAATGAAGGAGTTTTTAATAATCCATTATCATCTTGCACACGAAGTGCATCATATTCCCAACGTTTAAAACTTTTGTAGCCAGTTCCTCTGCCTTTATCTTTGTTTTCAAAATAAGCGTCTCCACTAGCTTGTATTTCTTGAACTGTAAATTGATCTGAATTGATCATTTCTAAATAGTCTTGAGATTCAATACATGAATGTGATAAGAAAAAGGCTATTAAAGTAAAGGTGGATTTATTCATGATAAAGCTATAATTAGTTATTTTTGTAAAGTAAGTTATATTCATTACGCTCTCAGGTTCATACAAATATATACTATATAAATTATTTATTATTAAAAAACACCACTTAATAAATGGTATGAGTATTATAAGGAAATTGAAAAACAGAAAAGTAAAATAAATATTATGAGCAATCAAATAACAAGTCCAAAGGATTTTGATAAACAATTATTAATCGGATTAGTCCAAAGTTTAGGATATGGTCATATTGATGATGTTATTGAACAGATGAAAACAATGAAGGTCTTCAACCAAAAAGAATATTATTCAATGTTAAAAAGTAAGTACAGGCGGTTATCCAAAGTTGATATTAGTGATGAGGATGTAATTAGTGAAATCGATATGAAAATAAATGAGGTTGTCCTATCAGAAAATCAATATAAAATCATTTTACAGAATAGGATTAATGCAGTATTTTGAATTCATAATAATTTGATATAACTTGATCTAGAATATCATACTAACTTATTATGAAAAAACTGTTCTTACTCTCCGCTTTATTAATCTTTGCCTGTAGTAGTGATGACGATAATTCAAACGATTCAAGCTCTATTGAAGGACGTTGGAGTTTTATTTCCTCAACTGATTGTGGAGAAAATGACGCAAGTAACGACTCCTGTGATCTAGAATCGTATATGACGCTCACTAATGGAACTGGGCAAGCTACAATATATGATAATGAAGATGAAAACGGAAATATTGGTCCTTGTCAGCTTGTTGGGAGTTTTGATGTAAGTTATTCTGTCGGCTCTAGTAACCAAAACTATATCTTTTCTATACAAGGAGGAGAAGCATTATCTGCTGTCGTTGATGGTAACACCCTTACGCTTACAGCAACATATGATGCAAGCACTTCAGATTGTCCACAACAAGAGGGGATCATTAACGATGTGGTTGTTTTTATTCGCAACTAACCCATAGGCATATCTTCCTACTTCAATTCAGCTATTGCTGACTTTCTTAAGTAAATTAAATTATTATGGATTTTAAAAGTTTTATTTATAACAAAAACATCTAATTTGTTAGGGATTCTGTATATAATTGTTGTAACCATTGTTACTGTAGCAGTAGTGTATTGGATAAATAAACTTTAGGCATATCTTCTTCCTTCAATTCAGCTATTTCTAAACCTCTTTAGTAGGTTTGACTTAAGTTTCTTATATTTGGATTATGAAAAAATCTAAAATATCATTAGGTGCAGGAATAGGCTTAGTTGCTGGAGTTATAATTGGTAGTATCACAAATAATGTTGGCTTATGGATTACATTAGGCTTATGTTTTGGTGCAGGTATTGCAACGTTATTAGAAAAATATAAAAACAACAACTAAACCATTGAATATGAAATTAGATTTAAGAAATGTTGGAAAAGATTTTCTTATAGCTTACTTAGTTGTAGCAATAGATGTAATTGGTGGATTTGAAGCAGACTTAAATTTCATTAACTGGAGCTCAAAAAAAGTTTTAAAGTTTATAATAATCTTTATTGGAATTACTGTTGTTAATTTTATTATTAAAAAATATAAGAATAAAACTAAACCATAGGCATATCTTGTTCTTTTAATTCAGCTATTTCTAAACCACGTAAATAGGTTAAACTTACATTTCTTATATTTGAGTAAACTAACTTATAATAAAAATTCAGATTATGAAAAAACTAATTTTAATTTTAACACTTTTTGCTTTCGCCTGTGGAGGTGATGACGACAACAACAATGAAAGTTCAAGTTTTAGTCTTGTAGGAACTTGGGCTGGTACCGTTACTGATTCAGAAGACAATTCTGAAGGTCAAGTTGAACTTATGTTTAATTCTGATTCTACCGGATCCATAAATGTTGATTGGAGCCAAGGCCAAGATGAAGATGTTTTCGGGGATACATTTACTTGGACATCAGATGACAGCCAAATAAATATAAACTATTCCGATCCTGACAATGGATCTGAAATTTTATATTATTCTTTTGTAAATCAAAATACAGTTGAAATAACAGGAGATGGTGATGCTGAATCAACAACTTTGACCAGACAATAAACAGTTTTTTAATTTTATAAATTACAAAAAAGCTTTCACAAATTATGAAGGCTTTTTTAATGTTTTGTAGCGAGTTTTTATTGTTTGTGAGCACATTCACAGAAAGGAACCTGGCAGTTTGGCTTTTCGGTTCGTTTAGTAAGGGATTAAACCATAGGCATATCTTCTTCCTTCAGTTCAGCTATTTCTAAACCTCTTAAGTAGGTTAAATTCACATTTCTTATATTTGACTATGAAAAGGTTATTTCTTTTATTCTTATTGATATATTCTTCTTGTTACGGGATTAAATAAATTAGCGCATGAGTTCTTTTTTAATATTAATACTTTTACTAGGATATTTTCTAGTTTTAATATTCATCTCTTATTTGACAGGGAAAAATGACTCTAATGTCGACTTTTTTAAAGCTGGAAAAAAGTCACCATGGTATCTTGTAGCCTTTGGAATGATTGGCGCCTCACTATCTGGGGTAACATTTATATCGGTACCGGGCTGGGTAGAAGCGTCTCAGTTTAGTTATTTTCAGGTGGTGCTGGGGTATATGGTGGGGTATTTCGTGGTCGCTTTTGTGCTGCTTCCTGTGTATTATAAATTAAATTTAACCTCCATATACGAATTTCTTTTTCACAGGTTTGGATTTGTAAGCCATAAAACAGGCGCCTTTTTCTTTTTCGTATCCCGCGTATTAGGAGCCGCTTTTCGTCTCTACTTAGTCGCGATCGTTTTACAACAATTCATCTTTGATGAGTGGAATGTCCCATTTGAAATAACAGTTGTTATTTCAATTTTACTAATTTGGATTTACACATTTAGAGGAGGTATTAAAACCATTGTTTGGACTGACACCCTACAAACTCTATTTATGATTACCGCAGTCTTACTGTCTATTTACTTTATTATTGATAGCTTGGGTTGGACTTTCTCAGAGTTCCTAGCCTCTAAAGAATTAAAATCTTATAGCACTATTTTTAATACGGCCAGCATTTTAGACAAGGGGTATTTCCTAAAATCCTTTTTTGGAGGTGTATTCATAACCATTTGTATGACAGGATTGGATCAAGATATGATGCAAAAAAACTTGACCTGCAAATCGCTTAAAGATGCACAAAAAAATATGCTTTCTTTCAGCGTTGTACTTACTTTCGTGACCTTTTTATTCATGCTTCTAGGAGCACTTTTATTTATATATGCCAAACAAAATAGTATTGAGATTCCGTTGTTAGACGGTAAACCCAAAACAGATTTATTATTTCCCGAAATCGCCCTCAATAGTGGCTTGGGAATTACGCTCGGTATTACTTTTATTCTTGGGTTAATTGCTGCTGCGTATAGCAGCGCCGATAGCGCATTAACTTCGTTAACCACTTCCTTTTGTGTAGATATTCTTAATATTAAAGGCAAATCTGAAAAGGAACAAAAAACAATTCGCAAAAAAACACATATTGGAATGAGTGTACTTTTGGTTCTTGTAATCATTTCATTTAAATATATTCTAAACTCCAACGTTATTGACAGCTTATTAACCGTCGCTGGGTATACGTATGGCCCTTTATTAGGATTGTTTGCTTTTGGAATATTTACAAATTATAAAATAAAAGATCGGTATGTCTGGATCGTTGCCCTAGCTTCGGTAGCAATTGTATTTATGCTTGGAAATATCCCTGCAGATTACTTAGGGGGTTATATGATTGGCTATGAACTTCTGCCTATTAATGGCTTCTTTACTTTTATAGGGTTAATATTGATTCGTAGAAAGTAATACCAATGTACAAGCCACTTCATAAGGAATAGAAGCTTCGTTTAACATGTCGTAAAAGACTGGATTTTCAGTACCTGGATTAAAAATAATACGTACTGGATTAAGGCTAATAATAAAATCATAATAAGCTTCTTGATGTTTTGGGTTTAAATACAACGTCAGCGTATGAATATTTGCATAAGGCTCCAATGCTATATCTATCTGAATTCCACTAACTACGCCTTCTTTTAAACCAAAAGCTGAGACATCAATTCCGGCTAAACACAACCTGTTAACAGCTATGTTAGAGTATCTGTCAGGATTTAATGAAGTCCCAAAAACCAATGTTTTTTTATGTGTCATAACACTAAAATTGTACAAACTTAAAAGGATATTAGCTTTGTGTTAGTAGCTTGACAATTGTTTTCAAATAAGTGAAAATAAAGTGATGAAAATTACCATTTTATAATTACACGTCCCCAAGTGAAGCCACTTCCAAAGGCGGCTAAAACCACTGTATCACCTTCTTTCACTTTACCTTGTTGATGTGCTTCAGATAAAGCGATTGGAATAGAGGCTGCTGTCGTGTTTCCGTATTTCTGAATATTGTTATAAACCTTATCATCAGACAAACCGAATTTCTTTTGAATAAATTGAGATATTCTTAGGTTTGCTTGATGTGGAATCAACATATTAATATCAGAAACCTCTAAATTATTTTTCTGTAACCCCTCATTAATCACTTCACTAAAACGTCTGACGGCATGTTTAAAAACAAATTGCCCGTTCATATAAGGACGGTAGCTAAAGTCTTCTGGGTCGTTATCTGTTATAATATCTGTAACCCAACGGGACCCCATTCCTGGAGCTTCTGTTGCCAGTTCAAGGGCATGCTTACCTTCTGAGTGAATATGTGTGGATAGAATCCCTATTGTAGGATCATCTTCTCGTGTCAAGACTGCAGCTCCTGCGCCGTCACCAAAAATTACTGATATACTTCGACCTCGAGTTGATTTGTCAATGCCATGAGACTGTAATTCACTTCCTATGACCAGAACGTTTTTATACATTCCTGTTTTAATAAATTGGTCAGCCACAGAAATTGAGTAGACAAACCCTGAGCATTGGGCTCTAATGTCTAGCGCAGCGATGGTATTGATTTCTAAAGCTTCTTGAACTTGGACACCAGGACCAGGAAAATAATAGTCTGGACTTAAAGTGGCAAATACAATAAGGTCTAGGTCTTCTTTTTTGATTCCAGAATTAGAAATGGCCTTTTTGGCAGCTTCTAGCCCCATTGAAAAAGTAGACTGTCCGTCACCAGGCTTGACCCAACGGCGTTCTTTTATTCCCGTACGTTCCTGAATCCATTGGTCATTGGTATCCATAATCTTAGACAAATCGTCATTTGTTACAATATTGTCTGGCACATAATGTCCTAATCCTATTATTTTTGAGTTGTACATGCTGATAAATTTATAAAAAGAGTAACAAATATAAACTAAAATGTCAGTTTGTCACTTTTTAATATTTGGTATTTTTTTTGACATATATATATAAATTAATAAATTAAAAACACACTAATTATGTCTAAAGGAAAAATTAATGTATCCGTTGATAATATTTTCCCACTAATAAAGAAATTTCTATACAGTGACCATGAAATATTCTTACGAGAACTGGTAAGTAACGCGACTGATGCCACGATAAAATTAAAACATCTTACCAATATAGGAGAGGCAAGTGTTAAATATGGCAGTCCTCAAATTGAAATAAAAATTGACAAAGAGGGTAAAAAGCTTCATATTATTGATCAAGGTATCGGAATGACTGCAGACGAGGTTCAAAAATACATTAATGAAGTGGCTTTTTCTGGCGCTGAAGAGTTTTTGGACAAATACAAGGATAAACTAGATGACACAGGAATTATCGGACATTTTGGGTTAGGATTCTATTCTGCATTCATGGTCGCTGAAAAAGTAGAAATAATCACTAAATCTTTCAAAGATGAACCTGCTGCTCACTGGAGTTGTGATGGAAGTCCTGAATACACACTTGAAGCTTCTGACAAAACAGAACGTGGGTCCGAAATTATTTTGCATATCGCTGAAGATTCTGTAGAATTTTTAGAAGAGAGCCGCATAACATCTCTATTAAACAAATACAATAAGTTCATGCCTATTCCAATTAAATTTGGAACCAAGGAAATAGATGATGAAACACATGAACCTAAAACCACTACTGATAAAGACGGGAAGGAAACAACAGAGCCTAAACAAAAAGTTACGGTTGATAATATCATAAACAACCCAACACCAGCTTGGACTAAACAACCTGCTGAACTAAAAGATGAAGACTATAAAAGTTTTTACCGCGAGTTATATCCTGCACAGTTTGAAGATCCTTTATTCAATATTCACTTAAATGTAGATTACCCTTTCAACTTAACTGGTATTCTATATTTTCCAAAAATGGGTGAAGATATGAATGTCCAAAAGGATAAGATTCAATTATATCAAAACCAGGTATTTGTAACAGACAATGTAGAAGGCATTGTTCCCGAATTTTTAACTTTGCTTCGAGGGGTTATCGACTCTCCAGATATTCCATTAAATGTTTCAAGATCTTATCTTCAAGCTGATGGAGCTGTTAAAAAAATCGCTTCATATATCACTAAAAAAGTAGCAGATAAAATGAAATCTCTATTTAATTCAAATAGAGAAGATTTTGAAGCTAAGTGGAATGACATTAAAATTGTGATTGAATACGGAATGCTTTCAGAAGATAAGTTTTTTGAGAAATCAGAAGCCTTTGTCCTCTACCCTACTGTTGATGGAACATACCACACCTATGAGGAGCTTTCCAATAAAATCAAAGCAAACCAAACAGATAAGGATGATAAATTAGTGATCCTATATGCTTCTAATAAAGATGCACAACACAGCTATATTGAGGCCGCTAAGACAAAAGGCTATGAGGTCTTATTGTTAGACTCTCCTATTGTGTCTCACTTAATACAAAAACTAGAAAGTACAAAAGAGAATATTTCGTTTGTTAGAGTAGATTCAGATCATGTTGACAATCTGATCAAAAAAGATGAAACAATGGTGTCTAAGCTAAATGAAGACGAGAAAACAGCTCTTGATACAGTTTTAAAAGAAGTGGTGCCTTCAGATAAATTCATGGTTCAATTAGAAGCAATGGATAGTAATTCAGCACCCTTTATGATCACACAACCTGAGTTTATGCGTCGGATGAAAGAAATGCAACAAACAGGTGGTGGTGGTATGTTTGGAATGGGAAATATGCCGGAAATGTATAATCTTGTTGTAAACACCAATTCAGATTTGGTTAGTGAAATTTTAAATACTAAAACAAAGAAAAAACAAGAACGATTAATAACTCAAAGTTTAGACTTAGCACAATTATCACAGGGACTTTTAAAAGGAGAAGCCTTGACTAATTTTATCAATCGTAGCTATGAAATGATTAAATAGTTAAATTAATTTTCTTAACAAAAAAAGCAGCCTATATAGGCTGCTTTTTTTGTTCATACATAATTATTGTGAGCTAAAAATTGTAAAGAAATAAAACTTAAGCTAATTTAGAGCAAACTATTAGAATGTCTTTATTTGATTTATCGGAAACCATACAACTGAAATTGCCAAATGCTGAAATCGACTACACACCAGCGTTTTTTAACTTAGATGAATCCAGGGAATTATTTGATGCCATTTATGATCATACAAATTGGATTGAGGAAGACATTCGCGTATATGGTAAAGTATACAAACAGCCTCGTTTAACAGCCTTTTATGCCAACAATAATAAAGCATATGGATATTCAAATATTTCAATGTCACCTCAGCCATTTAACTCTACTTTAAACATTATCAAATCGAAAATAGAAAAAGCAACACTACTGACTTTCTCGTCATGTTTATTAAATCTATATCGAGACGGACAAGACAGTAATGGCTGGCATTCAGATGATGAAAAAGAACTTGGGGAAAATCCGGCTATCGCCTCTGTAAGTCTTGGAGCTGAACGCCTTTTTCATCTCAAGCATAAAAACATAAAAACGCTCAAACACAAGCTAACTCTAAAAAATGGTAGCTTATTATTGATGAAAGGAGAAACACAGCATCACTGGCTTCACCAAATACCAAAAACAAAAAAAACTATTGACAAGCGAATTAACTTAACCTTTAGGCTTATAAAATAATGAAACTAATTTCTCGCTAATAATTAGAGAGATAAGTCATGTCAGAGCAGAAAAAAACATCATTAAAAAATGATGCTTTTGACAACTAACCAAACAAAATATATTACAAAATAACTATTAAAAAAATCAACTTTCGTGCCATAACATATTTATTAATGAACTTTAACTTAATATTCACATATTAAAAAAACGATGCTTTTGTGACTAAAAGCAACCCCTATACCACAAAACATTTTAATTATATTTGCATTGAACTAAATCATATTATGACAGACACAACTCCATTATTTACAGATGATACTATTGTATTTGGCTTACTAATGTCAGCTATTGCATTAATTTTTTATACTGAATCAAGATCTACAGGTTTTTGGCCTAAATTTTACAAAATAGTTCCTGGGTTGTTTATGGCATATATGATACCTGCATTGTTTACAACCTTAGGTTGGATAGCACCCGAATGGGAAAGCCTTACTCTCTCTGGTGAAATAACTACTGGAACTAGTAATTTGTATTATGTAGCTAGTCGTTATTTACTTCCTGCTGCTTTGGTTTTGATGACATTGAGCATTGATTTAAAAGGGGTTGTTAACTTAGGCTGGAAGGCCTTAATTATGTTTTTCACAGGAACCTTAGGGATAATAATTGGAGGTCCCATAGCAATTCTTCTAATTTCAATGATTTCTCCAGAAACGGTTGGAGGTATTGGACCTGATGCTGTATGGAGAGGACTTTCTACTCTAGCGGGGAGTTGGATTGGCGGAGGCGCTAATCAAACTGCTATGCTAGAAATCTATGGCTATAATCAAAAACTATATGGCGGAATGGTATTTGTTGATATCGTGTTGGCCAATATATGGATGGCATTACTTTTAATAGGAATAGGAAAGTCGGATAAAATAAATAAATGGTTAAAAGCAGATACAACTGCCATAGAGACTCTAAAAGATAAAGTGTCAAATTTCACAGAAAGTGTGAAGCGAACTCCAACTCTCAATGACATTATGATCATGGTAGGTATTGCGTTTGGATCGGTTAGTTTTGCCCATTTGTGTTCTGGCTTTTTAGCCCCCTTTTTTAGTGATTATGTCGCCACGATAAATTCTGAGACTTCTAGAAATATATTTACTTTTCTTGGATCCTCATTCTTTTGGATGATTAGTATTGCCACTATTATAGCAATAGCTCTTTCATTTACTAAAGCCAAAAATTACGAAGGTGCTGGAGCCAGTAAGTTTGGAAGTGTTTTTATTTATATTTTAGTAGCTACCATTGGAATGAAAATGGATTTGACTTTAATCTTTGATAATACTGGGCTTATAGCCATTGGAATTGTTTGGATGACTATTCATGCACTTCTGTTAATTGGGGTTGCTAAATTAATTAGAGCGCCTTACTTCTTTCTGGCGGTGGGTAGCCAAGCGAACGTGGGGGGAGCAGCCTCTGCTCCTATTGTAGCATCGGCCTTTCACCCTTCACTAGCGTCTGTAGGCGTTTTATTGGCCGTATTTGGCTATGCTGTAGGGACAATTGCTGCCATAGCTTGTACAATACTTATGGAATTAGCATCAGCGACTTCCTAGAAATAATTATATTTGAATCATAAAAAATTATCATGAATAAAACTTTATTATTTGTTGTTATAATTCTACTAACCGCTTGCAGCCAGCAGACAAAAAAAATGATGGTTAGTGGTAATATTAAAGGCCTTCAAAAAGGAACACTTTACCTTCAACATGTACAAGACACTAACTATGTTACATTAGATTCTTTGGTAATGAACAGTACAACTAATTTTAGGTTAGGCTGTAACCTAGAAGAGGCAGAGATGCTTTACCTAAGCCTATCAGAAGACATCAGTGCCGACCGGATATCATTTTTTGGAAGTAATGGTAACACAAATATAAACACTACTCTTAAGCGTTTTAAATTTGATGCACAGATAGACGGGGGACCTCAACAGGAACTTTTAGAATCTTACTATGAAATCATGAGTCGCTTTAAAAATCAAAGATTAGAGTTTATTAAAGATAAAATAAATGCTCAAAAGGATTTGAACTTAGAGTTAGCCGAGAAAATTCAGCTAAAAATAGATAACGTAATAACTAGGAGCTATTTGTACAGTATTAACTTTGCAATTAACAATAAACAAAGTGAAGTGGCTCCTTATGTAGCAGTCGCAAAAGTTTATGATGCCAATGTAAAATACTTAGACAGCATAAACAGCGTACTACCAAAAAACATTGCCGATTCTAAATACGGCACTATCTTAGAGGACTATATTAATAAAATAAAGTCTGAGTAATTCAAAGACTGTTAATCTTATCGATTAATACTTTTCCTTTAGTTTCAAGATCTTGAGCAATAGACTTAAAATGTGCTTTTTGATTTTCTACATTCTTAGCGTTAACTTGTTCGATCAATTGATCAAATGTTGCTATCGCTTCATCAATTAAAGCCTCACTTTTTTTAGTGTCTTTATCCGTATTAGCATATTCCCAAATGTATACTGCTTCAATTATATCTCCTAATACGTAATTGATATCTTTTTTTAAATTTCTAACGTTAGCCATAATCTATAAA
>MDSY01026617.1_pt1 | contig 11342 bp, 6 predicted proteins | sample 811131 | NCBI WGS metagenome assembly MDSY01 (sample SAMN05326643, study PRJNA326480) | marine metagenome | isolation source: seawater | place: Atlantic Ocean: South West | collected 2010
AGTCTTATATACTTTCACTTTAGGTGGTAGGATGTATCCCTCCTCAACCAACTTAGGTGCTGGTACATTGTAGATTACCTCACCAAATATATCAGAGTCGTTCATACCTATCTTGAAAGGTGTTAGACTGTGCTTTGGTGTAGCAGTAAAGAAATAGCATCGCCCTGCGTGTAACGAAAAATACTCTACTGCCTCCACAAAGTTCTTCTGAACACTGTTATGTGCTTCATCAAAATAGATTGTATCCACATCAATACCAGACTCAACAATCTTATGGAGTGAATGATATGTTGTAAAGATAATTTGATTATCTGTAGATACTTCTGTAAATGCTTTTATGCAAGACGGTTGAGTGGTGCTGAATATATTCTTGAACTTACCACTATGAACGTGCATCATAGAAACATCATTGAATTGACTCCCAAGTACTTCCATGAACTCAGAACTTAATTGCTCTGCTAACAGGATGCGTGGGGCAACTACTACAAGTGTTTTACATCCATCTTCAAACTGATTGCAAGCATCATTGATAGCAATAAGAGTCTTACCGCCTCCTGTGGGTACTATAACTTGTCCTTTATCGTTCTCACTTAATGCTGTAATCGCTTCTACCTGATGTGGGCGTAACTGCATGTCATAATCTTTAGTATGGATATATTATAACATAAAAAAACCCCCTTTCGGGGGTTGTGTGACAGTTATGAAAGTGGATTAATCATCATTGTTATCCTTGCTACCTTTGGCATGAATAGGATCTGCTTTCCAAGATTCCAACCTTTTCGCACCAATCTTTGGTGCTTTAATCACTCCAAATCCAACAGCAGAGTTGTAACTATCAATCAGTTTATCTTCGACAACTAATATGTCCATGATAACTCCAGATGTTTTCTCTGTCCACTCTTTAGGTGTTTTTAATTTAAGATGATTCTCTAGGAATTCTATAAATCCATCCTTTGTTGCTCCATCTCCAGCATAGTTATCAGCAAAATGATATGCTGCTGCTAGTCCTAAAACTAAACCACCTTGTAAGGGATTATTCCATGCTTCAGAAGTTGTATATTTTATGGTATTAGCATAAGTTTCAACTGCTTGACTTGTATGTGTGTTGCGATACTTATTAATACAAGTTTTAAGTTTAGAAAGTCCATAAACTTCATGTCCATCAGGATCACCAACCTTTTCTACATGAATACCTATGGATTTAAATGTTGCTTCCCATTCAAGTGCCTTCTTATCCTTTCGTGCTACACCTGCTCTTAATCTAGCAATGGCACTAGGATTATTTCTAAGATAATTAAGTTTATCAAAGAAATCAGATTCTACTTGAATACATTCTTCAAGAGTTCTATCTTCAGGATGTTGAAGAATCTCTGGAATCTGACAAGGAATTTCTTGCTCTCCATCACCATCAAGATAAACTGCTGCTAAACATGCAGTATGCTGTCCATCAACAATAACATATTCTCCACCTAATTCTTCAGGACGTATAGCAACGACAAGGGGACGTGCAAGATCAGGATTAAATCCCTTTGCTTTCTTAATAAACTGCTCGTTTATAAGTCTCTGATATTTGCTATCAGTTAATAGATCCTTTACTTTAACATAGGTGATGGGAGTAAAGAAATCTTTTGTAATTTTTGTTTTGACTTGCTTTCTAACATTGATAGCAAATCCAGTAACAACCTCTGCGATTGCTACTAAAGTTTGCACCGTATTTCTCAGTGCATTGACTATAGGAGTCATTTGTTTATGGGTGCGGATCTCATCTCCGCTTATTTTAGCGTCTCTTTTTCCATGTTGCAGGATCACGACTAGAGGCATAGTTTAAAGTCATATCTGGGACTTGATGCTTATAGCATAACACTCAATGGATTATCTGTCAACACCTCTGTTTTTTCTATATCTTTTTTGGATAGAACATCCTCGTTGTTGTCCAACCAGTCTATCATAGGTAAACCAGAATGTCCATTCTCCCATACGAACCACGCATATACCATCATCCCAGTTCTATACTTGCCATCTTCTCTTAATTTTTCACCTAACATGGGATACCTAGTGAAGACATATACTTTCTTGAGTCCGTACTCTCTGTCTGAGTAAATCTCATCATATCTCTGCTTCCCATGCAAATATGATAATGGTAAGAGAAATGCAAACTTCTCTGTTGCTACTCTCTTTGCTCTATCAATAAACTGCAATGCAGTAGTATATGGTGGGTTTGTGATAACAGAATTATAGTTACCAGTCTCCCATAAGAAATTTACTTCTTGATCGTATGATGTAATTAAATCTTTATCCCAATACTCATTCAATACCTTTGTAATTGCACCCTTGCCACAAGCAGGTTCACATACTGATAGAGACTTATCAAACTTCTCTACATCAAGAAACTTCCTAGTAAGACTGTAAGGTGTCTCATAGAAGTCTGTTTGCTTTCTTCTGTCTGTAGTGTTATTAGCACTAAAATTCTTTCCCATAACAACGATTATAACAGGTTCATATTAGTTTTGCAACTGGTTCCTTTAAAATATTATAGTGTGTCCCTTAAACCCCTACAGAGTTACTTATAAGATTTAAGATTTTGACTTACTATCATTACACCCAAAGAAACTAGAAATACAATATCTACCATGCCCATCATAATAGTCTGAATCCCTTATACTTACCTTCTTGACTCCATGTTTAACCCAACCTGGTAATATAATCATAGAATTATTATCACAAGCATACTCATAATCATAGTCAGGAAAATATACTTCACCACCAGTAAATTTCTTAGGTTCTTTATAAAAATAAGAAAATGCTAGAAAATGAAACGGTGAATCTGTATGTGGATCATAATACTCTTCATCATGGTAATATCTCACTTTAGTAATATCATAATTAGAATGTCTTGCTATACCACAACAATCATGTGTATTTGAAAATACTTCAAGTATTTCTTTATCAAATAATTTTCTATTGACTGTTAGAATATTAGATAATATTCTAAATTTATTAGTACCATAAACTTCATCCAATGCCAGAGCATGTGAATTAGTGGAACCCACAACTCCACCAAAATTCTCTGCTGTCAAAAGTTTTCCTGGTTTAGTATAAAACTTAAGTTCTTCCCAAATCAATTCTAACTCATTTGAATTATAAAAATTTTTAATTATCAAATGAGGAAAAGGTTCAAGAAGTCTATCTACATTAAGGTTTTCCATACTCATTTTGATTGTAATAATGCCCAAGATCCTATAATATATTTCGTTCCATTTATAGGTGGATTACCTCTATGAGTATGTGTAAATGCAGCAGGGTATATTGCTACTGAACCTGCCTTTGGTTTAATTCTTTTATTAAAATATAGATATTCTGTTTCTCCTCCTTCAAAATCATCATTAAGATATATTTGAATTACAAGGACTCTTCTCGATTCTTCTACTCCACAATCCTCGTAATGCCAATTATGAAATCCTCCTCCTGCTGGAATCTTTTTTACTTTAAAGTCTAAACAAAAATATCTTTCTCTATTCAAAACACTAAAAGTATCCAAATAATTCTGTATGCAAGTTTTAAGATTAGAAGAAATATTTTGACTAATCCAACTCCATGCAGGTAAATCATATTTTAATGCTAAATTAGAACTATAATGTTCGAGGAGATGTTTTTCTTTCTCGCCTTCATCCACTAAAATAGTTCTTTCTTCTAACAAATCAATATAATCCATCAAACTCTTACACTCTTCCTGAGTATAAACATCCTCGTATATTGATATAAAATCAGTTCTATTACATTTAACTTCCTTCATAAATGATGTTATCAATCATCATTAATATTATATCACAAAATAATATATTATGAAACCCCTGTAGCAGTTTTACTACCTTTAACTGTATTAGAATTGTCACCATTTATAGTAACAGATATACCTGAAGTTCTACGAATTGCTGCTCCATTAGAACCAGCAGTACCACCACCAGCACCATTTTGGTTTCCTTTCCATCCATTTTCAGGACCAGTATAATGGAGTTGAATATACTTAGGATTTACTAATTGACTACCAGTATTTGCTGTAAATTGAGTATTACTAGGAGTACTTGCAACAGTAAAGGTTCCTATAATATTACCACTAGTGTTCGCTACTGAGAATGTATCACCTACACTAAATGCGTGTCCATAACCTGTAGTTCCATCATTCTCTGTTGTATTGAAGGTTGTAACACCTCCACTGAAACTCGAACTTCCTATCACACCCTCAAGAGTGGGATTACCAGATCTAACATTCCTATATTTCTGATAAGCACCTGGACCACCTACACCACCTAAACCACCTCTTGCTTCCCACCAATGACTATTGTATGCTGGTGCTCCACTTCTTCCACCACCTGTAGGACGTGAAGAATTAGAGAAATCAGGAAGTGATCCAGCAGTTCCATCTGTTCCAGTCTCTCCAGTAGCATCTGTATTGGTTTTTTCTCCTCCTACACCACCAGGAAGTCCAGCACCACCGCCACCACCAGATCCAGAACCATATCTATGTGGATGTCCTCTATCTTTATTATATCCAGTACCGCCACCGCCACCACCACCATATCCCATACAAATAAGTCCACCACTAGCAATATTTACTGTAGTTCCGCTATATGTAATTCCTAATGCACTATTACCATTACCACCATTTATTCCAGAAGGACCCTCTTTAGAATCTCCTTTACCACCAGCACCACCTCCTCCATAAATTTTTCCTTCTCCACCAATATCAACAACCAAATCTGTTTCTGATTGCCAACTACCAGTTCTTAATGCACATCTAGTTTGGGTACTAGATGAATTTGAACCAAGAGTCTTATTCACATTAATGAATACTTTCTTGCCACGCACTCCACCAGTTGGTGCTTCACCACTATCAGTTGGTCTATTCCTAAATCCACCAACTACTCTCCAATTACCATTACTTTGTCCAGTAGATGTAGCACTAGAATTATACTTATGATCCCTAGCAATTCTACGATTTTCTGTAGAACCACTATGAAGATCAACAACTATATTCAATTTCTTACTATAAAAATCACTAAATTTTATCTGCCCAGACTGAGGAATACCAGTATCTAATGGCATATTACTTAATGATCCATTGTTTTCACTAACTCTATAATCACCTAAACTCCTTTGAGGATTTTCCCCAAATTCTGATTCTATCTCAGAGAATCTTAAATTATTAGAACCACCAGATGCTTTAATAGTCATAATTAAGTAGAACTAGTTATTGTTTCCCATGCTGTACCATTATAAAACTGCATCTTATTAGTAGAGGTGTTATATATCATAGCACCCTCTAAAGCACCTGACTCTGCCTCTGCTTGCATTACTGCTCTGTTTGCAGTAGTGAGATGTGGTGGTCTCATATAATGTCTATAAGTATTACCAATACCTGCAAAGTCAGCAGTACATAATGCTGATGCTATTCCAACACCTATATGCCCTTTATCAGTAACACTAAATCTAAAATCTCCATTAATATCAGAGACGGATGGACCTTGAACTAGAACTATATTGTTAATTAAATTATCAGTTTTAATACCAAGAGTACCATTTACTTTTAATGTTTGAATAGTCGAAATACCAGCAGAATTAACATTAGCATTAACGATTGCTCCTGCAACATTAGGACCTGGAGAAACTATTAAATCATCATTAGTCGAAAGTATATTTGCTTTTAATCCACCAGATCCAGAGACATCTAATACACCATCAAGACTTATATTACCAGTAGCACTTAAATTACCACCAACACTTACATTACTAGTAAATGCACCAGTACCAACCACATCCAAATTAGTTGTTGGTACAGTTTTTCCAATACCCAACTTACCATCATTAGTTAGTGTCATCAAACGTGCACTATTCGCTCTATAATTCCAATGGAAGTCTCCTGTTCCAGCAGTAGTACCGCCACTTAGATAGAAGTTTACATTACCAACACCATAATTGATTATATCTAGAGCATCTTCATTACTATATGGGAATCCAGCACTCTTATTACCATATCTAATAGCACCAGAGGTTTGTCCATTAGTGTTTCTTCCTAATGTAACAACAGACTCATTACTTCCACTCTCGATAAGAACAGATGAAATACCAGAATTAAATACATGCAACTCACTCTGTGGAGTTGATGTGCTAATACCTTGTGAGGATACATCACCAAGATCTAACTTAGTAGATACTTTAGCATTAACAGCAGTTATGATTCCAGATACATTCGCATTATCTAATTCTGTATGTCCATCAACATCTATATCCCCATTAGCATCAATATTACCAGTAAATGTTGAAACTCCACTTACATTAAGAAGAGATGAATTATTTTGATTAACCCAAAGTGTACTCCATCTTGCACCATTAGCACCTAAACCACGAATATTATCTGCATTAGGAATAATCGCAGAATCAACATCACCATTAAAAGTTATAGTATTAGAGGCAGTTGAACCTAAATCAACATCACCATTTGCATCTAAAGTACCACCAAATGTAGAAACACCAGTAACATTTAAGTTTGTACTTCCTACAGAAAGAGCACTTGCATGTCCACTATTAATACTAACTCCACTTATTGTAGATACACCTGATACTACCAATCCTTCAGCATCAACGATTGTAGCATCAACAAGAGAACCTTGATAATCTCCTTTAAAAGTAGTTGCTGTAACTACACCAGTTGCTACAATATTACCACTAGAGTTAATACCAACTCCATTAGCAAATGTAGTTAAATCATTATTACCACCAACTTGCAATGTAAATCTTGGATCATTAGTTGATACACCAACAAATCCCTCGTTGTATATACTTGTATGTCCTAATCCTGCATTTATATCTGTCCACTGTGATGTAGGAATGTTTATTAGATTTCTTCCATCTCCATGTATTTGTGTTGCACTAATGATACCAGTAACAGGGTACATTGTAATAGCAGAACCTACATGAGCATTTCCACTAATTGTAGTTACACCAGCAATATTTACATTTCTAGTTTCTAAACTCTGTGAAGTTAATATACCAACAACCTTTGCATTACCACGACAATCTATCATCTGGTTGGGAACCGTTGTTCCGATTCCCACCTTGCCCAGTGAATCTACTATAAAATTGTCTTCATCAACTTGTACTCCGTTTCGGAAGTTGAAAGTCTTTCTGATATTCGCCATCTTATGGTATTTTTAGTTATTTATTAGGACAGAGCATCTACTTTTGCAGATAGTTCTTTGATTGCTTCTATTAATACAGGAACCAATCTCTCATAACGAACTGCTTTTGTTCCATCAGGTCTAGTTGTTGTTATTCCAGGTAATCCAAGTGCCTCTACTTGCTGTGCAATAACACCAGTATCATCCATACCAGGTAAGGCAACTGTGCTAGTATCTTTCCAAGTAAATGTATTACCTGAAATTGCTTTAACCTTATCAAGAGCATTAGGTATAATAGTAATATTATCCTTTAGATTCTCGTCAGAAGATGCAAAGGCAATAATATCAGCACCAAGTGCTTTAATTTCTCCACTAACTTCAAGTGGTCCACCAAGTTGGTTGGTTCCACTACCAGTCATGTTAATGACACCACTATTTCCAGTTATATTACCAGAAACAGTAAGAGGTCCAGCAAGGGTATGTGTTCCAGTACCGTTGACATCTAGATTTCCACTAACAACTAATGTATCATCAACAGTTGTTGTTCCACCAGTAGAATCTATAGTTAAATTTCCAGATGTTGTATCAATTTCATTATCACCAGTAACACCAACTCGAATGTTTCCAAATATACCACCAGTAGATGTCATATCACCAGTAACATCTAATGTTCCACCAACGGTAACATTACTACTGAATGCACCTGTGGTTGCTGATAATGCACCACTGAATGTAGCAGTTGTTCCTGTTACAGCACCACTAAATTCACCATTAACACCTTTTACATTACCAGTGAATGTAGCACCAGTACCAGTTAGTGTTCCACCAACATTAAGATTCTTCTTAATACCAACACCACCATAAACCTGTAATGCACCTTCATCTATATCATTAGATTGTGTAAGGTTAGTGATGATAAGTACACTACTCTGTTTCAGTCTACCCTTAAGAGTGAGATCACCATTTATCTTAACATTTTGACTGAAATTGACTGGACCATCAAACTCAGATAGAATTGTATTAGAGTTACCACCTTCAACCAGTAGTCTCTCTTTAATAACAACTTCATCAAAGACAACAGATAATCTAGCAGGATCTTGTCCTGTTACAGTTGGAACTGGAATATCAAATGTAGTCTCTTTACCAGTAGCAGAATTGATTTTCTTATTACCAATAATAAAGTCACCCTTACTATTCATACCAGTATAAACAACAGTACCACAATCTCTTTCTTGTGCCTGTGCTAAGTAATCCTCATCCTCAGTTAATGTCTTAACCTGAACCTGTGGTAAACCAGTTGAATAGTTACCTGGACCATAACCAATATATTCAAATGTATGTCCAGAAGCACGAATGATAGATGGACGACGGAATTCAATTGGTCTTGGTGTAATCTTCTTGATTAATGAACCAGCAGCATGTGCTTGTTGTAATGTACCCAATGAACCACGAATAACCCAAATCTCATCATCATAAGAACCAGATAATTTATTAGATATGACTCTCATAATCTCATCATCAACCTGGATGTATGAACCTAATTCAAATCTCGATACAGTTGAACCATCAACACCATGAAGTTGTACTTTAACGTTAGATGATGCAGTTGTAAGAGCAGTAACTAGAGTATATCTCTCATTACCATAGAAGTAGAAACCTCTTGCACCTAGATTCTCACCTTCATCATCAGATGATTTATCATTATCGGATAATCCATGCTTCAAGATATAACTAGAAGATACTACTGAATCAGGATAAATTCTAAATGTATCTGTTCCAAGTCCAGCAGAACCAATTATATAATCACCTTTATTACGATTATTGTCATCTATAAGACTAACTTTATTTCCTGCAGATAGTCCATGAGCAGTTCTTGTATTAACTGTTTGATGAGTACCCCAGAAAGTTGTACTACGTGTCTTAATCTCATGCCCAACATTAATTACATATTGCCCTACAGAAATACTAGGATCTAAATTACTAATACCAATCGCTACCTGATTCTTTTGTGGTACAGAAGTAATTCTATAATGTCCACCAGCAGTTGTACCGATACCAGTAACCTGAACTGTGTTACCAATAACAGTTGAAATGCCAGAAAGAGTAGTAGTAATATCAGCAGCAGTTCCAGTAGTTGATAAATCCAAATCTAAATTCTCTGCACCATATCCAGAACCACCAGAAGTTATATCAACATTAGTAACTGCTCCACCTGCTACAACAACTGTTGCTAATGCACCATCCCAAACGGATGAATTATTATCAAATACTTTAACATTACGATATGTTCCATTTGTATATCCAGAACCACCACTAGCAATCGTAGCAGTAACAATACCACTTAAGTTATGATTCCTAGCAAATGTAAGAGTCGCAGTTCCTTTTATTGTTGTGGCAAATGATGTAGTTACACCAGTAATAGTATTACCGATATGGAAGTTAGTAAGTAACTTATCAACTGATTCTCTTGTAAGACTGTTTCTTAAATCATCAGTTGTAACTTCACCTAATGGAGAACGACTTGCATAAGTTTTACTTGCATTAGGGTTGGCATCAGGATTATCCTTATCCTGTTGTGGATATAAATCAGTTACATTCTGACTATATCCCACATTGGTAAATGCTACACCAACTTTATTACCTGCATTTAAAACATATAGATGATAAACACCATCTTGAACATCTTTATTGTATGGTGTGATTACTTCATTTCTATAAATGTAGAAATTATCCTGACAATCATTTCTTTCAAATCTAGGTAAAGAAGTTGTTCTAGAAGTTATATCATTAGTTAAAGCACTACCTGTAATATGAACAACACCATTAACATCAGTTGTTGAATATGTAAATGTTTTATCATCTATAATTCCACTTACCTTAAATGTTCCATTATATCCAGAGTTTCCTGCACCAGTGACATTTCCATTACTAGTTACATTCTTAACTATAATCTGATCCCAAGCATTTAAACCATGAGGTTGCTCAGAAACAACAGTAACAGTGCTTGATGCCTCAGTGCAATTATTAATAAATCTTGGATTTCTATTGTAATCATAATCCTCACCATCAAGAATTGCATTTACTGAAGTAGAATTAATTAATGCTGAGTCAGTATCACTACGGAATCCTGTATTACTAGATTCCTGAATGATGAATCCTTCCTCTGGATTCTTTGTATTATCAAATTCTTTTGGTATAACAACTCTTAACTTATATAATTTCTCGTCAAGACTTCTCGTATCCTCAACCCTCTTAATGTATGAAGGTTTTGTAGTTGCAGTTCCAAATCCTATTACACCCTGTGTAACAAATGTTGAGTAGATAGCATTACCTTCATCAGCATGAATATACCACTGACTATTAGTACTATCCCACTGAATTGGATGTCCTAAGTCACCAGATTGCTTATCAGATACTCTACTTAAAACATTTAGTTTAGAACCAGAATAATATATGGTAATTGCTGTATTAGTACTTGCATTTGTTTTAGATGATGCAAGTTTAATACTATTAGGAGTTGCTACAATCGCATAGTATGTTTTATGTGCCTCAAGATTTTCTGGTAAATCACCATCATCAGCAACAACCTTAATCTTCTCACCAGTTACCAACTCATGAGATCCAATCGTAAGTACGTTACTTGCTACATTAGTAACTGCATATTTCTTGAATGAACTGTAATTTCCATAAGATACAGTAGATAATCCATTAGTTGGTAACTTATCCACCATCTTAATAGAAGCAGAAAATGTTTGTGGTACTGTATTATTATCATCAATATAAATTAAGTCATTAACTTTTGCACCAACTCTATATCCCTGAAGAACTGAAGGTGGTTTAATATCTTCACTCTCATATCCATAAAGATATAGATGACTTGAAAAACCAACTTGAACAGTTTTTGCTATATCAAGTCCTTGCCAATCAAGAGACTCCTCTGCTGTCGTAACTGCTCTTGGAGTAATAATAGATGTAATATATGCCTTATCATCCTTAGTAAATGCTTTCTTCTTAAATCCAGTAGATACTAATGATAGTTGTCCGAAGTTGGAGTTAGAGTTCGTTAAACTATAGTCAGAACCCGTTCTAACATCAAAGTGACGGGTATAACCAATCGCAAAGATAGAAACCAACTGCATAACAGCATCATTGGTTGCCTTAATATGA
>MDSY01014506.1_pt1 | contig 11341 bp, 6 predicted proteins | sample 811131 | NCBI WGS metagenome assembly MDSY01 (sample SAMN05326643, study PRJNA326480) | marine metagenome | isolation source: seawater | place: Atlantic Ocean: South West | collected 2010
CGGGGAAGCGACGGAACCAGCGACTCGGACGACGACGACGACGACGACGAGGACGTGCGGCGAGGCGAGGATGACGAATTCGACGACGACGACGAGGATGTTAACAACGATAACGAGGATGACGATGACGAGTTCGACGGGATGGAGGATGAGGACATTCTCGCGGCGCTGGCGAGCAAGGCTGGAGCTGCTGGAGGAACCGTGGGAGGCTTGACCCTCCGCCCTACGCTTCCCCCGAAACGAACCGCGGCGGACAGGGATGACGACGTGGTTGAGGACCTCGTGTTCAGCGACGACGACGTGGAGGAGAAGCCAAAGAAAAAGAAGAAGAAGCGTTATTAAGAGGTTGTTGTGATATTAATGATAGACTGGGTATCTGCCTGTTACTTTTTCGTTTTCTTTCCCGCCCCAGCCACATCTCGCAGTTGCCCAAGAAGCCGTCGCGCCGCGTCGGCGTCGACTTCCGGCGCGATTGACAAACCGCTCGCGTCGCATCGGCCCGGAACGGCAAACGCGACGGTGGATTTTTGGTTTCCTTTTTCTTTGTCCGTAGCTTTTTTTAGGAGTACAAGCACGACACCGCCAACACCGCCTGTATCGCCCTGTTCCATCTTCTCCCAGGCCTCTTTCGTGAGCGGCGCCATCTCCTCAGGCACTAATCTTAAAAAATTTCCAGCACCCGTGGAGAAGAACGAGGTTTGATCCTCCTCCTCCGTGTCGACACCCTTCGCCCTCGCCGCGAGCAAAACTTGCAAGTCCGTGGGCGTGACACGCACGCGTCTTTTTTTCATAGCCGGGGCCAGGACCGACGCGCCGTCCACGGTGAAGTCGTACGGGAACGTCTTTGCGGCCGTGCCTTGCTCCTCAAGAGACAGCACGCGAGGTCGAAGCGCCGCGACGCCGGCGCACGCGATGGCGACGCCGCCGAGCGCCGCCAAGTCTGGCACCGCGGAGGGGGACACCGTCACGACTCCTTTCCCGCCAAGCCACAGCCTTGCTTGCACCATTTTACCCACCCCCAACGTATCCGCAATCGCACCGGCTTCGCCGGGAGGCAGGGGTCGCACTGGGTCGGGAAGATCCGCCGTCGCGCGCGCCGCCACCGACGCGTGTACGCGCTTCTTGTGTTGCGTTTTTTCAGAGCGGCGGCGGTCTTTTTCGTTTTTTTCAGAACCAACAAACGTCTCCTCCGTCTCGTGTGTCTCCTCACGTCTCTTAAGCATCGCGACGAAGAACCCGCCTGTGTTGTTGTCGTGCGGCATGAACCGCGCGCAACGCTCAAGGTGAAGCTCTCGTTCGATTGTTTGTTGGGGCGGCCACATCGTCCTCGCCGCGGAGGGCATCCCCGCCTTGACTGCGTTTTCGAAGGAGCCGTAAAACTGACAGGACACGTCCTCTTCCGAGTCGGATTCGTCCGCGCTGTCGTCGGAATCGATTGAATCTGAATCGTCATTCCAAACGTCAATCTTCTCCGCGAAAGGCATACTCCTCCTCGCTGTTTCCGAACCAACCACGACGTGTTCGCCCACGCGCCAGTGTTGAATTCCCTCCCGGTGCCGCATGCCCATTTTCGAAACTTTCCCCAGTGGGTTTTCCACCAGCTCGAACTCTTCACCGTCAGGACCCAGCAACACCGCCACGACGACGGCTTCGTCCTCCACAGGGTTGAGACTGCAGGTTGAGTACAAAAGCACCCCACCGGGTCGCACCAGTTTCGCTGCGTTTCGAGCCACAGCAACCTGCGTCGCGTGCAGCGCGTTGCCAAGACCAGGGTGCCACCGCTTCAAAACATCCGGATCTTTCCTTAAAGTTCCGTCGCCCGAACACGGAACGTCCGCGAGAACGGCGTCGAACCCGTGTATGGTTTCTTTTCTTAAAGGCGCACTGTTTGAATCTTTTGAATCTTTTGAATCTTCTGTGAACACGGGCACGGGTATGTCTTGTCCCATGGCGCAGGTTATGACCAGGGAACAAGTTTCGCGTGCGTCGCGTTTGTGTCGGTGCAGCGCTTCGCGAAGGGTGTCCACCCGACGCGGGTTCCCATCGTTCGCGACGACCAAACCGGTACGTGTTTTCGAATCGGTTTTATTATTCCTATTCGTGCTCTGCGGCGACACCAGCTCTAACAACTGCATGGTTTTGTTCCCAGGCGCCGCACAGACATCCAAAACGCGGTGCCCTGGCTTCAACACCTGCGAAAGCGCCAGCACGGGGAGCATTGAGACGGCTTCTTGCCTGGAGCAGATTCCGAGGTCGACGCCGATCGCGACGGCGTCCGCGACGAGCGGGTGCAGCTTTCGGTGGTGCCCCGCCTGTGCGTCGTCCGCGACTTTATCCACAGCGCGCCACCCTTCGTGCAGGGGCATCCAGGTGATGGGCGCGATCAGCCCTTTCTTTTCCAATGGCTCTAACAATTGCTCTATGAAAGTAGTTGTATCCCTCGTCACGTGCGTGCGAAACGTGATAGGCAACGATTTGGAGAAGAAGGCGCGTGTCTGTTGGAAGTCTCTTGATGGCGCGACTCTTTGTGCTTTGTAGTACCGGGAGAAAAGCCGGGAGCCGTGTCCGAACTTCCGGAACAGGAGAAGCTCGCGTTTCTCGAGCTGCGCGGAGCGGAGTGCGTTTTTGGGAGCGGGGCGGGGGGCGGTGGACTTGGCTTTTTTTTTGTCGCGCGTCGGCGGCTTGTCGGCGGACGATCCGCCCACCCTTCGTTTGGAAGACCCATCCTCACCGCCAATGCGTTTCGTTTCAGCCCGCGGCCGCTTCATATCCATTACCTCAAACACCACAGCGACGTCCCGCGCGCCTCGAAGTGGGCGGGGTAGCGGACGGAACGCTATGAGCGCGTCGGTGGTTCCGAGAGATGATTACTCGGGAGTGAATATTATTTTAGCTTTTTGCTTCATGACGATGAAAAAGAATAGATACCGTTACAACCCCCTCACGCCGAGAGACTTCTCCTCCCCTTGGCACGTCGTCGGTTCAAAACGCGCCTCCCCCCCGCTGTTTGCATCCTTTTCCGGAACCCGTGTCGCCTTTTGCGGACCAAGTTCGAGGGCTGGTACGTGCGCTTGGTGTGCACGTAGATTGTGTTGTCGACGACTGGTTCGTCGCCAATCGACTCGCTCTCCGGATGCACAGCTGGCACTTCAAGGGGAACTTCCGGAATGATCCACGCATTTTCCAGCTCGCGCATCAACCGCGTGACGTCGTCTTCCCTCGGGAATTTGTGCTCGTACGGGTTACTCACTCTGTTTGCCCATACGCTTTGCGGCGACACCGTGAGCGCGTCGAAAACCTCGGCGACTTTTTTGTCCAAACTCGCGTGTTGCGGATCGGCAAAGATCGCCGTGTTTACTTCGTTCTTCTCGTCCACAGTGCTTTCTTTCGTTAAGTGCCACTCCCTTGACCCACCAGTGGCGTCGAAGCCGTATTTTTTATTCGCGAATGAGTTCACCGCGCTCGTCGCCACCGACGCCGCGAACAGGGGGACTTGGGCGTGGGCGAGATTTTGAGAGTTGGTCATGCTCATCCACGCGGGGGAGAAACCAGCGGCGAGGCCGAACGTGGGCGCGGTGTGCCTAGGGCGGACCGCGTGGGTCAGCCGGGTGAGTAGCGCGCGTGAAGCGCGGGAGGCCATCGGGTCCTGATCCGAGCCAGTTGTACTTGGTTGAGATGCGCCTAGTGACTAGTCAGCCCTGACCTACGTCTCTGGTTTTGCCCTAACGTGCGCTACAGCCGCGGTCGCGAAGCGGCGAGAGGCCGTGCGTTAAGGAAACGCGGGGTACTCGACGACGTCGGTGTCGGAGTGGGAGTTGAACGCGTGGGATGCGCGCGCGATTATGGCCGGGGGCGCGGTACTAGCAGGCTCACGTTCGCGGTCACAACCGATAACACTTGACTGACGAGATCGAGATCGACGACCACTACTAGATTTTGCTCGACGACGAAAAGATAGTGAAAGAAAAAGCACGAGAGAGCCATTGGATTCCCTTTGCTGCATTACAAGATCAGTTTTTCTTCTTCTTCTTCCACACCGTCCCGGTTTCCACGTTCGACGATTCAGAGGTGAAGCTCGCGCTGGCCTCGGCGATTTCCTCAACCGTCACAACAGTTTCCGTGGTGGTCGTTGTAGTGGTTTCCGTGGTTTCACTCGCTGCCGCAGCAGACGTAGTCACAACTCCATCACTCTCACTCATGGCAACCACCGCGGCTTGTTTCGAGGAGGAGGACGACGTGATCTTTCCGATACCCGAGACCGACCCTTCCACCAGTTTAGGCACGGACGGAACCACTACTTTCGTCAACTCAACGGTTTCCCGCCACGCATCCTTCGCCGCCGGCGTCGCGGTTTCCACCGTTTTTTTCACAACAGACCCGAACAAACCGCCGACTTTGTTGAAATTGACCTTCGAGAAGTTTAATTTGTCGCGCGAAACACCGCTGAATTTTGAAGCAGACGCAGATGTGCTTTGCAAGGAAGTGCTGCTCGTGGTGGTGCTCGTGGTGGAGACGGGGGTAGGCGCGGGAGTGGGAGGCGGCACCGCCTTGACCTCCTTCACCTCTGCCTTCGCTGCCTTCACCTCTGTCTTCGCCGCCGTCACTGAAGCTTGTTTCGCGCTGGTTTGCGTAGACGACGGAGCAGAGGACGCATCCGTGGTCGTCGTCGCGTACGTCGAGGACAACGCGCTCGCCTGCGCGGTGTACGACTGCGACGACGACGAGTCCGTGGCGAACGCGGCTAGAAACGCGTCCGCATCGAACGTGGACGACTTGGTGGTGGTGGTGGGCAACGCGCTGGGCAGGGGAACGTCGAACGACCCGTAGGACGAGGCGTAGGACGACGAGTACGAGTCATACGAGCTTCCACTGGCCGACCCATCTGCAGTACCGTACTTACTCGTCAACTCGTTGTAAATCCTGTCCACGTCGCTTTGCTCAACCGTGTACGCCGAGCCGTAGGACGAGTTGGAGGACGAGTCGTACGACGCGCTCTCAAGCGATCGCGAGTTGTACGAGCTCGTCGTTTCCGAGGTGGCGAATGACGAGGTTTGGCGAATCGTGTTTTTGGCTTCGTTCACCCTGCGCATCATCACCGCCTTTTCCTCCTCGGTCATCACTCGGGTCGACGCTTCGAAAACAGCCGTCGCGGGCATGGCGACTTCGGAAACCTCCGAGGAGGATTCAGAAACTGCTTCAGATTGCTCAGACGTGTTTGTCACGGATTTAGTGACGGCTGAAATCGCGTCGATTCGCGATTGCGTGGATTGCATCGTCGCCCCTGCTGAAGTCGCCGTCGCCACCGACACCTCGCTGGTTTTATTCTTTGAAACCGTCCTGACAACCTTTCTGACCAACACGAGCGCCACGATGGCGATCGCCGCGGCGTACGCCGGCGTGGCGTACAGCATTGAGCACGCAAACTCCGCGCCTGAGAGGAACCACGAGACGACGATGCGCAACACCGTGAGCGTCACCGCGGCGACTGTTTTGAAGGGCTTGTAGCACAGGATTTTCGCCCACTGGCCGTTCGCGGCAGCGTCGGCGAAGTACGCGGCGCCGGCGACAATTGACGCGAGGAACGAACCAAGCGGCGTGTCCGGGTTTAACAACGGGTTAACACCACTTCCCGCGCCCGCTTTCGCACTGATGTCCGCGCTCATGCCTCCGATGTTGCTCCACAAATTCGCAAGCGCGTCTTGCGCTTTGACGGCTAACAAAATCGCGGCGTCGTACGCGTCCAGCGCCAATTCAACCGCCGCGTCGCCCGCGATGGCGGTGCTCGTTTTCACCCCCACGAACGCCGCGCGCGTCGCGTCTTGCACCGGCGCGAGCTTCTCCGCCGTAACCGCGCCGAGCAAAGGCTCAATGTCGCCGTACGCGAACGCCAGCGCGGCGCCGACCAAAGCGGCGGCGACGACGACGGTGAACGCACTGGGTCCATTACTCTCACTCTCGTTTGATTCCACACCTACTGCCGTGGCTTGTGTTACGACCCGGCGGCGGCTCACCGCGCGTCTCGCGGTGACACAGACCCGTGGGATCGCGTCGATGGCGACTACCCTTGAGGTAGAGTCGGAGACACGCACAGAGACGCGCGCGCGTTGGACTCCGCGCTTGGGCAACGCTGGGTTGGCCTTTGGCGCGAAATGATGATTCGACGATCCGCACGAGACTCCTCGTCGGACCGGCGTGGCGCGCACCGCGGTGGCGCGTGACATCGTCGCCGCGGGCACCGCTCTAGATACGAACATTGCACTCGTCACTCCCGTGGATTCGGCAAACCTGTTGTTGCGACGTGAGTATTCGTGAAGAGTGGGTCAGTCGGGAGCACGCCAGCCTGTTACGACGGTTGGCGGGATCCAATTTTGAAGCGACGTCACTCGAGTTCGACTCCACGGGAAGCCGCACACGCGTTTCGAGACGGGAAACGTTTCCGACGTACCGAAAGCTCGGGAGTACCGCGGATCACTGCTGCTACGCGACCGCGCGGCACCAGTTGACCCGACGCGACGTTGGGATTCCAACTCGGCAACATTCTAATTTTCCGTTGGTTCACTGTGGAACACATATTCTTTTGCTTTTCTTGGAAGCTCGGCAGTCTAATTGCCCATACGATTAATTTTTGGAGGTATCAACGAGTCATTTGCGTCAGCTTCACTCGCGAACCGATTTGCGATTCGATGACCATCAATGCGCTCCACTTTCATCCTTCCCCATTCCCAGCCTCGCTGGGACTCTCCGGTCCCATGACGGTCGCGGATAAGATCGACACTGTGTTCCTGAAGAACACCGTGGCGGATGTCGTCGTGAAGGCGTGTTCCGCGTGCGCGGTCGCAAGGCCTGACGACCCAATCGGGTTCGTCGCGGGATGGCTCGACCAGTTCGTGGAGAACGATGCGATCCTAAAGAAGCGGGCTTTGGAGCTCGCGGCGAAAGCGGTGGAGGACAAGGCGGAGACTGAGGTAGGTCACCCGGAAACGACTGGAACACGTGGATCCACATCGGAATGTTTATATACACTTAGACCGTTCGCGTCTCGTCTGCGAATGCATATCCGCGCGTCTCGTGGGAACCCGGTCGCGCCCCGATTCGGAATCTCCCCTCGTTTTTTTTCTCACTCGGGTGAACGAATCTCTGTCGTCTCAACGCGGTTTCTCGTCGTATTCGCGCATTATCTGACCACGCCCCTTCCCCTTTCTGCACCGAAACAGGCTCGCACCGAGGCGGTCGCTGCTGTGGCGGACCACGCTACGCGCGTGGAGCAGGCGCTCGCACATCTCGCCACTTTGAGTGGCGACCCCGACGATTTGTACACCAACGCTGCGAATTACATGCTGAAACTTTCGTCGCGCGGCGGCGACGGCATGCGCGCGTACGTCGCGGATATGGAGGAGCGGGAGGAGGATGAGATGGCGGAGAAGGAAGAGGGAGATGAGGGCGAAGAGTCTGAGCCTGAACCTGAGGAGGAGGAGACGGATGATGACGATTCGAAACCCGAACCCCCCGGCGAACCCGATTACCAAAAGTTCTTCTTCAGGTACGTCGCCGTGGCGGCTCCCAAGGGTGACGACCAGGACTTTTTGGTCGGAAAGAAGCTGGAACGAGGCACTGGGGTTTCTTTCGCGCTCGTGGATAAAACTCCGAAACAGCCCTGGATCGACGTGCCGAACGTGATGATGTACAGGGGGGCGCCGTTGGAACCCAAGGAGGGCGACGAGCCGCTCGATCCCGAAGCGCCGCCCGTCCCGACTACCGTTCACTTCGTATCCGGATTCCCCAGGTCTGGTTCGTACTTCGCCGTGCCTATTACGCTTAGCTCTGGGGAAGTCGCGGGGATGCTGTGCATCGATACGGTGAAAACACCCGGGGGGGGGAACGGACGAACAGTGGCTGAGGAGGACAAGGACCTCGCGAGAGCGGTGGCCAAGGCGGCGGCCAAGGCGATGGACGCCGCCGCCGCCGCGCGAAGAGCGATGCTCGCCGAGGCAAAGGCGGAGCAGGCGTCTATCGCCGAGGCCATCGCGGCTGCTGAGGCCCCCGAGGAGGGCGAAGCGGGTGAAGATAAAACGGAAGGTGACGCTGAGGCTGAACCTGAGGCTGAAGAGGAAGCGCCTCCCGAGCCGGAGGAGGGCGTGGAACAAACTGACAAAGAGTTGATCGCGTCCCTGACGTTCAAGATGAACGCGTCCACGAAACGGCTAACGCTCGCTGAGACGGATTTAGAAAAGAAACGCAAACTTCTTACAGCTGTGTCTCACCTGATCGATACTGTTGACGAGGAGTCTTTGGGGGAGCTCCGGTCCGTTCCCAGGGCCCCGAAAGCAACCTGGAAAGTAGTGAAGGCTGGTCTGTACGCCTGCGGAGTTAAGAAATTTAACTTTGAATCCTGGAGCTTGACGCGCAAGTTGCTGACCGGCGAATACAGCACCAATTTAAAGGCGCTAGACCCGCTGGACGTTGGAAAACGCGACCCGAAAGCCTGGGAAGGCGTGCACAAGTGCTTGGACGGCTTGAAGGATAAGCAAGTTGTGAAAGAGTCGAAAGTCGGGGCGCGGCTGTTTAAGTGGATCGAGGGGATCGTCAACGTTTCAGACGCGGCGCTGGAGGTTTCCGACTTGAAAGCCGCCTTCGAGGATTTCGAAAACGAAATCGAGAAAGCGCAGGAGAGGATCGCAGAAGCGGCGGCGGATGCAGAAGCCGCGGCGGAAGCGGAAGCTGCGGCGGCAGAAGCGGGGGGAGCGGAGGCGGAAGGAGAAGCAGCGGAGGCGCCAGCGGAGTAATTGTGTTTGAAATGAAAAACGCCTTTCGCGAAATCACTCGAAAGAGCCGTTTGGCCTCTCCTAGAATCTATAAAAATGCTCGGTCGTTTCTCCGCCCGCGGCGTCGGCTCTTCCAGTGCGACCCGCGTCGACGCACGCTTTCTTGTCGCGCGCTGATACGCACCTGACGTGCGTCACACATCCGGCACGTCGCTTTGAGTGATACCGGACCGTAGTGGAGCGGACGGGTAGCGCCTTTCGTGTGTCTCATTTGAGAAATCTCGAACGATGGCCAAGCCTGAGATTTGCAGCACCCGCTCCAACCAGCCCCCCCCATCCTCCAGCGCGGGAACGGAGCAACGTAAACAGCTTGGTTCGTTACACCCTAGCGCAGAGCTGATCAAGTTTTACCGCGAGCGCGTCGCGGATTTCGAAAGGGAAAGGGATGAGCTCATTGGACGGTTAGATGGCGTGGGCATCCGACGAGCCGAGCTCCACCAAGCGGAGTGGGAGTTGAAAAAGAGAACCGACGAAACGCTGGAGCTTCAGAAAGCGCTGAGTGATGCGCACGCGTATCTTTTCGAGGAACGTGAGCGACTTTTAAAAATCCAAGCCGAGAACGACGAGTTGAAGCTCCAGGAAACAGAAGACAGAAGACGGATTCAGCACTTGTTGCAGCTGATGAACCCCGCCGAGCCGACGGTTGAATTCTCACGCGAGAAACCGCCAGAGGAACCCAAAGCTTCGTACCAAAAAAACACCGCCAACGCCGATATCAGAGCCCGGCTGACCGTTCCCAAACCCACGGACAGAGATGGACCGCCGAATGAATCAAACGGAAAAGATTCAAAAGAGCCTTCACCGCCGAAAAACACCGGAAACGTCGCGCGCACGGTGTTCCTCCCCGCGCAAAACGTCGAGACGCTGACGCTGACTGTGAAATCGCTGAAAGGCCAGCTCGTGGATCAGAAAAAGTTTTCCGACGAAAGGATCGCCGCGCTGCTGGAGGACCGGCGGATTCGGGACGCGGACGAAGCGATTCAGAAGCAGGAGTACGAGAGAAAGGCGGGTGAGTTACGGAACAGGTTAGCGCGAACGGAAGACCTGCTTCAGAAAGCAACCAAGGATTTCATAGTTGCGCGGACGAGCCCGTACATCGTTCAGGAACAGCAAGCGCTTTTGGAGCTGGAGCTGACAAAATTATCGGGCGAGCGCAGGGAAATGCAAACCACGATCGAGGCGGCGAAGGAGGATGCGACTAGCATCGCAAAGCAAGAAGCGGACACATACGTGAACCAGTTCAAAAGCCAGATGCAGCGCCGTTCCGCGATTGCGACGCAGTACGAGAAGCGAATCAAGGATTTGGAAAAGGAGACGAAAAAGGCAAAGAAGAATTACCACGATTTGGAAAAACGCCGCGCCATGGATTTGGAAGGGTTCACTTCGGATGTTACGACGTTGAGGAAACTGTTGAGTGCAGTGGATAGGCGGTTACACCAAACGCGGCTAGCGCAACGGCTGGACGACGACGAACGGCTGGACGCCTTATTAGAGCAACTGGAGAACCGAGCGCCCGACCCGGTTGGTGACTCAGTCTCGAAAAAGCAAAAGCATTTCAAGAAAGGACCCAGCGGGTACGTCGGGCCCATGGACTCTAACGGCGTGGCGTACGACGTGCGGCAAATACGTAGCGCGCTGGGGTCGGTGGAGGACCGGCTGGTGGATGCGAGAAACATGAACATTTCCCGGGAGGACGGGGAGGAGGATGACGACGAGTTTTTCGCGCGCGTCGGGGATAACGTAAAACGGTCGGGGGGTGAGAACAGTGGGCCCAAAGTTATCGTCGCAGAGGGCGCAGCTGGACCTCCCAGGAACCGGGCGTGGAAACCGGGAGGAAGGGTACCGAAAAAGATCCGGTAATAGAGTCGAAATCACAAGTCTAGAGTACCTATCCACTCGTCTCCGAAAACGCTTCGTCACCGTTTTGGCCGTTTCTCTTTTGCATCCGATTTTTTCGTCTCCTTCGCCGCCTTGCGCTTCGCTGTCTTCACCTCCCGGGGGGGCGAGGGGGCGGGGCTTTCGCTTTCCGCACGTCTTTGCCCCCTAGTTTTACGAGGCGAAACCGCTGGCTTTGCCGTTTCCCGAGCAGGTATCGATAACTTTTTCGTCTCCTTCGCCTTTGGCGCGACGGGCGGCTTTCCTGACGGTTTTGATTTTTTCGTCTCCGCCGCCTTTTTCGATCGGCGAGGTTCGGGCTCGGAATCGGATGATTCAGATGACGATTCATCTTCCATACGCGCATCTGGCTCATCCTCTTCAGTATCATCATCATCGCCCGCATCCTGATCCTCATCCACGTCGTCTCCGTCCAGCACAAAGTCATCAGCGTCGTCGCCGCCCGCGTGGTTGGCCACCGCGCGCAAAGTCGGCGCCCGATGCGCAGGGGTCACTGCGGCGCCAAGACCGGCCCCGGCTAGGTTCACTTCATCAACAGTGGGCGCGCCCGACCCCCCCCAACTCGCAACCATACGCGCGATGAGCCCGTCATCATCCGCCCCCCTGGACGCGGTCGCCCCCCC
>MDSY01059453.1_pt1 | contig 11341 bp, 16 predicted proteins | sample 811131 | NCBI WGS metagenome assembly MDSY01 (sample SAMN05326643, study PRJNA326480) | marine metagenome | isolation source: seawater | place: Atlantic Ocean: South West | collected 2010
GCACAGATAACCTAAAAAGACTTCTTGAAAATCTTCCAAAAAAGTTGTATTATAATAATCATCAACCCAGTAGTTGGGATTGGCATGATCGAATTATAGTAAAACTTTAGAATGAGCAGTTGTAAATTAGTAATAAAAGACGAAGTAAACGTAAAATTTGAAAACCTTTCTTTGGAATGGAGGAAGAGACTATCCAATAAATTCAAATACGAAATACCATACGCAAGACATTTGCCTGCAGTCAAATTGGGTAGATGGGATGGCAAGGTAAGTTTCTTTGGACTAGGTGGTACCACTTATTTGAATCTAGTCGACCAAATATTACCCATATTAGAAGACGGTGGCGTATATGTGGACTTTGAAGACAGAAGAAAACAGCATGACTTTGAATTTAAAGCTGTCGACAAGAATTATCTATCACACATTACATGGCCTGACACCCATCCAGCGGCGGGACAGCCAATTGAACTGAGAGACTATCAGGTTGAAACTATCAACAAATTTATCGAGAACCCACAGTGCATACAAGAGATAGCTACTGGAGCAGGTAAGACTATTATTACTGCGGCACTTTGTCAACTAGTTGAAAATTATGGAAGAACAATAACCATAGTACCAAACAAAAGTCTAGTGACACAGACAGAAGAAGATTTTATCGCTTGTAATTTAGATACTGGGGTGTACTACGGAGATCGCAAAGAAGTTGGCCGATACAATACAATAGCAACTTGGCAATCATTAAATGTGCTTGAGAAGAAAGCGAAGAATGAACACAGCACTGAATTCAAAGAGTTCTGTGATGGTATTAACACTGTCATTATTGATGAGGTCCACATGGCAAAGGCAGATGTTTTGAAAAGATTACTCACAGGCCCTTTTGCCCATTGTGGAATACGATGGGGACTCACAGGCACTGTGCCAAAGGCAGACTATGAATTTATGGGTTTGAAATGCAGTATAGGAGATGTGACAAACAGGATCCAGGCAAGTGAACTTCAAGATAAAGGTGTACTCGCAAATTGTCATGTGAATGTGTTGCAGACCCAGGATCATCCACAGTTTAAAACGTATGCCGAAGAGCTAAAATGGTTGACCACAGACGCTGTAAGAATGAAATGGATAGCAAATACGATTAAAGATATCTCAACGTCAGGTAACACATTGATACTTGTAGATAGAATATCTGCGGGGGAAATATTAGAAAAACAATTACCAGGTTCGGTATTCGTGTCTGGATCAACAAAAAACGTAGACAGAAAGGAACAATATGATGAGGTATCTACTGCAACAAATAAAGTTATCATTGCCACATATGGAGTCGCCAGCGTTGGTATTAATATTCCTCGTATTTTTAATCTTGTGCTTATAGAGCCAGGCAAGTCTTTTGTCCGTGTGATACAAAGCATAGGAAGAGGCATCAGGAAAGCTGAAGACAAAGAAAATGTACAGATCTGGGATATTACCAGCAGTTGTAAGTTTGCCAAAAGGCACTTAGGGGCAAGGAAAAAGTTTTACAAAGAAGCCAATTATCCGTATAATATAGAGAAAGTAAATTATGAAAATCCTTACACTTGATGATCGTGCTTACAATATAGAAAAGATTCCTGAATGGGTTGATGAGAAATTACGATTTGCAGTGTTGGACAATTCAGATCCAAGCAATCCTGACTTCTTCTATATACCTTTGATATTTTTAGAGAGCTTTAACGCACCTGCGGCGGTGCTCCAAATAGGGGATCACAGGATAAAAATGCCATTAGATTGGAAAATGCTAATAGGCGAACAAGGACAGACAGAAATGCATGTACTACCAATTACAAGTCTTAACGACAGAGGATTTGATGCATTTACATTCAACCCATTGTCTAGTGTGAAACCAGACTTCTTTCCAATCGATGTGGTAGACATATACACAGAAGTAAAATGGTATTTTCCAAAAATAAAATCAGGACAGATGTTAGCAGTGCCGTTGAACAACGGTCCGAAGCCGGTGTGTGCTTATTTTGTAAAGGAAATTTCGAGACAGTGTGAACAAGTGGATTATGGCGATGTCTGGTAGAAAACATGTTACGATAGAGGCTCCTATAATGAGGATGTCAGAAGGTTACGTTTGGATGGATCGGTATTGGCCACAGGATTTTTTTAAATGGATAAAAAAGGAGAAACTTATATTTACGGAAATAAAAATGAGAAATAAAAAACTTACACTCTATTTTAAGACAGCAAAAGAGTGTACAATGTTTGGGTTAAAATATGACACAGAAAAGCAAAAGGAAATTTTTCGAACTTCGGAATGGTCTTAAGGCAGTAGATTTTAGAAACAAGGACTACTACGACAGGATAGATGACCATGAGAAGTCATTGTATTCTCCTTACATGCTGATGAGATATGTAAGTTCAACATCTTCAAAGGATCCATTTTATGTTGAGCACTATATTGAAATGGTCAACGAATGTGTTAACAAACATTGTTTTACGCTAGGAAAACACAAAAAATTATTATGGGTGCTGACTGCTATGTGTGGTGCACTAAAACAACAATTTCATCCATGGATCAAGCCAATGAAGCGTGTGCCAAACAAAAGTCTTAAGCAGTTGCAACAGATATACCCAACATGGAAAGAAACCGATCTAGAAACACTAGACAAAATCATAACAGATAGAGAACTTGAGGAACTACTAGAAGCACATGGCATCGAAACAAAATAAATGCACATACTGTGGCAAAACTTTTGCTAAAGAAAGAACATTGCAAGTTCATCTCTGCGAACCAAAAAGAAGATATTTACAACGAGATGAAAAGTGGGTGGTGAATGCATTCATGGTGTTTCAAAGATTTTATCAGATACATCAACGCAACAGCAAACTACGGACTTATGATGATTTTGTAAGCAGTGCATACTATAATGCTTTTGTGAAGTTTGGAAGATTTATCATGCATATCAATCCTTTGTATCCAGACAAGTACATAGACTATGTGTTACAATCAAAAATTAAATTAGATCATTGGGCAAGAGATGATCTCTATGAAGCCTATCTAATAGACATGCTAAAAAAAGAACCGGTGGAGGCGGCGTTACAAAGATCGATTGCAACAATGATGGACTGGGCAACTGAACAGAATGCACAATGGTCAGATTACTTTCGACTTGTTAATACTAATCGAGCTGTCCAACACATACAGCAAGGTAAGATTACTCCATGGTTATTGTTAGGTTGCAAACCAGGCAAAAAAATGCTAAAATCATTTAGTGATGAACAATTACAAATGACAGAAAGATTTATTAATCCAGAATACTGGGCAAACAAATTTAAAAGTTATCCAGCTGATCATATGCTAGTTCAAGACACTGCGAAGGAGGCAAAAATTGTCTAGAGTTAATTTAGAGATCACAGATGATTTGGATTTTGCTGAGGGAGATAGTTGTGTGATTATTAGCAAAAGTGGAGATATTAGAAAAATTATAGTGCCAAAAATGGACACAGAAATGACAAACAGTGCTGGATACAGAGCTTTGCTTGATGTCATAGATCTATTGCAACCTGGATCGAAAGAAGAATTTATAAAATACAATGAAAAGGATAAAGGAAGCCTACACTAATGACCGAATTTACAAATGGTATACAGGGTGCATTTAAAAAATTATTAGTAAGTTCTAGTTTAGCACTGGCTGTGATTTATACATTGGGACACATATGTATTGCCATGACAGTTGTGACTGTATTGACCGGTGCAAGTCTATGGGAGGCAGGCGCAGTCGCTCTTGTCGAACCTACTATCAATGGCTTTTGGTTTTACATTCTGCACAGTTGTTGGAAAAAATATAAAGGAATAAAATAATGCCTGACGTAGACATAGATTTTTTTGATAGAGACGGAACGTTAAAATTATTCAAACACACCCCTGCCACAATAATAAAAGGTGATAAAAGTGAAAAACATAAGACAGGAGTTTACTTCCATGCAGTCCCTGAACATCCAGTCACTGGGCACGCCTCGTTAGATTATAAACAGGCAGAAGATAGAGGCTACTTCAAGATTGATTGTTTAAATGTAAACATATACAAAGACATAAAATCAGAACAAGAGCTTGTGGAGTTAATGATACAAGAACCAAACTGGGAGATGCTCAATGATCCAAAAGTAGTGGAAAAACTTTTTCACCTAAATGGTCATTATACAATAGTATCAAAATTACAGCCTAAGAATATAGAACAACTTGCGGCAGTGTTGGCAATAATACGTCCAGCTAAAAGGCAACTGATGTATAAAGAATGGAGTGATATAATGAAGGAAGTATGGGTAAAGCCAACAGACGGATCCTATTTCTTTAAAAAATCACATGCTATTGCTTATGCCCAAGCTATCGTAGTGCAGATGAATTTGATGAACAAAGCTAAATATAGTTTTGATGCACCATCAAAAAACTAAGAAGACTTCCCGAAAAAAACGTAATAAAAAATCCGCTTCTTCTAAAAAGGAACCTTTTGGCTATCAGCCAGATAATCCTGTAACGATATACTATAAAAAGTTTATAGAGAAGCAGTAAAAATTAAACCGGGCGTCTTACTAATTGAATAGTTCTTCTTTTTACCCGTTTCTTCGAAATTTCAGATAGTTTCACAGTGGGACCATGCACAATTTCTATGTCTTTTGAATTGAGTGTTACAAGTGTTGAACGGAAATAACGGAATTCGCCTTTTAAAAATATATTGATGGGTAGTTTCCTATTAGACTCATGCCACCAAGTTTCGCCGGCTTTTAAAAATTTCATTTTGTCCTGCGGCATCATCAATCTACCATAATCGTAGAAGCTGATAACATTGGCGTCCTCATTTTGAACAATACCAACATACTCCAAATCGCCTTTACGTATAAGGCTTAAAAAAGGGAATTTGTCTCTTAAAGTGTTAAAAATTTCGTTCATATTCTATCTATAAATACTGTTAAATATGTATTATGCAAACAGTACAACGGTATTTAATAAACAACTTGGTAATCGCCTATGTAAGTGGTTACCACGGAAGGAATTCAAAAGTGTACGATAGACGATTAACACTTCATAGGGGAGTATCGAACCCAGTCACATTCACGTTCAAGAACGAGGATCAAAAAGCCCAGGATATTACTTCAAAAACCTACGAATTTAACGTTATTGACACTGAAAGTAGCAAAGCAGTAATTACTAAAACACTAACAATACTTGACGATGGCTCAACAGTAAGCACAAAAGGTGATGCCAGCACTACAATAACCGAAGGGGATCTTCTACCATTAGACGCTAAATTTTACAACTATTCGGTGCGTGAAGTTAAATCAGATGGTAGCAGAGAGGTAACGTATGCAGATACTGGCTATGCCGCAAGTGGTACAATAGAAGTACTGGATGGTGCTTATCCTCAGTTTACTCCAAGCACTTCAATAACAGGATTTACAGCGACAGCTGATGCAAAGTCGCTTGGTAACACATCAAGTACGGTGGATGGCAAACCTGGTATCAACAATAACAAAGCATTACACACAATCGCAGTTTACACACGAGGTAGTTTCACAGGTACACTTAAAGTTCAAGGTACAATGGCAACAAGTCCTACCACTGCTAATGAATTTTTTGATATTACCATGGATGGTGAATCAAGTGCAACAAATACGTTTTCAAGTTCTACCGGCATTACATCATTTAACTTTACAGGCGTCTATCAAAATGTTAGGTTTACTTGGGATAATGACCCTGATAATACCGGCATAGTTGACAAAATCCTATACAGGCAGTAACATATATAGATGTTGAAGAAAACATCATGTATTGCTCCTTTCATTAATTTAACGATTGATCCTATTCACAATACTTCTCCTTGCCCATACCTTGGAGGAGGTAGTTGGAATTTCCAAGACACTCCTAATTTTCAAACTATATGGCGTTCTGAAAAATTAGAAGAGCTGAGGAGTTCTCATCTTGCAGGAGAAAAAAATCCAATATGTCAAAGATGCTGGAACGAAGAAGACTCCGGTAAAGAAAGTGCAAGATTAAGATTCTTAAAGGATTACAGTAAGCAACTAGGCAGTATCACAGAAAAAATAAAAACAAAAGCATACATGTATGGTCCTACTATCCTGACTATGAAGAACGGTAATATTTGTAATTTACAGTGTAGAAGTTGTGGACCTAAAGATTCATATAGCTGGATACCGGAAGCAAAGTCTCATATAAAAAATTTTCCTGATAAGTTAGATGGAACATGGTTTGCAGGTGAGTCATTCAAAAAGAATTGGACAGATAAACAATTAGACGACTTTCAAACACTTAGTAAAAATTTGATAAGAGTTGAACACTATGGCGGTGAACCATTACATAATCCAAAGGTAATAGAGCACACACAGATGCTGGTTGATTCTGGATATGCCAAAAATATAGATTTATATTTCAACACTAACGGGACACATATACCAAATGATAGATTACAAAAATTATTTAAACATTTTAAATCAATAGAATTTAATTTAAGTATAGATGGTGTAGAAGGGCATTTCGAATACATTCGTTATCCTGCTAAATGGGATAAACTTAACGACACAATAACATGGTTAAAGAATTACGAAAAAGAAAATAACCTATTCTGGGGTATTGTTTCAACAGTCAGTATACTTAATGTCTTTTATCTAGATCAAATGTTAAAAACTTTTGATAGTTGGAACAAGTCAAATGTATTTTTGAATATGTTAGAAAATCCACAATACTATAATATAAAAAATTTACCCAACGAAACTAAAAAAATAATAACCAAAAAATACAAAGGACATGATAGGCTGGTATCGGTTGTGAACATAATGAATGCTGAAACAAAAAATGACAAACATTGGGAGCAATTTAAGTTTTGGACAAAGCAAAAAGACAATTACCGTAATCAGACGTTCCAGTTTACATTTCCAGAGTTTCATAGTATAATATAAAATATGAATCTGATACAGAATACAATTCTGACTTCTTTACCTGCGGGCCGAAAGAAAACTCCAAGTGGTTGGATAAGTTTTAATGCCCCTTGCTGTGTACACAACGGCGAAACAGCTGACAAAAAGAAACGTGGTGGCGTTATGACCAGTCCGGACGGAACTGTGTCTTATCATTGTTTCAACTGTGGATTCAAAGCAAACTATGTCATAGGTCGTAAGCTAAACCAAAAGATGAGAGCGTTTATGGGCTATATTGGAATACCAGATGACACAATCAGGAAGATGGCCATAGAAGCCATGCGTGAAGAAGAGAGTGATGCCAGATATGAAAAGAAAAGATTTGTAACGTTCAACAGAAAAGAATTACCAGTCACAGCTAAAAAATTAGAATATTGGTTGGAGAAAATGATGAACAATAAATTAGATTCAATTAATGCAACATCGATAGACAAGTTATTGAAATATCTGGAGAGCAGAGGAATTGGTCCTGACTGGTATGATTTTATGTATTCACCAAGTGCGGGCTGGGACGTCAATAAAAGATTGTTGATACCATTTTATTGGCGAGGTGATGTGGTAGGATTCACAGGAAGAATTTTTGAAGAGAGCACAAAAGTCAAATACTATACCGATGTACAACCTGGCTATGTGTTCAACATGGACGCACAGGACTGGACAAGAAAATTTGTAATAGTAACAGAAGGACCATTTGATGCTATTACCATTTCTGGCGTCAGCATACTCGGATCGGAGATAAATGATATACAGCGAGAGCTTATAGACGGACTTGGCAGGCGGATTATTGTAGTGCCCGACAGAGATGCACCAGGAGAAAAATTGATATCACAAGCAAAAGATTTTGGCTGGAGCGTAGCGTTTCCAGAATGGGGAGACGACATCAAAGATGTAGCAGATGCTGTTATGAGATACGGAAGGTTATTCACAATACAGTCTATACTAAAAACTGCAGAGTCTAGTAAACTTAAGATAGATTTAAAAAGAAAGATGTATGGCTAATTTACATATTGAACCAACAAGTAAATGCACTTTAGAATGTCCTCTGTGTGATAGGACATGGTTCTATGAAACATTTAAAAAAAGGCAGTTACATGAAATAAATGTAGATAATATTGTAAATTTTGTTGGAGTAAATTCGACTGTGGAAATGTGTGGGAACAATGGTGATCCAATATATCATTCAAGATTTCTTGAATTGTGTCAAAAATTTAAAGACAATAATTGCATAATAGATATACACACCAATGGCTCGGCCAAAACAAAAAAATGGTGGGAAAAACTAAAAAATATATTAACAAAAGATGATAGCATCACATTTGCAATAGATGGATTAGAAGATACCAATCATATCTACAGAAAGAATGCAAAATGGAAGTCAATCATGGACGCTGTTGAAACTTTAAGTAAAAGAGATTTTAAAATTACTTGGCAATTTATACCTTTCAAACACAATCAACATCAAATACTAGAAGCAAATAGATTATCCAAAAAACTAGGGTTCGATGAATTTAAGCTATTACAAAGTGATAGATGGTTAGGCAAAAAAGAACTTATGCCAGATAGAGAATACGTAAGTGATTATTACCAGCACCAAGAATCGGTTTTGATAGATCCAAATTACCAAGCAGGCATGGCACCTGCCTGCATTAAAAATAATGTTTTGACCTCGACTCTCTATGTTGATGCAGAAGGAGATTTTTATCCATGTTGCTGGATGGGAACCTATAGATACAAATACAAATCGGTATTTTCACCAAAAGGAAAAAAGTTTAACATAAAAGACAATACACTTAACCAAATATTAGAAAATAAAAACATAAAAGATTTTTTTGAGTCAACAAAACAATTTACTTCTGCTCACGAATGTTGTAAAATACAATGTGGAGAAAAACATGTCTGAATATAAAGAACAACAAGCACAGGCTAAAAACTATTCATTTGATGTACAAAAATTGTATATCGAGATGCTGTTAGCTGATGCAGAATCATTTGCTAGAGCACAGAATATTTTCAAACCAGAATCTTTTGATCGTAAGTTGCAACCTATTGCAAAATTTGTTAAAGACTACATGGACGAATACAAAGTTATGCCGGAAGTTGAAATTGTAAATGCAGAGCACGATATCAAATTAAAGACAGCCAAAGATCTTGACCCAGCACACTTCAACTGGTTGCTTGATGAGTTTGAAACATTTTCTAGACACAAAGCACTGGAACGGGCAATACTTTCATCAGCTGATCTTTTAGAAAGAGGAGACTATGGTCCTGTCGAGGACATGGTCAAGGAGGCAGTGCAAGTTGGACTAACACGTGATCTTGGAACAAACTATTTCGAAGACCCCAAAGGCAGACTAGAAGCATTGAAGGCGAACAACGGACAGATTAGCACAGGTTGGAATAATCTTGACAAAAAACTTTTTGGAGGATTCAATCGAGGTGAGCTGAATATTTTTGCAGGTGGATCCGGAGCAGGTAAAAGTTTGTTCCTGCAGAATCTTGCAGTGAATTGGGCCACCACTGGATTAAACGTGTGCTACATATCTTTTGAATTGAGTGAACAGCTTACTGCTATGAGGCTGGATGCAATGATGACAAACATTCCAACCAAAAAGGTTTTTCCTGAAATAGATAATGTGGAGATGAAGGTGAAGATGTTGGCCAAGAAGTCAGGTGCCTTACAGATAAAATATTTGCCGAGTGGAAGCACAGTGCTAGACATAAGGACATATCTAAAAGAACTAGAACTAAAAAATAAAAAGAAAATAGATTGTATATTGATTGACTATTTGGATCTCATGATGCCAAAGAGTAAAAGAATATCTCCTGCAGATTTGTTTATCAAAGACAAGTACGTGTCTGAAGAACTAAGGAATTTAGTGGTAGAGAAACAATGTGTGTTAGCAACTGCATCACAGTTAAACAGAGCATCGGTTGAAGAGATAGAGTTTGATCACTCTCACATATCGGGAGGACTATCTAAGATACAAACAGCAGACAATGTAATTGGTATATTTACAAGTAGAGCTATGAAAGAACGTGGTAGATATCAGATACAATTCATGAAGACTAGATCAAGTTCTGGTGTTGGACAAAAAGTTGACTTAGAGTTTGATGTTGACAGTCTAAGAATTAGAGACCTAGCAGATGATCCTGAATACAAACAGTTTGACAAACAGAGAAGCACAATATACGATTCACTCAAACAAACTTCAAAAGTTAGTGCAGACAAACCAAGTGCACCAAAAATTCCAGATCCTACTAAAGGTGATACCATAGGCAAAGTAAAAGCCAATGTCGAAGGTGGTAAACTGAGACAACTTCTAAACGAACTGCACTCAGATGAAGAACAGTAATGACATCAATCACATATATGAAAAGTTAAGTTCACTTTATCCGAACTACGCAAATAAAAAACCCAAAGCAAAAATATATTCAAAAGCCTACACCAGTCTTATAGGAGTCATGCTGTCTGCACAATCGCAAGACAAAAGAACTGCAATCGCATGTAAACAATTATTTTCATTAGCCAATACTCCAGAAGATATGCTCCAACTAACACAAGATGAAATAATAGAAGCTATCAAACCTGCTGGATTGTACAATGCAAAATCAAAAAATATTTTAGCAACCAGCAAGATGTTATTGGAAAAATTTAATGGGCGTGTGCCAAAAACTCAAAAAGAATTAATGACACTACCAGGAGTAGGACGTAAGAGTTCTGACATCGTCATGAGATTTGTGTTTGGAGAACCACACATAGCTGTAGACACACACGTTTTTAGAATGCTGTGGAGACTGGGGTGGGCAGACAGCCTCGATGAAGGTAAGGCATCTATAACAGTCAATAATTCAACACCATCCAAATACAAATACGGTGCACACATGTGGTTAATTACCCATGCTAAAACTTTTTGCAAATCAAGATCACCATTATGTGTTGAATGCACAATTCAGGCCGCATGTGATCAAAGAGATGTAACAGTTCCAAAAAGTAAACTGCGCCAAAAAGTATAACCAAAATAATATACGCAGATAAATATTCCTGTCCAGAGCTTTAATGCGAGAGGCGATAACAGGCAAACATAGGCATGAAAAACAAAGAACTAAACGATATAACAAGGCTATACGATAGATTCATTAGGCATTGTCCAGGCACAGAAAAATACACGCACAGGCTAGCCGAGGAAACTCAAATTATCCTTCAACTACGTTTCGTAGACTACTTCATACAAATATGTGACATAATCGCAATGACACGAGACATACCACACATGACACGTGGTAGTGCTGGTTCGTCATTGGTCTGTTACCTACTGGGCATAACAGATGTGGACCCAGTGGAGTGGGACATACCCGTGGCAAGATTCCTCAA
>MDSY01052946.1_pt1 | contig 11339 bp, 11 predicted proteins | sample 811131 | NCBI WGS metagenome assembly MDSY01 (sample SAMN05326643, study PRJNA326480) | marine metagenome | isolation source: seawater | place: Atlantic Ocean: South West | collected 2010
AACTAATCTTCTCTTTCTTACTGACTTCATTTTATTTTTTTACTTATTTTTTTAATTTTTAATGTGTAAGTAAAAAAGGTAAGGAATATAGTTAAAAAAACTATTAAAACAACAGACCATACATATATTCCATGACCTTGTCCGTTTGCACTCTCCATTATCCATGCTTCTGATATTGTATTAAATGCAAGATTAAACATAATCTTTTACCCATGATTTATTTTTTTCACGTGTTAGTATTTGAAGCTTTGATGAAAGAATCACCAAACAAATTATAATACCTGTAAATCCTATGATTGATCCAAATAATGGATAAAGCATCAACGGATCAATTGCAGGTTTCTCTGTAATTGTTATAGATGCTGATTGATGAAGCGTGCTCCACCACTCAACTGACATTTTAATAATAGGAATATTAACCGAGCCAACAAGAACCAGCACTGCTAAAAATTTATCTGCCTTTTCATAATTTGTAAAAGAATCATGTAACGAGATGAGGCCAAGATACATAATAAATAATATTAGTGTCGACACTATTCTTGCATCCCAAGCCCACCATGTGCCCCATGTTGGAATTCCCCAAATTGAGCCTGATACAAGTGCAATAAAAGTTGTTATGGCTCCAATTGGTGCGATTGATTTAACAAGATATGCTGATAATTTTACTTTCCAAATCAAGAAAATAGCACTGGCAAATGCCATAGCTGCATAAAGAGATTGAGATATAAATGATGCCGGAACATGCAAGTAGATAATTCGGTACGAATTACCCTGTACAAAATCTTCTGGTGTTAAGAATATGCCCCAAAAAACTGATATAAGATACACAGCTAAGGAAAATATTAGAATGTAGGGGTATGCTCTCATGACCTTCAACAAGTAGGTTTTAGGTGAAGCAAATTGATGTATAAACTTTTTTATCACAGTAATTATGGTGCAGTTAAACCAAATAATTATTCTAAATGCGCTCTAATAATAAAAGAAACAATTAATGGAAGTGCAACTATTATAATCGATAAGACGCCTAAAAGAAGCACAAGAAAACCAAAATAACTAAGTCCCAAATTTATTGATATTACTACTTTCCCTAGAACAACAAGCAGCGGAAGTACCAAAGGCATAGTGATCAGAGTTCCCAAAACTGATCCTTTAGTAAGGCTCAGCGCATTTCCAAAACTGAATACATTTAAAAAAATATATGATGATATAAGAAGTACAGGAAAAATTTGTAAAGATATATCTGCAGACCTTGTAATGCCTAATGCATAAAAGGAGCCAATAAAAGATATAGGTATTCCAATAAGCATCCAATATATAAATATTTTTAGGCCTATTACGTAAGACAAGGAATCATCTCTAATAGATAATTGCTCCAATGTTCCATCGTTAAAGTCTTCTAAAAAAATATCTTCAGTTGCCAGCATCATTACTAATAAAACAGCTATCCAGAGTACTGAAAAGAATGCTTGATTTAGTTCATTGTTTAAGAATTCTACTGTAAGCGGAAAAGCCGTCATTATTAGAACAAATACAAGTATAGGTCCAATCCAGCCTCTAGATTTTTTTCTTAATTTCAATAGTTCAAAATAAAATATTTTCATAAATTTTTAGTTATCTAAATTTAAATTACTAGCTTCGACGTCTAAAGGTATGTGTGAAGAAAATATAATAGATTTTCCATTAGTTATTTCATTTCTTAAAAAAGAACACAAGATATCTTGTGAAACTGAATCTAAACCAACACATGGCTCATCTAAAATTAGCAGTTGAGAATCATTTAAAAAAATTCTTAGTAAAGCTAATTTTTTTTGTTGGCCGAAAGATAAGCTTGCAACCATAACATCCAAAGATTTTTCCAAACCAAGCTCAGTTAAGTACTTATCTAAATGAACGTGGTTATTGATATCATGTAAATGCAGATTATCTTCTACTGTAAGGTACTGTTTTAAAGCATTTTTATGTCCTAAGAAAGATATGCTTTTATCAATAGATATCTCAATAGTGCCTCTTGTAGGCTTTGATAAGCCTACTATTATTCTTAATAATGTAGTTTTGCCTGAACCGTTGCTACCCGATACATGAAGAGCTTTACCAGAATTTATGTTAAAAGAAATATTTTGAAAAAGTTTTTTTTCATTTATTTTATAACTGAGGTTCGATGCGCTAACTAATGATTTCATGTATTTAATCTAATTTAAGATTCTTGGTCCTTATTATAAGAGCAGGTAAAGATTTTTGTGGATCAATTCTTGAATAAAGTCTTTTTGAAATTTCTGCAAATGGATTTGAATTAAAGACTCCTATCCCACCGACAGAAAAATATAAGCGCTTACTGAAATAAATGCCCTGCTCTAAATCAGGAATACTTCTTACTAAAGTTGTAACTTTTTTTAGATTTTGAACTATATTTTTTCTAGTTAAGCTATATTCGAACCAACCCCAAGAAGATAGCCCTATTAATGCAATCTTTTTTAATGCATCTTTTGAACCAGAATTTGGAAAAGATGAAGGAGGAAGCAAAACAACCAATTCACCCTTTGAATTAGTAATCAATTCATTAAGCTGTTCTTCAATCGGGTGATTACTACTGAAGTTGGCAAGCAAATACTCTTCATGCTTATTTGGTGCGGGTAATTTAATACCCTTTAATCTTAAGTTAGAGCCAAGAACTATAAAAGTAACTAATTCTTGGCTCAAGATCGTATCTTATATTTTTGCTAAGGCTTGTTCGTAATCAGCGATGATGTCATCTACATGCTCTAGACCTATAGATAGTCTTACAAAACCCGGAGTAATACCTGCAGCTAGCAACTCTTCTTCATTAAGCTGACTGTGAGTTGTGCTTCCGGGATGAATGGCAAGACTTCTTGAGTCACCAATATTAGCTACGTGATAAACCATTTCTAATGCATTAATGAATTTTTTTCCAGCTTCAATTCCACCTTTGACCTCAAAACCCATTAAACCACCATTACCTCGTGTTAAGTATTTATCTGCTCTTTCTTTAAGATATCCTTCCATCATAGATGGATAGATAACTCTCTCTACTGATTCATGATTTGATAAATATTGTGCTATTTTTTCTGCATTGCTTGAATGCTCTCTCATTCTCAAAGCTAATGTTTCTAAACCTTGAATAAACATAAATGCATTAAAGGGACTCATTGCAGCTCCCATATCTCTTAAGATAGTTGTTCTAGCTTTTAGAATATAAGCAATCGGGCCTAAAGGCTTCACAGCTTCAGTCCAGATAGCACCGCCATAAGAGGGATCAGGAGTATTTAATGCTGGCTGTCTTTCGGGATTAGCTTCCCAGTCAAAATTACCGCTATCAACAATAATTCCACCAATGGAAGTTCCATGACCACCAATAAATTTAGTTGTTGAATGAATTATGATGGCAGCACCATGATCAAAAGGCTTACATATAACTGGAGCAGCAGTATTATCAACGATTAATGGAATTCCAAGAGGTCTTCCTATTTCAGCAACTTCAGATATTGGGAAAACTTCAAAACTTGGATTAGGGAGAACCTCTCCATAATATGCTCTTGTTTTGTCATCAGTAGCATTTGCAAAGTTTTGCGGATCGGATGGGTCGACAAAACGCACTTCTATACCCATATCAGACATAACATTTTTGAACTGGTTGTAAGTTCCGCCATATAAATGCGAAGAAGCTACAATATTATCCCCATTCTTTGCTAAATTTTGGATAGAATAAGCTGATGCAGCTTGACCAGAGGCTACTGCTAATGCTCCTACACCTCCCTCTAATGCTGCAATTCTATCCTCTAGGACTGCACATGTTGGATTCATGATTCTTGAATATATATTTCCAAGTTCTGAAAGTGAAAAAAGATTGGCTGCATGGTCGCAATCATCAAATTGAAAGCTTGAGGTTTGGTGGATTGGGACTGCTACAGAATTGGTATTTTCGTCCTTTCTCCAACCAGCATGAAGGCCTATTGTTTCTGGGTTTGTGTAAGTTTTGCTCATAATATTTTTCCTAATAGTTTAAAAAACCAACGAAGAGAAAATAGTTATATATTCTCTTTAGCCTATTTAGAACGCCGGCAAGCTGATATCAAGAGGCGTTTAAGTATTATATTTTAATAGGCTTAAATAACAACTCTTCATCAAGTATTCACTGGAATCTTTCAATTAAATAACTATAATTGTTTGATATTTAAAGGAAAAATCTTATGGCAAAAAAATATGTAAATTTTAGAGTTGGTGGCTCACCATCTAATGTTAATGAGGATTATGCAGTTTGGACTAATGATTTGCTTAAAAGAATTATAGCCAGTAAAACTGTTATTCAACCTGGAAAAGGTACTCATGGGCATAAGTTAATAGACTCTGACGTTGTGTATGTTATTACTAACGGCAGAGGTACTATGGAAGTTATTGAATACATGAATTCTGATGAGGGTCATGGATCTGATCCCTCTTACGGTGTTGAGCATAAAGACTCATACGAATTAACATCAGGAGATGTTGTTTTAGTTGAGTCAGGTGATTACTGTAAAGTTATGAACAACTCAGAGCATGATCAGCTAACTTACCTCAGAATATTTGATAGAGGCGGTTGGAGGCAGTAAGTCCTCTTTTAACATCTCATGAAAGATAAATTGGGAATATTCTTCTCCGGACTCTGTGTTATTCATTGTTTACTCTTCTCTTTTTTAATATGGGGTGGAGTTGGTTCGATTAGCTTGCTAAATATCAGTGAAGAATTTATACATCCTATTTTATTGATATTTGTAGTCATGATAGGTCTTGTAAGCTTTCCTTCTGCATATTTAAATCATCAAAGACCAGAACCATTGATTCTTGGACTTATTGGAACTATAGGACTCTTTTTTGCATTATTCCTTTCAACAACTATTGAGGTCATTATGACGTTGTTTTTTGGATCAATTCTTATCACGGCTCACTTCTGGAATCATAAGCTTCAAAACTAGTCTAAATTAATTCTAGCGACCATTGGGAAATGATCTGATACGCCTTGTAAATTCTTTGGATTAAACCAAGCAGGCTTTCCTGTGTTTTTATAAGTATTCACTTTTGTTTTAAAAACATCGATTGATTTGAGGTCGTATGAAATGTTTCTATCATTTGAAATCATAATAGTATCGAGATATTGCCAGGTCTTTGTATAGTTATAAAAATAAGTACCCTTGCATTCATTGCAAGCTTCTCTATGAGCAACCAACCATTGATCCTCTTGGCTCTCATAGATACCCTCAGCTATGTCATCTTCAAGGCTGACATTAAAATCACCTAGTGCTATAGAAGGAAGAGAATGCTGTGAGTGAAGCTCTTTAAGAGCCTCAAAAGACTCTATCCTCATCTCTAAGTCATGATAATTTGATGGGAAGTGATTGTTATATATTCTAATTATTTTATCGTTTACTTCTATGGTAATTTCAAAGATTGGGCGAGTATCTTTTGTCTCATATTTTGGTGAAAATTTAACATAGTGTAATTTTGGATTCAGTATTTTAAATTTAGATATAAAAGCAGTATCCACACCCCTCTTATCTTTACTTTCTAATAATTTTAAATCGATATAGCCATAAGGCTTAAGAAGAGTAAATAGTTGGTTTAATATATTTATATTCTCAACTTCTTGGAGAGCAATTACGTCAGCTCCTGATTCTGAATAAGCGACAATAATTTCTTTAAGATTCGAAAGCTTTGCATCTTTAGTATTTTCATTCCAGTCTAAATACAAACATTCCATCCTCCATTTTTTAACATTAATATTATTACAAGAATCTTTATGTGCAAATGAGCCCTTCTTATCTAATGGAAGAAATGCTTTATCGTCTTTGCCTGGGTCATCTAAAGTATCAAATAAATTTTGAGCATTCAGATTCATAACTGTAAATGAATCTGCATTAAGCCCAGGTACAAAAAACATAAATACCATAAAAAACTTAGCTAGCTTTATCATTTATAAATCTTTTATTTTTAGCTTAATGTCAAAAGGCAAATCATTCTCAATTTTGTTTAAATTTTTATAGCTCAAAATGCCTGCAAGTCTTTCATCGCTAAAGTGCGTCATTTTTCTAGCATTCATATCTATATGACCGAGAACTGTTTCAAATATAGCAGAGAGATCTTCCTGTTCATTTAAGAGAATGCCAACAAAATGAAGCATTTTATTATTAACATTATTTAAATAAAACGAAGGGAAAACTTGATCACCAAGCCTAAACTCTTTTAAATATCTTATGTTGTCCTCTAGGGTAAAGGTTGAAAACCCACTTTCCATATATGCATCCGTAAAGCCTAATTTTTCTATATACATGGAGGTATAGCAGCTATCAAACATTTTATAGTAATAATTAACATTCATATGCTTATTGTGATCACACATGTCTTGGGTAACAGTTATAGGATCAGATATATAGGGTAATGATTTCATAATAAGCATAGTATGAAGCAAAAAAAAAGCCCAGTAAACTGGGCTTTTTAAATAATTTATTACTTCTTAAAAGGATGTGCCAAATTGAAGACCGAAAGTTCTAGGGTCGGTAAACGAACCAAATAACTGGCCACCCTGAACATTACTAGCTGGACGCAAGTAGTTTAGATGCCTGTCATCAGATAAGTTTTTAGCATATAAGCTAACGTACCAGTCAGCATCATTTCTATCATGTCTGATTAATAGATCCCAAGTTTTATTTTCTGGAACCTCAAATCTTGACATATTAAATATATCGGCATTGAACTCACCTCTGTATCTGTAAGCCAATCTTGCAGTTGTCATGCCGTTAGTATTATTGAAAGCTTTTGAAAGGGCCATGCTGTAGGACACATCTGCTGAGCCAGGAAGAGAATTACCATAGATGCTTTCTTCCCAACCAGCTATGCCAGTAGAACAGGCAAAACCTGCTCCAAGTGGACCTGTGCAGTTAAAACCACCTGATTTAAATAGAGTTCTTCCATTCTCATGAACAGCGCCTGTTAATAAACCAGTTCCTCCTAGAAGTTCTAGAGGAATATCTGCCATTTTAGGTGACCCTGTTGGATTTAAATAGTTAATCAAGGAAGTGTTAGAAACAACTTTATGATCTAGAAATAGCCAATTCATCTCGAATTTTGTAGTCTCAGATAAATAAACAGCCATATTTCCTTCAAAACCGGTGAATTCAGCATCAATATTTTCATTTTGAGTTCCAGTGTCCTGAACAGCAGCAACTAAGAAGCCATCGTTATTAGATTGGAAAACATTCATATTTAAAAGCATTGCTCCGTCAAGAAGTATTCCTTTAAAACCAAGATCAAGAACTCCAGCCTCTTCCTGGTCATACAAGGTAGGGTTATCACCCGCATTTACTCCACCAGCTTTAACAGCAGTTGTATAACTTGCATAAAGCATGACATCATCTGAAACATCATGTTGAAATGCTACCTTGTATGCAATTGCATCATCTGCATTAATACTATAGTCAACAAATGGTAAATCATCTCTGTTTTCGACATTCCAGCCTTGGGTGGCAACCCATGCTTGACCAGCAGTATCGTTGTAAGTTTTTGATGCAGATTTGTCATCGTTATAACGAGCTCCAAGAGTTAGTTTATTCTTTTCGGATAAATCTATATAAAGCTCACCATATAAAGCTTTGGATTTTGTTCTCACGTGCTGATCGTTGACAACACCAGTTAGATCAAATGGAATAGTGAAATCTGGATTTGCAGCAGTAGCTGCTGTAGCTTGAGCGAACGCACTTGCATTGGCAAGCGTAGGATTGGCTTGCAGATTGCCAAGGGCTGCTAACATAGCTAGTAAGTTTTGATAAAATGCAACGCCAGCTTTATTTCCAAAGTCGTTACCTGTTAGACCTAAAACAACTTGATAATAAGGATGGTTTGAAAAGCTGCTGTAGAACTGGGAGCCAGCTGTTTGAGCTCTATAAGTATTGTCGTTTCTATCATCATACATATACAAACCAACAGTATAATTAATAGGACCGTCGTAATCTGATACTAAATTAATTTCAGCTTGTTGACCTTCTTGATAAACATCTGAAAAATCATAAGTTCTTTCAGAATCAACACTTTCACAGAATTGTACGTCGCCACCAAAACATAAATTAGCTACTAATGGAGGCAGACCTAGTGAAGCTCCTATACCCGTAAGTGGATAAGGGGAAATACTACCGTCATTATCACCACTTACATTAAATTCTCTTGTTTCGTATGAGTATTTGGCAATCAACCTTAGATCGTCATTAATCTCATGATTTAACTCTAAATTAGCAACTGTTTGTTTTTGTTTGTGAGTGGGCTCCCTATCTAAATAAAGGCCTCCAAAAGAATCTGCTGCAGTTGGTGCATATGAATTAGCTATAGATCCATTATAGGTACCAGCAAGAAATCCAAAGAAACCAGCTATATGACCTCTTGTATCAGCAGCTGTATTTATTTCTCCTCTAACATATGGATTACAACCATAGAATCTATCTTGACGACAGAATGTTACTTCTTCTTGAGGTCTATTATCATCACTGTCTTGCTGCGAATAAGTTAGTTTTAATTCGGTGACATCAGATATATCCCAATCCATAGATAGTCTAAAAGCAACATCGTTTCTATCGTCATAGAAATTTCCAGTGTTTAAATTTTGCACCATTCCATCTCTGGTATTTGACATAACTGCTAGTCTTGTTCTAACAACATCTGATAAAGGAACATTGATTACTGCTTTAGTAGTCCTTTTATTATAATTTCCCATTTCAACGTCAAAACTGCCGCCTAGTTCACTTTTAGGTCTTGCTGTAACAAGGTTAATAACGCCGTTCGCAGCGTTTCTTCCAAATAACGTTCCTTGAGGTCCTTTTAGAACCTCAACTCTTTCAAGATCCATAAAACCTAAATCACTAACAACACTATCATTTACACTATGACCGTTAACTGATGTAACTACTGATGCTATAACACCAGCACCAATCCCAAAAGATCCCATTCCTCTTATAGTCCAAGCAGAGCCTGAACCAATAGTTTTAGCAACCTCAAGTCCAGGAATAACTTCAGCTAAGTCTGTAACATCATAAACTTGATCAATTGCCAATTGATCAGCTGTTAAAGCTTCAATTGAAAGAGCTAAGTCTTGTGTTGATTCAGCTTTTTTTGTAGCTGTTACTACAACTTCTTCAACTACTTGAGAAGAAGCAGCAAATGAAATAAATACTATGCTAAATAGCAAAGAGTTTTTTAAATAATGTTTTAGTCTCGACATGGGATCCCCTATAATTGTCAATTAATTATGGGTAGATTAGGCTAAATATAAGATAGTTGCTCTATAAATTGAGTATAAATTTTATATATAAAATTCGTTGACTATTATAGTTAGCTAATAAAAAAAGGCTGGATAAACCAGCCTTTTAGTTTGTTAGATTTATGTTTTAGAACGTTGTTCCAAAAGTTAAACCATAAGTTCTAGGATCGGTATATGTTAAGAACTGACCTCCACCTTGAAGTGGGCTAGAAGCAGCCATGCCTCCTATAAATTGATCATCAGCAAGGTTTTTTCCTTCTAAAGCTATATACCAATCAGCATTATTTGGTTGATATGTTATTCTCAGATCCCAGAATTTCTGCTCACCAGCAGAGGCTCTTGTTGAGTTGTAAACATCGCCAAATCTCTTAGCTTGGAATCTATGAACAAGTCTTAAAGATGTTATTGCATTATCTGAAATGATGTCTTTATTAAGTGCCATACTGTATGAAAGCTCAGGTGAATTAGGTAACTCATTGCCTGAAACATCTGTTGGAACTCCTAAAGCAGCTGCAGGACAAAGAACCCCACCAGCTGGATTAAACGGTGCTCCACATAGATAACCAGCAGACTTAAATAAGGGTCCTTTATCAGTTATTACATATCTAACAATTCCTTGAGGATCTGCATTGACTCCAACACCATCAATTGAGGAAGCATTAAAAGGATTTAATGGATTGACTAGACTAAAATTGCCAATCTCACTTTTTATAGCAAGCCAGTTGAAATCAAATCTTAAAGTTTCACTTAAAAACATAATCATGTTTCCTTCAAAACCCTTAACTTCCACATCGACGTTGTTATTTTTTGATCCAGCATTAACAATAGATGAAATTAACATTCCCTTGGTGTCGTTTAAAAATACTGAAGCGTTTAATAACATAGCTCCATCTAGGAGGATGCTTTTTGTTCCCATTTCAAAAACAGCTGTTTCTTCTTGATCGTAAGGATCAGGAGTACCGGTTGAGTTTGGATTATTACCACCAGCTTTTACAGCTGTTGTATAACTTGCATAAACCATTTGATCGTCAGAAAGGTCATGCTGAAGAGCAATCTTATAGGCTAAAGCGTCATCTGTTTCAGTAACTTGTGTTGGATAGAATCCGTATTCACCTGTTAATTTTTGAGAAAGTGGATATTTAGGACAACTAAAGAACGTTAGACATGAAGCAACACTGTCTTTAACGGTATCGTCGTTATATCTTAGTCCAACAGTCAATTTAGTAACGTCTGAAAGATCGACATACATTTCACCGAATGCTGCAAAAGACTTACTTCTAACATGGTCTTCGTTTATGAAACCTTGAATATTAGTCGGTACTTCGAATTTAGGTTGACCCAATAGAGCGAATATTCCTGGAGGGGCTAAAGATGCTGGAGCACCTAGAACCATTGCCAAGAAGAAGTCAGTACCACCGTAACCGGTTAATGCGCCACCAAATACTGGGATGTTATAAGGGTGTTGAACAGCAGCAGATATCATATTCCATGAAGCTGTTTGCACTTGGTATTGGTTGTTATTTCTTTGATCGAATGTATAAACTCCTGCTGTAAAGTTCACAGGGCCTTCATAATCAGAAATTATAGTGATTTCTGCTTGTTGTGTATCAGTTACAACAGTAGCAAATTCATAAGTCCTGTCCGTATCAATTGTTTCACAAAAATTAATACCACCTGTATTACCAAAACAACCGTTCCAAGACATAGGAATTGGAAGCGTTGGAATAAGTCCAGGGAATGGAACAACAGAAACAGAGTAATCATTATCATTCATGTGCTGATAATCTCTAGTTGAATAAGAATATTTAGCAGTTAAACTTAAATAATCATTAAGTTGAGTATCAAATTGTAACGTACTCATTTCAGCAACCTGTTTATGTATAGGGTCTCTGTTCATGTTTGCTTGTCTGAATCCTACAGGAACAATAGCACCATCATAGTAGTTCTTATCAGCCGTATTATTTAGGGCACCAATAAGATTAAATAGAGCAGCTGTACTTCCTCTTGAGTCTGGTGGTGCATTCAGTGTGCCTCTTGTTAAAGGATT
>MDSY01101675.1_pt1 | contig 11339 bp, 11 predicted proteins | sample 811131 | NCBI WGS metagenome assembly MDSY01 (sample SAMN05326643, study PRJNA326480) | marine metagenome | isolation source: seawater | place: Atlantic Ocean: South West | collected 2010
CCTTTAGGTTTTTTGGTTTCAAAGTAAGCTAATACTTCCGTAAGACTTCCCCTAATTGTTTCTTCAAATTTCTTGCTAATTTCTCTAGAAACAGAAACATTTCTATCTTCTCCCATATATTCAACAAATTGCGCTAATGTTTTTTTAATCCTATGTGGAGACTCATAAAATACCATCGTTTTAGTTTCTTCTGCTAAAACTTTTAAGAGAGTCTGTCTTCCTTTTTTCTGAGGTAAAAACCCCTCAAAAATAAACTTTTCACAAGGTAAACCAGAATTGACAAGCGCAGGAACAAAAGCTGTAGCTCCAGGTAAACAATCTACTTCAATATTGTTTTTAACACATTCCCTTACCAATAAAAAACCAGGGTCAGAGATAGCTGGAGTTCCAGCGTCTGTAATTAATGCAATGGTTTTCCCATCTAATAAAAGTTCAATCCATTTATCAATAGTTTTATGCTCATTATGCATATGAAATGAACGCATAGTAGTAGATATTTGGTAGTGTACCATTAATTTAGCGCTAGTGCGTGTATCTTCAGCTAAGATTAGGTCTACTTCTTCAAGAATACGAACTGCTCTGAAAGTAAAATCTTCTAGATTTCCGATAGGTGTGGGAACTACAAATAATTTTGCCATTACACAAATTTAAAAGAAAATAGGGTAAAATTTTGTTTCAGGTGTGATTAAGATGGCTGGAGCAGGGATTTTTATAAAATTTAACCAATGTTTAATACGCTTTGCCATCGGTGTATCCCAACGTTTGAGCATACGCTTTAAATCATAATCTAATGCAATATAAATTTCGTTATTGCCTCCAACTTTTGTGCCTCCAGGCGTTAGGTATTGAGTGTCATCTAAGCCAAAACCAACAGATAGCCCAACATATATGTTCCTGTCCTTTAGTGGATAAACAGTTAACCAGTAGGTTTGATTAACATAATCATCTTGATAGGCATGTGGATGTGGCGGTGCCCAAGGTTTTTGTTGCTCGCCAAGCTCCCAATAGTGATTACTTCTTTTGTAATAACTCATTTTGAAATCGATATATTTCATAGGCTTCCAGTACCTTTCTGCAATGGGTACTAATGCTCCAATAGAACCTGTTCCAAAATCCCAAAGGCTAAAACCCCAGTAAGGAGCATAAGCATCTTTCATCTCTATAGCTAATTGTATAAAAGAGCCCATAGCTGCTCCGCACCAATATGATTTCTTTTCATTCATACCTACCCATTTCATATTAGAATGAAAGAGATCTGCAACAAGTAAACCACCAAAAAAGTGTCCGCCTTTATCTATATTTTTAGCATATCTAAGGTCTGAACCATCGTCAAAATGAAAAGATCTAGACTGGTCGCTCCACCAAGAATTTTGAACATAAATGTAAGAGCCTGCTAATACAGATACTCCACTTGCTACAACAATACCAAATTTATATGTATTAATTTTAGATGTATCAATTTGAGAATAAGCACTAATACTGGTACTAAAAAAGAAAAGAATGACAAGAAAATAATTTCTCATAGTATTTGTAAATCAATGCTTACATTTGTTTACAAAGTTAATCGAATGTTTTTAGAAAAAAATAAAATTAGAAAAGGAAGCATTGAAATCATTTGTGGTTCTATGTTCTCAGGCAAAACAAAAGAATTGATTAGAAGAATTGAACGAGCTAAAATTGCTAAGCAGAATGTAATGATCTGCAAACCATCTATCGAAAACAGATACGACAAGGATAAAGTAGTTTCCCATGATATGAAAGCAATAGATTGTATAGCTGTTGGGGATGCAACTGATATTATCGAATTATGTAAGAATAAAGATGTAGTAGGTATTGATGAAGCACAATTTTTTAATAATAATCTAGTTGATGTGTGTAACCATTTGGCAAATAGGGGTGTTCGTATTATTATTGCTGGTTTAGACATGGATTATGAAGGTAATCCCTTTGAACCTATCCCACAATTGATGTCTATTGCAGAAGATGTAACTAAAGTTCGAGCTATTTGTATACAATGTGGCGATTTAGCTAATTACTCATATAGATTAGTAGATGAAGACAATCAAATACTACTAGGAGAAAAGAAAGAATACGAAGCCCGTTGCAGAATTTGTTTTAGTAAATAATGACAAATAATCACGAAACCATATTACATATCAACCTCACAACACTTGAGGCTAATTTTAACTTTCTCAAGAGTAAACTTCCAAATTCTGTAAAAACTATTGCCGTAGTTAAAGCTTTTGCTTACGGTTTGGGTGATATAGAAATATCAAAACACCTAGAAAAATTGGGCGTTGACGCTTTTTGGGTGGCAGACTTTGAGGAAGGTGTTCAATTACGAAAAGAAGGTATTAGCAAAGGGATTATTGTAGCTAATCCTGGTTACAAAAGTATAAATGCAATAATTAAATATCAATTAGAGCCTGTAATATTTAATAATAGACTTCTAGAGTTTTATGCCAATTGTAAAGAAAAGATTTCTATTCATTTAAAATTTAATACAGGCATGAATAGATATGGGTTTGAAGCAAATGACTTACAAAAAATCCTTTCCATACTTAAAAATAATCCTCAACTCAATGTGGAGAGTGTTTGTTCACATTTATCATCTTCAAATGATCCAAACAAAGATAATTTCAGTAAAGGACAAATTCAGCGATTTAAAGATATTTGTGAAAATCTAGAAAACCATCTTAAAATAAACATTCCATCTCATGTAATGAATAGTAATGGAGCTGTGCGTTTTATTACTGAATCCAACAACGAATGGGTTAGGTTAGGAATTGCTCTATTTGGGGGGTTAGAACATCCTAATTTGAAACAAATTTTCAGCTTAAAAAGTATAATCAGTCAAACAAGATTTATCAAAAAAGGTCAGAGCGTAGGATATCAAAACTCATTTGTAGCAGGTAAAGATATGCACATTGCAGTCATACCTGTTGGATATGCCGACGGACTTAATAGAAAATTAGGAAATCAAAAAGGACAAGTCTTCATCAATGATACTGCATGTCGTATAATTGGTGACATAAGTATGGATAGCTTCGTGGCCGACATCTCTGAAGTTTATGCTCAAGAAGGGCAAGAGGTTACTATTTTTAGTCCTAAATATAGTGTTTCTAAATTAGCAAACGATTTGGACACCATTCCGTACGAAATAATGGCAACTCTCAATCGAAGGATAAAACGTGTTTACTCTAATGAGTAAGCCGAAAAAATGAAAGACAGATAACAATATAAAACTGCTGTATTATGATTTTGCAAATAGGTGTCTGTCAACATAATAACCATAAAGACAGCAGGAAAAATCATCCGAAAATAACCTTGATTTAGTGACTTATATGCCTTAAGCTGAAAAAAGAATATGGAAAATAAGACCATTAATCCCAGCAACCCAAGTTCAAACCAAATGAAAAGGTAATTATTATGAGGAGTTCTGTGAACCCCAGCAAGGATTTTAGTTGCATGCTCACTAATTGAAGAAAACTCCTTTACAAAACTTCCAGTGCCATAACCTGTTACAGGTTTTTCTTTTATTTTTTCATACGAATAACTAAAAAGATAATAGCGCGTATTTAAACTATTGAGCTTATTTTTTTCTAATTGCGAAAGTTGTACTCGAATACTGTCTATTCTGTTCTTAAAATGAGGAGATAAAAAATAAGCTGTTAAATTAATTAATACTAAAGATAAAATAGATATTAAAATAAGGCTTTTCTTTTGCCAAAAAGTAAGTATAGAAAAGGATATGAAAATAAGTATATAAGCAAGCTGTCCAGATCTACCATTTTCAGTATAAAGACTCAATAAAAATAAAATGGAAATAAAAATTAGTACTATTCTTAGCTTTTTATTAGAAAAGTTATTGTACAAAAGAAAAAAGGTGATAAGTAATGAAAAAGCTAAAAACACATTATGATCTGTGTAAGTCATAAAGGCCGGATAATGCCAATTTTTAGCAAAAAAAGGAGAGTATTTAAAAAGGTGATTCATCCATCCTAAATTTATCAAATTGGCAATGAAAGCAGATAGAGTTGTTGCTGAAAGAAATGCAAATAAAGAATATTTTATATCTTTTTGATTAAAGTTAAGAGTATATAAAATAGGTAGTAATAAAAGTAATGCACTTTTTTGAAATACCCATTCAGCAAATTGGTGATTAGTTCCCCAAAGCATACCTACAACATAAAGAAAAAGCAAAGCCAATAAAGAGAGCATCCAAGGGCTAGATTTAATCTTATTCCACTTTGATATAAACTGGCCGTCAAATAACCATAAAATAGCAAGAGAAAAAACGGCTAGGTCTGTTAAAAAAATTGATATAGGGGCAAAAAATGCTAATGTAATTAATGCTATTCCTTTAGGTTTCATTACTTTATGCTATCACCACGAAGGATAGCATCATAAAGCTCAATATTATCCAAAACTTCGATGGCTTTTGCTATTTCTTCATCATGCTTTATAGTTGTTTCAATTTTTCCTTTTTGATAGAAATATCGTGTTACTATTTCCATTTCTATAAGCTCGCTTATCTCAGATTTGAAACGTTCAATATCGTTATTTTTACTATCTTCCATTTTTGAACTTAATGCTTCCAATTGTTCTTGCAATTCGGAAAGATATTTTTCGCCTTCAGCGTCTTTTTCAAGTTTTTTAATCGCTTTTTCGGTTTTAGTTTCGTACTCATATTCCTTATCTTTAAGGTATTGTTTAAATTGAATATAAACATCATCACTAATAACGAAAGATCTCGCATCATCAATTGATTCATTATTTCTTTTATACTTATTAGCAAAATTGAAAATATGACGTTTAGAAACTAAACTTCTCAAAATGTTACTAAATTTTTTAGGTTCAATTGTAATGTCTGGAGTAATTCCTCCACCATCAAAAACAGAACGCTCATTAATTAACGTTTTGAATTCTGTTCTGAGACTATCAGGTATTTTACCTACACTTCCATCTTCATCTCTATTGGAGTAATCGAGTGCTTGAATACACCTTCCGCTAGGAATATAATATTTTGCAGTTGTTAACTTTAACTGTGCATTATAGCTCAATTTTCTAGTTTGCTGAACTAAACCCTTACCAAAACTACGTTGGCCTATTACAACGCCTCTATCAAAATCTTGTATGGCTCCAGAAACTATTTCAGATGCTGAGGCAGAACTTCTGTTTATCAAAACAACTAAAGGAATATTTGTATCAATCGCGTCGTTTCTTGCTATATAGCTTTTGTCCCAATCTTTAATTTTTCCTTTTGTAAAAACAATTTCTTTACCTCTTTCAATAAAAATATTAGCCATACTTATAGCCTCATTTAGAAGACCCCCTGGGTTGCCTCTCAAATCTAAAACCAAACCTTTTAAATCATTGTTGGCATTCATATCTTTATAAGCATTAATCACTTCTTTAGAAATATTACGAGTGAAAGAGCGGGTTTTGATATATCCAATGCTATCAGAAATTAACCCATAATACGGTACCGAATTAAGTTTAATTTCTTTTCTTATTATTTCTACCTCAAAAGGTTTGGCAAGACCTTCTCTTTCAATTAATACTTTAACAGCTGTATTAGGTTCACCTTTAAGCACTTTACTGACCTCTTCAGTTGACTTACTTTTAGCAGATTCGCCAGCAATTTCAAGAAACTTGTCACCAGCAATAAGTCCAGCTTTGTCAGCGGGGAATCCTTCGTAAGGCTCACTAACATATACCCAGTCACCATTTTTGGTAATAATAGCTCCTATACCTCCATACTGTCCTGTTGTCATAAATTCAAAATCTTCCATTTCGGATTCTGGAATGTATGTAGTATAGGGGTCAAGTGATTCCAACATGGCATCTATGCCTATTTTCATAAGTTCACCAGCGTCGGTTTCATCAACATAAAATATATTTAATTCTTTATATAAGGAACTAAAAATGTCAAGATTTTTGGAAACTTCAAAGAAGTTATCTACAAATCCGAGAGATAAAATACTGGCTAACGATATACCAATAATAAGCGTATATTTTTTTATTTTTTTCATTGTTTTTTTGAGTATTAAGGAACCGGATCGTCACCATGGCCACCCCAAGGATGACATCTTGATATTCGCTTAACGGTTAACCACAAACCTTTATAAGGTCCGTGTTTTTTTATTGCTTGAAGTCCGTAATCAGAACAACTTGGAGTGTATCTACATTGTGGCAAAAACAAAGGTGAAATTGCTCCTTTGTAAAATAAAATTATAGCTTGTATCAACACTGAAATTAATCGTTTCATACTTCATCTGCTAAACGTTGTAAAGTTACACTTATTTTATCTTCAATCTCATTATATGATAAAATGCTTGACAAAGTATATACTAACATTAAATTAATTGATTTATTTTCTTGCAATAATTTTTCTACAAGAATTGAGTTCTGTTTTCTATAGGCTTCTCTAACTAAACGTTTTACGTGATTGCGTTGACTAGCCTTGGACAGCTTTTTTTTTGGAATACTAATTGCTACTTTGAGTGTTGATTGTAAAGTATCATCTTTTTTCCAGATGGCATTAAAAGGAAATTCGTACAGCCTTTCTCCCTCTGATAATAGAGCTTCAATTTTTCGAGAACAAAAGAGCCTATCTTTTTTTGATAATTGCTGTGAGGCCATAATAAAAAATAAACAAACTAACGTTTATTTACTTGTTTGATGTATTGTTCAAGCGCCATTGTCATAGATGGATTTTCTGGGCTTGGTGCTTTAATATTGAGTTTCAATCCTGCATCAGCAACTGCTTTTGAAGTTGTTGGCCCGAAAGCAGCAATACGTGTATCATTTTGCTTGAAATTAGGATAATTCTGATATAGTGATTTGATTCCTGAAGGGGAATAGAATACCAATATATCATAAAATACATTTTCCAGATCTGACAAATCGCTGCATACAGTTTTATACATAACTGCCTTAGTGAAATCGAAGCCACTTTTAGCCAGGAAATCGGGGATACTATCTTTCAAAATATCAGAACAAGGCAATAAAAACTTGCTATCTTTATTCTTCTTCAATACAGGTGATAAATCTTCAATTTTTTGTTTTCCTATAAAAACTTTACGCTTTCTGTAAGTAATATATTTTTGAAGGTAATAGGCAATTGCTTCTGATACACAAAAATACTTCATATCTTCAGGGACAGTAATACGTGTAGCTTCACACATTCTGAAGAAATGATCCATTGAGTTTTTACTTGTAAAAATTACCGCGTTATGACTAAGAATACTTATCTTTTGTTGACGGAATTCTTTAGCTGTTAATCCCTCAACATGAATAAAAGGTCTAAAGTCAATCTTTACATTACATTTTTTTGCTAAACTGAAATAGGGTGATTTGTCAGATTCGGGTTTAGGCTGAGAAACCAAAATTGTCTTAACTTTTTTCTGTTTCAAAAGACTGTTTATTTATTGTTCCACGATAGACCGAAGACGATTTAACAAAAGTTTTTTGTTATAATCATAATTGGTATAATTTCGAAGGTGCAAAGATATATAATTATGTGAGCTTTAGAAAGTGAACTATTAAAAAAACTCAAATACAAAATTCTTAACCATTTATATAACAAACTCAATGATAAAAAAATAGTAATAAATTTAAACATAAAATCTGCTTGTATAGATCCATAAAACAAGAATATAGTGAGAGGAAAAAGAATAACTCCAACTACTTTTTCATACAAAAAAGACTGAAAAATAATCTCTTCATATAAGTATGTTTTTTCAAAAATTTTGCCTAGAAAAAGTAAAATAAAATACTTTATAACTAAATACAAGCTAATCCAAAAAATACTTTTTATAAATAAAATTAAAGAAAGATCTTGAAAAGATAGAAACAAAGAAAATGATAAAATAAAAACTGGTATAAGATGTAGTTTATGTTTTGAGTTTGTTTCATCTCTAAGATATTGATTAGAAAATTTTTTGCTGTATGATGATTTTAAAATTAGTGTAAATTGATGCGAAAAATTAAACTTTAAAATTGTTATGTAGGTTAAAATTACAAGAAAGGATAAAAACACCCATTGGGCAGACGATGTTGGATTTAAGTTTGCTATTAAATCCATCTACTCCAAATATCCGTTGTTTATCCAATCGATTAACTTTTGCTTATCTATATCTGACAGATTACCAGAGGGTGGCATACGATAAAATTCATCATTTGAGTTAAGTCTATCTATCATTGTATTTGTTCCATCTAGATAGTTTTTTATAGACTGATAATTTGTCATGTCTATAATAAATGTATTTTGATCGGGAGAATGACAGCCTAAACAAGACGACTCTATTACAATCTTCAAACTTGAGTATGTTTCTTGTTGGATGATATTTTCTACTAGCTCAGGTATTTCTTCCTTTTTACATGATGTAAATAAAATTGCTAATAGAAAAGCAAAAAAAAGAATTAACCTCATTTAAATTGATTTTCACGCAATTTAGCTATTTATCATAAATTATTCAATAATTTTGTTCCTACTTAATTAATATAACTATGTCAACAGATTTATTTCAAGCACCCGATTACTTTCAATTAGATGAGTTGCTTAATGAGGAACACAAATTAGTTAGAGATGCTTCTAGAGATTGGATAAAAAGAGAAGTTTCACCAATTATTGAGGATTACTGTCAAAAAGCGGAATTTCCTAAACACCTTATTAAAGGTTTAGCTGAAATTGGTGCCTTCGGACCATACATACCGACTAAATATGGTGGTGCTGGCTTAGACCAAATTTCATATGGTCTAATAATGCAAGAATTGGAAAGAGGTGATAGTGGTATTCGCTCGACAGCCTCAGTTCAGTCGTCTTTAGTTATGTATCCTATTTTCAAATATGGTAACGAAGAACAGCGCCAGCGTTTTCTACCTAAACTAGCTAGTGGTGAAATAGTTGGTTGTTTCGGTCTCACTGAACCTGATTTTGGGTCAAACCCTGGTGGAATGGTAACCAACTTTAAAGATAATGGAGACCATTACGTTCTAAATGGCGCCAAATTATGGATTTCTAATTCTCCCTTTGCTGATATCGCTATTGTATGGGCAAAAAATGAAGAAGGTCGTATTAAAGGCCTTATAGTAGAAAGAGGTATGGAAGGCTTTACCACGCCAGAAACACACAATAAATGGAGTTTAAGAGCATCTGCAACAGGAGAATTAGTATTTGACAATGTGAAAGTGCCCAAAGAAAATTTATTACCTAACAAAGATGGTCTTGGAGCACCATTAGGATGTTTAGATTCAGCACGCTATGGAATTGCATGGGGAACTATTGGTGCCGCTATGGATTGTTATGATACTGCTTTAAGGTATTCTAAGCAACGTATTCAATTTGGCAAACCTATTGCAGGCTTTCAATTACAACAGAAAAAATTAGCTGAAATGATTACTGAAATCACTAAAGCTCAATTTATCACTTGGCGCTTAGGAGTTCTTAGAAATGAAGGAAGAGCGACGTCTGCACAAATATCCATGTGTAAGAGAAATAACGTTGACATGGCATTGAAAATAGCAAGAGATGCTCGTCAAATACTGGGTGGTATGGGAATTACTGGAGAATATCCAATTATGCGCCATATGATGAATTTAGAATCAGTAGTCACTTATGAAGGAACACATGACATTCATTTATTAATAACAGGGCTCGATATCACTGGGGAAAACGCATTTTCTTAATTATTATAAAATATATTCTTAATAAAAAAAGCTCAATTTTTTGTGAGCTTTTTTTATTTGGTATGTAGCAAAAATTATCCCTCGCAACTTTCACATTCTTTTTTTTGCTTGAACTTTTGGGCAGCATTCATACTATGTTGATAATACAAAGACTTTATATTTAATTTCCAAGCTGTTATATGTATCTTATTGATTTCTTTAGGGGACATATCTGGATGAACCATAACATTTAAAGACTGACCCTGATCAATGTGATTTTGTCTGTTAGCCGCTTGATAAATAATATCCATCTGATCAATTTCAGAATAGGTTTTAAATACACTCTTCTCATGATCTGTCAATATATCTAAATGTTGAACCGAACCGTCATATTCTCTTATACTATCCCAAACTTCTTTATTGTCGTAACCTTTTTTGGATAATAACTGAACTAGAAAAGGGTTTTTGATAGTTGTTTTAACTTTAGCGATATCTTTTACATAAATGTTGGACCAAATTGGCTCAATGCCCTGAGATACTTGTCCTAAAATAAAAGCAGATGAAGTTGTTGGTGCAATAGCATTTAAAGTTGCATTACGTCTTCCATAACCTTTCAGTGTTTGTGGTTCACCAAATTTTTCTGCTAATTCTGCAGACGCTTTATAAGAGTTAGACTTAATCAACTTAAAGACTTCGCTATTTAAGTCAAAAGCATCTTGTGAATCAAATGGAAGTGACTTTGATTGCAGTAATGAGTGCCAACCTAAAACACCCATACCTAGAGCACGATTGTCTTTAGCAAAATTGTAAGCTCTTTCCATAAATAAGAAAGTTTGTTTGTCATCATTACTATCAGAATCTCTGTAACACTCTAGCTTAGTTAAAAATTCAGTTATAACAGCATCTAAGAAATAAACCATTGTTTCTACAGCATCCGTATCCTTCCATTTGTCATAATGAAGAAGGTTAATTGATGATAAGACACAAACAAAAGACCAATTAGAATTTGAGGGAAGCATAATTTCTGTACATAGATTACTCGCGTTTATACTTAAGTTTTTATCTCTAAATACGTCTGGTGCACCATTATTGGCCTTATCCTTAAAAAAAATATAAGGGTATCCAATTTCACATCTTCTTTGAATAACTTTGGCCCAAATTTTTCTTTTGTCAGAATCGCCATCTATCATTTTCTGCATCCATTCGTCAGTAATTGAAACACCATGAGTTAATTCCTGAATTGGATTTCCTTCAGTTCCGATATCTAAAAATTCATCAATATCTTTGTGTTCAACAGGTAGATATGGAGAAAATCGTCCTCTTCTAACCGATCCTTGACTCACAACATCAACCATAGATTCAAATAATTGCATAATGTGTACAGCTCCTGAGGCAACTCCGTTATCCTTAACCTCGGCGCCTCTATGGCGTATGTGACCAAAATAACCTGATGTACCTCCACCGAGTTTAGACATCATTCCTACTTCAGATTGAGTATAAAGAATATTTCCCATATCATCATCAACATTAGAACCAAAGCAGCTTATGGGTAATCCTCTTTCTTTGCCAAAATTTGACCAAACAGGAGAAGCTAACGAATAAAATCCTTCTGACATATAATAATAGAATTTATCAGAAAAGCCTGGTATATTTAAAATCTTTTCGGC
>MDSY01057127.1_pt1 | contig 11338 bp, 8 predicted proteins | sample 811131 | NCBI WGS metagenome assembly MDSY01 (sample SAMN05326643, study PRJNA326480) | marine metagenome | isolation source: seawater | place: Atlantic Ocean: South West | collected 2010
AATATATTTGATCGCTTCTAGCATTGCTACACGGTGACACAGATCGTTTATAGGACGACTATCACCTTTATCATTCTTAATCTTTTCATCGGTGTCAGTAGCAACTATAACCCTATCACCTAACGCTCTAGCAGCCTTAAACAATTGAATATGTCCAGGATGTAGGATATCAAATGTCCCATTACACCAAACTATTTTCATAAGTTCTCCAAAACATTAGCTTCAAGTTCTCTCAATACTTTTTTTCTAAGATGTGAAGCATTAAAAATCTTATAAAGATTTGGTAGAGTTCTAAAAGTCTTAAACCTTTTAAGATTCATACAACTCTTAGCATAATTCATTAGATCTTGTGTCAGAAAAACTCTTTTAAGTTTAATATTATCATCAGTATGAAACTTAACATATACTACTGGTTCCCCTTCTATACTTTTTAAATCCCTTTTTCCAGGTTTCATTTGTAATGCTAATTCAAAGGGTCTAAACCACTGTGATATATCAAACATACCAGGAACATAATATGATGTTTTATAAATCTCATTCTCATGCATAAAAGGAGCCATAGTCTGTAACTGAACAGGCTTATCAGCAAAAAATACCCAATTAACACAGTAGTTTATTGTAAAAGATCCCTTAACAGATGGTTGTTTATTTTGACCAATAAATGACATATCAATCAAAGATCCTTTTGGTTGTCTATTAGAAATAACTCTATCTTCCTCTGGAACATATTTAAAATCTATAGTATATGGATTCCTCAAAAAATATAGATTTTTACAAAAAGATTTAAAAGCATGACAATTAAAAAAATTATCACTTACATTCCTAGTCTCCTTATCTTTTACAAGATCTTGATATACACCTTCAATATCATAATGTGCCAAATAATTATCAATATGAGGTTCTGTATCCTGATACCAAGGAGCCCAATAAATTGTCGTTGTCATAATTAAGAGTTAATATTTTTAACTAATTGATAGTACTTTCTAGCAGGACATTGTGGAAATTCGTTAGTAAGTCTTCCATATTCATCTTTAGATACAAGATGATGTTCTATTTCCAATTCTCTCTCTGTAACTGGGTACAAAGTAAACAAAGGTAAACCGTATGGAAACTCTATATCATATGGTTCAAATTCTACAGCAACTACTATATGACAATTTAATGAGTGTTGATACTTAAAATCAATATATCCTGGAGCAATGTATAAATTATTTTCTCTAATAAAATTAGTTGAAAAATGCGATTCCATAAAAATGAAACTAGTTTCCTCTTTACATACACCCAACCAAGGAGTATTTAATTTAAAAGCAGTTGCATTCTTTGGATATAATCCAGTATATTGTAAAGGAAAATGTTGAACAAATGGTTGTCCTTTTGATTCAACACCAAGTGGAAGTTGTTCAACTCTTCCATCTGGATGTATTCGTATCTTTAAATTTTCCCACAAATGAAATTTAATACCACTAGTCATTAAATTTTTTATTCCAGGACATCCCTTAGCAGTTCCAACATCAAACTCAGAGTTTGTTGGAGCATCAGGACACTTTACTGTTGGTGTTAGACTCTTATACCAAGATGGAGTATCTCTTTTTAGAGTTGGTTTATCATTAATAAAATAACCATTATCATGAGTATAAAGATCTAGTTTTAATGGTTTCTTTTTAAATTTCCACATGATTATCATCTTTTAAAAATGAACTTCTATATTCAAAGATTTTGTCACTATCATTTTTATAATCAATAGTAATCAGTTTTTGAAGTTCTGGCAAGTACATATACTTTATATCACTAGTTTCTAAAGTTTCTATAGCATCTTCTATAGTTTCAACTAATGGTTCTCCACCAAGATTAAATGAAGTGTTAAAGAGAATAGGAACTCCACTCAATTTCTCAAAAGCATCTATAAGATTATAATAATGCTCATTCTGTTCTGAGGTAACTGTTTGAACTCTACATGTATTATCTACATGAATAACTGATGGTATCTTATCAGCAACTCCCTCTAAAGCCTCTACAGCATACATCATGTGTGGAGACTCTTCCATTCCAGCAAGATCAAACCACTCATGTACATTCTCTTTCTTAATAGAGCAAGCAAAAGGTCTAAAGAACTCTCTTTTCTTAACCTCATTAACAAGATCCTTACCATCCTTAATAGTAGGATCAAATAAAATAGATCTATTACCAAGTGCTCTTGGTCCACCTTCAGATCTTCCTTGGAAGATAGTAACAATATTACCTTCACGAATTAAGTTAGCAACATCATCATAAGAAGTATCAGATACTTCTACAGCATCACCAATACCATCAAGGTAAGTATCAGGATTATATTGAGGACCATAATAGATAGATGATTGTTTTTCAAAAGTAATTTGACCTTGAGTTAATTCTGTATATAATTTCTTAGCACCACCTATAGAAGTTCCACCATCATGTGCTATAGGTTCACAATAGATATTCAAATCAGGGAATCGTTTAGCATATTTATAATTAGCAACACAATTCAAACCATATCCACCACAAATAACAATATTAGTTTGACCTGTTAGATCATGTGCTTTCTGAATTAAAGCACACATTCCTTCTGAGGTTTCTTCCTGTACAGCATAAGCCAAATCCTTTTGAATTTGAGTATATGGAGGTCTATCTTCTTCTAGCATACCTTGATACTCAATCATATCATCAAGTAAAACAGAATACTTTAAAGTATTAATTTGAGCAGCATTAGGATATGTTGGTAAAACAAGTTCACGATTTACCCATTCATAATTATCATCTAAAAATCTTGGAAGATCCTCATTTGGTTTTCCATATGGTGCTAATCCCATAGTCTTACCAGCATCAATAGCTTGGAATCCACAATACTGAGTCACTGCTTCATAGGTTTTAGTTAAACCTGGATGTTCAGTAACATAAAAATTAGGACTTGGATTCTGAAATCCTATAGGTTCTGCAGATCCAAGGTGTTTATAAACAGTATCAAAATCTTCAGGATTCTTTACATTAAATATAGTTTCAAATTCATATACACTTTTTTCTAAATCCTTCAATACTCTAGGTATATAATCAGCTTCCTGATTCATAGACAAGAAACTACCAGCACCATCAGCGATAACACAAGCAGCAGTATCAAAACCAGAATTAAAATATCCACAAGCAGCATGAAGTTCATGATGAATTGAAAAGATATTATGTGTTTTATAATTAAACTTTCTTCTAGATAATTTTCTTATAAGTCCATCATAAACATTCTCACCAGTCCAATCCAATATACACTGTTGATTATTAGTATGGCAAATAACTAGATGATCAATATGATCAACATAATCAAATACTTTAATTAATCCAGCAAGAGGAGCACCATCATATTTTGCTCTGGTTAATCTTTCTTCTTCTAAGTAAAAAACAATTTCACCATCTACCATTAAGGTAGTGCTTCCGTTATGTCCACGGGCAATAGAAACTATATTCATGAGTTAAGATCCAATTTTTTGTTTAATGTGACGCATAATATTATTTGATATTTCACCCAATTCTTTTTTACTAAAGTCCATACACTTATCATTAATTCTATTAATGAGTTCACCATCTATACCTTCTATTCTAATAGGACTATACACTTTTGGAGTATCCTTCTTCTCAACAATATTAAAATGCTCAGAATATGTAATATTTTCAGCAAAAGTTGAACCTAATATAACAGTACCAGGTTTGTTGAAAATATTTGCCATGTGTTGTCCAACAGAATCAACACCAAGAAAATAATCAGCAGCCTCTACAATACCAGCCCAAACCCTAAGATTAGGAGCTTGAACATAAACATTGCCATCATTCTCAAATCTATGTTCAGTAAAAACAATACAATTATATTTCTCTCTTATCTTATTAGATATCTGAAAATAATCATCAGTACTTAATGATCTAGCAGATGGATCATAAGCATGTCCTGATTTATGAATCTTAGAAGATCTACCAAAGGGTTGAAATACTACTGTTTTCTTTTTCTTATGATATTTTTTAGCCTCTTCAATAGCATCTAATGCTGATATTTCTTCTTCTTGATTTAAAACTATCTTAGATTTTGGTAAATCAGAATGATCATCCGTATTATTAATTATTTTATCAAAAGCCTCTGTTAGTGATCTCTTTTGATTGTAATATCCATGCTCCCTATATGGTTCTACACTAACAATCTCATTAGGTCTAATAATAGATTCCCATATACCTTTATGATTAGGATCAAAACATAGATGCTGAAGTTCTTGAACTCCAATAAAAAATTCTATACCAGATTCTGATATAACATAGAATTCGTCACCATGTAATTTCTTATACTTTAAAAGTGCTGGAATAGAGCATAAAACTCTACCAGCACCACCGTTAATATAAAATACCTTTTTCATTCTCACCCATAATAAAGGTCAATTGTTACATTATATAGTATACACCAAGATCTAGAATTTTACAAGCCTAGATCACCTTTCATCGTATCATTAACTGATTGAAACTTAACTTCTAAATCAGACCAATACTGAATATAGTCATCTATATTACCAGAAATATCATCTCCAGGTGGAATATTCATAGTAGTTATTCCAATAGGATCTCCATTTTCATCTTTCTCTTGAGCAAATACTAAAGGAGGATCAAATGTAACTGTTGTAAATTCAGTTTCTTTAGATGCTACATTTAAAGTATAATTAGATGCTGAAGAAAATCCAGCAACCATAACCTTAACATTAGCTAATTCCCTAGAAATTCTATCATAATTAGGTTGATCAGATACAAGTTGATCAGGTTCAAAGGTTTTTAGAGGATCTCTATCTTCAGCCTTAGATGGTCCTACTGCTTTAGCAAGAGCTATCTGATCCTTGATGGCAAGTTCTTCTCTTAATTTAGAAGCACCAACACCAGGGAATAAAGTAAGTTCTGGATCAACTACATCTGGTGTAGCAGGTATCTCAGGATCTGGATCTCTACTTGCAATAAGAGGTGTCTCAATATCATCAATAATCTTTTCTATTATACTGTAATCAGATGAATCTAAAGCAATAGACTTACCATTATACCAGTAATTACCAACTTGAGGTCCTGGTGCTGCTATATCAGCATCCTTCCACTCAAGAGAAGTGTGATTTTTGTAAGTAGCATCTGTTGTGACATCTATAATCACATCAATGTCGTACTTGTTTTTCTTTGTTCTAATGTAATACATAATAGTTTTTAACCGTAGACAACTACAACAGCACCCGATCCACCTGCAGTGTACTCTCTATTTCCACCGCCACCATATCCAGCAGCTCTATCAAGAGTAGCACCTCTACCATAAATGAAGTCTTCCTGATTTCCATCAGTATCAGCATTTAATAAAGTAGATAATGGAATAGTATAAGTATCACCAGAGTTTGACTCTGGATCATTCAAGAAACCTACATTATAGCATGTCTTATAAACGCAGTCACCACCGCCACCTGTACCTACAGAACTTACACCGTAAGGCATCTTCCAACAATATGGTGAATTACTCTGGCATGTTCCGAACACATAGTTCCAACCAAATCCAGCACAATAATAACACATTGGAGCACTTACACCGTTTCCACAGTTAGCACATCTGGATTGACATTGACTATGAACTCCAGGATAATACATAAAGCATCCACAGTGAATAGCAGATCCACCAAACACGAAATCATATCCATAACCAGAGTTCCATCCACAACAAACTTTCATCTCTGCATAAGAACCAGATCCACCAGCAGCAGCTTTTCCATCATTACGTGGAGTAACATCAGCAATAATACCTTCTGTTCTACCATCAGAACCATTACCAGCACTATATCCAGATTGAGCACCTATACCTTTTGGAACAGTATGCCATGTTCTATCTTCTAAAGTAGCATCTGGCATTGTATTTCCACCAGGAGCAATAGGTGGAATACCAACAGGACCACAACTATCTGGGAATGGTCTACTCTCCATATCAGTTTCAGTAGCCTGGCACCAACCACCTTGACCAGATCCAGAAGCAGCACCAGAAGTCTTTCCACGATATTGAATTTGAACTTCTGCTCTAGGTGCAGCACCACCACTTTGCTGACACCAGCACATACTCTGAGCTTGTTGGCAAAGATAATAACAAGTACAGTTTTCACAACACCATGCTTGCCAGTAACAATGACTACCGAAGACCTGATGATAGGATCTCCAACACATACAACATATATTAGGTTGTACCCAACAAGAGTTAGTACCAATCAGATTACTACCTCCACCACCTCCAGTATCACTACTGTAAGCATCGAACGAAGAATCATATAGGAATTCAGGTATTAATTCACCCTGACCACCACTACGGTTTACATCTCCACCACTAGCAGTTCCACCATCGTTATAATATCCACTAAAACTATTAGCATAACCGCAAGTAGGTAATTGGAATCCACCAAAAACTGGGTTATCATTTGTACCATCTCTTGCTGTACTATTATTTGTACAATTCCAACTATAAGAAGACTCTGTAGCATTAGAAGCAGTTACAGCAGTTAACCCTGATCCATCCACACTACTTGATGAAGTACCACCTTGTGATCCAACAACAACAGTTAACTGTTTACCACCAATCTGATCATCCTTAGAAGTCCAAGTCTTTTCAGCATATCCACCACCAGCACCAGTTAAATGTCCACAGAAACAAACGCAATAATATCGTCTAGGATATTGAACACCAGAGCAACAGTTTTCACTGTGAAAACAATATAAACCTGGTCTATAACATGAACCAGCACCAACCACAAAAACCTTTACAGTAGAAGCATTGCCTGGTACATCAAACGTAGTTGATCCTGGAGTTGTAAATACTTTTGCTTTAGTGAATAATCCACCACCACCTCCGCCTCCAGCAGCACGACCAGCAGCAGTTCCTAAAAATCTTGCCATTTTCTAATAACTCTCCTTATGCTGATTGTTCTAAACCATATACACTCACGCTACAAGTGCCTTGTGCGTCATACACAACAACATTCTTTGCCGCTTCGAGTGCTATACCTGTTCTTTCTAAAACTCCTTTAGCAGGAATTTCAGCACCATATTCGATATATTCTGCATCTGTTGGTTCTGCTGCTGTTGTTAATGCCAATCTTATAGATGCAGCATTAGTTGTGTCACGATTAACAATGTTAATATTCAACACACCCAATTTAGATGCAGGAACTGTGTATACTGTAGTGGTTGTGGCACCAACCAGTACAGATTGTCCTAAAATTCCAGATGCCATTTTTTAAAGTGTTCCTCTTCTTGTAGTATTTATAGGTCTTAATTATTAAGCACTTAACCCAATCCAGAATGCCTGAGTTAAAGCATCTCTCTGAGCACTAGCGATTCCAACATTAGTACTGGTAGTCAAATCAGATATATTTGTGTCAACATAAGTTTTTACAGCAGATTGTGTAGGGCACTTATTAGGACTGTTCTGTGATAGAGTTCCATCTGTTGAGAACTCATTAATAGAAGCACCTAACTGAGCACCAATTGAACCTAGTTGTAAGTTAGTCAAACCAGATAGATCGAAATCATTAGCATTCAATGTTGCTGATCCAGTTGCCTGATTAACACGGAAGTATCTACCTACACGGAAGTTACCTTCATGGTCAGTTGATACGTAGAATACCCTACCTGGATAACTCTCATTAATCTCCTGAGATTGAGCAGCAGCTTGTGTTGGAACATCTGGCCAATTTGTAGTGGTAGTTCCACCAGTTCCTACTTGTAGGAAGTCATGTCCAGTCAATCTTGCCTGACTAAAGAGATATCTTATATTAATACTCTGTTCATCAAAACACTGAGCGGCTTTATCTTCAACCAAAGTCAGAGTAGTTAATCCTTCTTGATCTGGTGATACTCCAATACACTTAACAAACTCATCTTCAATCTTATAGTAATCATTTTGAATGAATATAGAAGCATCAGTTACTCTCATTTGAATATCTGCAGCATCAAAATCCTTAAATGATTCTATTCCAGCAGGAACGGTACTAGCACCAATAGAAACAATAGTATCTCCAGTAGAATAATCACCTGCTATACCAGCACCCTGAGATGCTCTTGTAACTATAATTGAGTTTGATGTTGGGAATGAAGATATCTTACATAATTCATTACCACCAAGTAAAACAAATTCACCAGGGTTAAATCCAGTAATTGTAGATACATTTATGGTTGTTTCATTAGAATACAATGGAGTAAGTAATGTAGCAGTTGAAGATGTCTGATTAGGATACTGTACAATATTAGTAATAGCACCAGTATGAGCAGCACCTGCAGTTGACCACTGACCTCTATCAATAGTTATAGATCCTCTTCCATCAGCACCAACTCTACTTACACCACTAATCACGAATGTAAATGGATCAGCACCAGTAATAGGATTATTATTATGTCCACCGTTACCATTACCAGTTACAAACTGAACACTACCATTCTCAATTACTGCAGTTGTAAGTCCAGCAACAACCAAAGTTCTTCCATCCTGTCCTCTGTTAGAACTATTAGAAGCAATTAGATCAGCAGTTACACCTGAACTTAATCCTTCTATTGTTTCACCAGCTTGGAAACCAGTTCCACCAACAGAAACAGGTCCAGCAGTTATTAATGAGGTATAAAGAATTTGTTTCTTAGTTCCCTGAACACTATTAATATATCCTAATGCCTGAGAAGTTTGACCTCTAACTCTTTCATTAAGAGAGAATCCATTAACATTTCCAACTCTAGTAGTTTCATCATGCTCAATAATTAAACCTTCAATAGTTCCTTGTTGTGCTTTCTCAGAACTCTTATATCCAGAACTTACAATACCATAGTTACCCCATGAACTGTTTCCAGCAAGAGATCTTATCCTACCACCACGAGTAGAAGCGTAACTGATATGACAATAGTATGTGAATGAAGAAACTAATTCTGATGTTCCACCATCAGTAATCCAGAATCCCATACCACCATCATGTATCTGAGTGAATGAGTCCATAACAATTGATTTGTTAGATGGATTGATACCATCTTCAGCAAATTGTCTATGAACACCACCATCAACAATTGCTCCTACACCACCACTAGATTTACAAGAGCAGTTTGATACATAAGGTGATTTAATAATAGGTGTAGCTGGGTTTAACGCAACATAAACACCTTTCACAGTTGCATTATTAGGATCATCTGGAGTAGCAGTGAATGTTAATACTGTGGAAGAAACTGTTTGAACCTTATCTACCTCAATTTCATTTTCTGAAATAAAGTTATTAACCTTTGTTCCAAGAGTAACATTAGTTCCTGACACAGTTGTTCCAACCAAATCTGGGAAAAATCCTGTTCCAGTAACTAAAGAACCATTAATTGAACCTGTAAGTTGAGCAGCTTGAGAAGCTGGAACAAAACCAGTCAATCCTTCCATTAATAAGTCCTTGAGCATTGTCTTATCGCTCATCAAGAACATATTTGATTCAGTATTAGGTCTTGTTACAATATTAGTAATGGCAATATCTCCACCATCAGTATTCTTCCACTGATCAGAAGTTGTCCATAACCCACCAGTTAATGGAAGAATATGAATAATATTTTCATGGTAATTAGTTTTCACTGCCATACAAGTCTTTGTACCAGAAGCATTAGTAAGTGTCTTACCTAAAGAAACTACAAATTCAGATTTAGTAATTCCATTAGGAGTAGCACTAACAAATGTATGAGCATCGGAGTTACTAATTGCTTGTCCTCTCTTCTTATTAACGTTTACTGTGATAGTAGTACCAGTAACCGCAATAACTTTTACATGCTTACCAGTAACGTAATCGGGAGATTGACCACCGACCATTGGTCTTGGATATGATTTCTCAGCAGCAGCACCACTAGCACCACCAAAGTTACAACTAAATGTTATTGATTCATCAGCAATCTTAATACTATCATCAACTTGGAATAGATGATCACCTATAGTCAACTCCATATCACCAGTAGCAGGAGTATAAGTTGCGTTAGAAACAGTATGTGTAGAAGATGGAGGAGTTGATAATGTTATCTCCTGATAGTGAGAATCTCCAGTATCAGGTTTAATTCTTGATGTTCTTAAGTTATCTCCAACAATTGAAACTTCTTCTGGAACAATAATTGGAAGTTGTTCATGATATTGTCCAGCCTTTACATAAATTGTAGCAGGACCAGTTGCTATACCACAAGCATGTTTAAGTGTACCAAATGCCTGAGTAATATTTGAACCATCATTTACATCACTACCTTCTTCAGTTACATAATAAACTGCGTGAGTTGTACTATTATGTTGCCAATGTGGAACTCCAGAATGACTTATAGATAATACTTCTCCACCAGAACCAGCAGGAAGTCTTGTTGCTCCAGAGGTATAATAAACTAGGTCACCTTCAGTCTGCATAACATTGTTAGCAGCACCTTCTACTAACACATTCCAATAAGTACCGTTAGCATCAGTAGCAGGATCTTGATTTAAGTTTCCTGAACCATTAACACTAATATAACTATTACTTAATCTCTTTACTGCCTCACCTTTCTTATAGGTAGTAGCATAATCCCAATTACCTTTCCAGGTAATACCTTCAACAACTAATTTCCAAACTGAAGCTCCACCTGCTGATGGTGAATTATTATTGTTATTAACTACAGCAACAAAACTAGATCCACCAAAGACTACAACATCACCTTGAAGATAATTTGTTCCTGAATTCCATTCACCAATAACATTAAAACCAGTAGTTAAAATATCCCAATCATTAGCAGTATGTGTCGCTGGTGGTTTATCAGTATGAAGAGTTTTAGCAACATAACTATATCCACCATATGTTACTACATCACCTACTTGATATTCAGTACCAGAATTCCAAGTATTTTCAAAATTAAATGACTGTAAATATTCTTCTAGTACTAAGTCATTATTAGAATTATAAGTATTGAATGCTGATCCAGAAGTATATCCAATTATAACTCTGTATTGTGTATTACCATACTTAACAATATCATTCTGTTTATAAAAAGTATTTCCTACCCAATTACCCCTGTTAGCAAGACCCTCAGTATGTAATGTCCATCTACCACCAGCTAAATCACCACTGTAAAATAAATTCTCATTAGCTACCGAGATATGATTTTCGGCACAGACATAAGTATTCGCACCAAACTTTACAATGTCATCAATAACATATGCGGTACTGGGAAGCCAAACAGCTCTCCAATTAAATTTAAGTCTACCAATCCTGAATTCAGCCATTTGTTTTTTTAACTCCTATTTGGGTCCTACCGAATAATCATAATCACCGAATTG
>MDSY01107238.1_pt1 | contig 11337 bp, 9 predicted proteins | sample 811131 | NCBI WGS metagenome assembly MDSY01 (sample SAMN05326643, study PRJNA326480) | marine metagenome | isolation source: seawater | place: Atlantic Ocean: South West | collected 2010
AACTTTTCGCTTTTTTCTTTTGTTTCTCCGCGCCGGCGCCGGCGCCCTGGTCTTCCTCGCGCGCGCGTTTCTCTCCCCTCCCGTTCGCTGATTGGTTTGTATTCAAGAGCACGAGCCCAGGATCTAAAGGCTTGTTCTGCAAGCGTTTAGATCAACGCGACCGCACACCAGGGTCTTTTCGCGCGGCTTTATCCGAGGGTCCCTTCCGTTTTGGAGCAATTTCCGCGGCGAGCTTGCCGATGCCAAGCAGTCGCATCGTCTCTTTGTTTCTCGCGATGCGCGCTTCGCGCGTGTTCAATCGTTACTAGACTATCTCTCAGTCTTCTTGGCGGTCTTCTGGGACAAGTTTTGGTGCGAGCTATGGACTCGTGCGTCTCTTGCGAGCGGTCGTGGTGAATTTTCGGTCGTGGCACAAATATCTCGGTCGGTCCGAAAGGAGAAAACACACGTCGTCCGAGAGAACTGTTTGCGAGTTCTTTTGCGCCTCTTTCGCGAAACACGTCTCACTTTTCGCCGCACCATTGCCATGCCCTCCTTTTCCCGCACCTTTGCCCCCGCCCTCGCCATCGCGCTCACCGCGTTGCTCGTGCTCCACGCCACCGCGTTCGAGTGCCCCACGATTGACAACGATACCATGATGGAGGTTGCCAAGACCTGCATCGCGGACGACGAAGGTTTGTGCGGCGAAAGCTGTTTCAGCGCCGTTCGCGAGGCTGCGCTGAGCTACGACTCAGATGACTTCAAGATCCCCTGCGGCGACGGCCTGGATGACGTCATTGAGGTTATGAAGGGCTGCATGCAAGAACAAGGCCTAACCTTGGACTACTGCGACGGAAAAACGAAAGAATTCGTGCGCGCAGCAGCGGACCAGATCAACTGCGAGGAAGGCGGCACGCTCGCGGACAAGCTGTAACTCGCGAGCCACAAGGGACCACGTGGAGCATCCTCTAGGAGGAAGAAACACACACCTTCTTGGAGAGCAGTATCACAGAGTCCAAGAAAGAGATAAAGAGACTTTTCGTTTCGCAATAAACCAAGGAGAGAAACAGTTATCGATAATACGTTCTGATAATAAAACAAAACTCACTCTGACTATCATGACTATATGAACTATAGGAATAGTAACACATAAATTCACCCCTTAAAGCCCTTCATACGGCGTTTTCCCTTTGGCATTTTCCGCCCCCTCATCCGCGCCTTTGCCCACTAAGTACGCCCCGAGCTCGCCAAAGTTTCCCGCGAGGCAAAAGTGAAGCGGCGTGTTCCCTTGAAAGTTTTTTTTGTTAACCGAAGCGCCCTTCTTCAGTAGGTGTTTAGTCAGCCGTCTGTGGCCGAAGTGACAGGTTTGCATCAATAAAGTGTTACCGTTGCCGTCGGCTTGGTCCACGGGTACCTGACCTGAGTCCACGATGCGACATACCTCGTCAACGTCGTTGCGCGCGATGGCTTGGAACAAACGCTCGGGGGAATCATGTTGTCCATTTTGAGATGCGTAAGCCGTTCGTGCTGCAGAATTCATAGCTGCGGTACTGACATTCGCGCCAGCCATCAAATTCCTCTGCTGCTGCTGCTGCGCAATTTGCAGCTGCTGCATCTGCAGTTGCACCATCTGCTGCTGCTGCTGGAGCTGCCACATGACATGGTCAGGCGTGGGGACTTGCATCCCGGGGGATATCCCCGGCATCCCCGGAAACGCCACGTTCGGGGACATCCCAATCCCCATCCCCGGTGTCATCCCCATGTCCCCTAGGAACGGTATTTGCTGATTAGACGTCCCCGGGGACGAATTCAACACCGATCTTCTAAAATTATTCAAAGCCGCCTCTTCCACTGCTGAGTTGCGACGCGCGTCTGACCGGGACGACCCGAAACGTTCGCCCCCCGTGGCGCTTCCCCGTTCGTACTTGTTTTTCGAAGTATCCGTGGCGCTTCGCCGTAGCTGTCCCATTTGTGATTGTTTGCCCATAGAGCCATCGTCACTCCCTACCGACCCAGACATAGACGCAGAGACTATCCTCCTGTCCGGCTCTGAGTGCGCGTTCCGCCGCATCGCACTCGCCGCCCGCCGCGTCTCCTCCGCGCTCATCCACGCCTCGTCGGCGAAGCCCTCTCTTAATTTAAGCATATACTTTTCTCTTTGAGCGCGTCGGCGGGAAGCGCGCCTTAATCCCCTTGTGTCATCCTCAGAGTACGGCGAGTGTACTGAACTGCCTGGCGAAAAGGGAGTATCTACATGTACAGAGGATGCGTTGCTGGAGCCGCGGGAGAGGGTAATATGGGCATTTAGTCTGGCATCATTTGTTTTGTGTTCAGGGTTTTGGGTACCGACTCGTTCACCGTCAGAACCCGACGACGTCGTCGCGTCGTCGCTCGAGCCTTTCCGCGCGTCTCGCAACAGCGCCTCCGCTCGTTGCGACCTTGCTGTCCGAGGGGCAGTGTCCACACCCCAGACCGTGGCACGTTCAAGACTTTTCGTCTCAACCGCGGCGGACGACGCCCTGCGAACGGGCACCGACGTCGGCGTGGTGATTGGATCGGCTCGGTATTGTTCCGGCGCGGACACAAATCGCGGCCGCGACGTTCCGGGCGCCAGCGGCGACGGCGGAGACAGCGGCGGCGGGCGGTGTTTGTCCAGCTGTGTGTGGCGTGTTTGACTATAGTTTCCACCAATGTGTGGACCGGAAGGGGTAGGTGGACCGGAAGTAGAAGGTTTCATTTGTTTCTGAGTGACCGTCTCCATCTCCGGTTCCTGCACCGAGTCCATGAAGGAATCATCGTTGATCAACGAGTCGTCTATAAGTTCACTCGTTGTTGTCATCACGGACGTTTCGTTAGGATCGTCCGCATTGCTATTATTGCCATTATCGTCGTTCCCCGCACTCGCGTACCCTCCGTCCGAGTCGCTGTCGCCCAAGTTCGCGGACGCGAACGCCGCGGCGGCGATGTCCGCGGCGGTGGATAGTTTTTGTGTTCGTGATGTTGGTTCTGTGTGGAGGGTAGTCACAGGTTCTTGGGTTGACAGCGTGTCACCAATCCCAATGGCCACTTCTTTCCTGTTATGATGTTGTGCATCAGCACGCGCGGTGAACGGATTGCTGATCGCGCGTGACGTCGTTGCACCCGGTCGTGACGCGCGAGCTCGCGAGAAAGTCGTTTTCTTTTCGAACGATGACGATGATGGCATCATCGTCATCGACGTCCCACCCCGCCCTCCTCGTCTCCCCCCTCCCCCGTCCGTGTCTGTCCCTGATACGAACTCTCCCCCCGAGCTCGCCCCGACCGCGGCTGAGGTGTCAATCGGGTCCGCGAACGAATCATCCGCCGCGTCTTCGAACGCGTCGAACTCGGGAACGCGTCCGTCCCAAGATGACACACCTCCAGGCTTGTCGTCGCGGACGGCGTCTCGCCTGAACCGCGGTCGAAACGCATCCCTTCCCAACCCCTCACGCTCCTCCTCCGCCTCATCCGCGGAAACGAAGAAACTCTGCTCTTCCATCACCCCTCGGGCGCGACGAGAGGTGAAGGTATAGCACGTCCGTTGTTGTTTTTGCTGCACGCGAGATTTTTCCGTCTTTTGCTTTCCAAAAGTCAAACTGCTGCCACAATTCGAAGCGTCGTTGATCGTCCACGGAGTATCGCAACAATGGCCGAGGGAGGGGAGGGTGTCAAGGTAGCGGAGGTCAAGGACCTTACGCGTATCGAACGCATCGGCGCGCACTCGCATATCCGCGGTTTGGGTTTAGATGACGCGCTTGAAGCCAGGAAAGTGTCGCAAGGCATGGTCGGCCAGGTGAACGCGCGGAAAGCGGCTGGAGTGGTGCGTAAACTCCCTTCCCTGAGTGTCGTCACAACGCACGCGCGGTGCTTTTCACGCATCATAGATACGGGTTGATGACAGTCACACTGTGTACATCGACTCGAGGGCTACTTAAGTGGCGCAAGGTGGCCCGTGTCTATCCACGACCCTCCGATCGGACGGTGCATCTTGGAAAAATATCGCGCGGGAATCTTGGACGCGATCTTTGTTTCGGTGAATGCATTCAATCGATGCATGCGATCAATTCGCCCCTTGTGACTTGACTGTATGGAACGTACTCTCTGACGTATAGAGGGTACCACGAATCAATCGGACACTATTCTAACCATACCCTGTACCCCCTTACCCTCACATCCACTTCTCAATCACTACACAGATCCTGTCCATGATCCGCGAGGGCCAGATTGCGGGCCGGGCGGTGCTCCTCGCCGGCCAACCCGGTACCGGCAAGACCGCCATCGCGATGGGCATGGCTAAGGCGTTGGGCGAGGAAACCCCGTTCGCGATGATGGCTGGTTCTGAGATTTTCTCAATGGAAATGAGCAAAACAGAGGCGTTGACGCAAGCGTTCAGGAAAGCCATCGGCGTCCGGATCAAGGAAGAGACGGAAATCATCGAGGGCGAAGTGGTGGAGATTGAAATCGACCGACCGGCGACGAGCGGCGTTGCCCCCAAAACCGGCAAACTCACCCTAAAATCCACCGAGATGGAAACCGTGTACGACCTTGGGCAGAAGATGATCGAGTCGCTGGACAAGGAAAAAATCACGGCGGGGGATGTCATTACGATTGATAAGGCGAGCGGGCGGATCTCTAAATTGGGACGATCGTTCGCGCGATCAAGGGACTACGACGCTATGGGCGCGCAAACCAAGTTCGTGCAGTGCCCCGAGGGCGAGCTCCAGAAGCGCAAGGAAGTGGTACACGTCGTGACGCTTCACGAGATCGATGTGATTAACTCCCGAACGCAAGGGTTCCTCGCGTTGTTCGCAGGTGATACCGGGGAGATCCGTCCCGAAGTCAGGGAACAGATTGACGGCAAGGTGGCGGAGTGGCGAGAGGAGGGCAAGGCTGAAATTGTCCCCGGCGTTCTTTTCATCGACGAAGTGCACATGCTCGATATCGAGTGCTTTTCGTTTTTAAACCGTGCACTTGAAAATGACATGGCGCCTGTTTTGGTTGTGGCGACGAACCGAGGGATCACGAAAATCAGAGGCACCAACTACAAATCGCCGCACGGCATCCCCATTGATCTTCTCGATCGTCTGTTAATAGTCACCACGCAACCCTACACCGAACGCGAGCTCCGATTGATCCTGGACATCCGGTGCGAGGAAGAGGATGTGGAGATGAGCGAAGATGCGAAGGACTTGCTGTGCAAGATTGGCCACGAAACGTCGCTGCGGTACAGCATTCATTTGATCACCGCAGCGGCGCTCGTCGCCCACAAGCGCAAATCAGCGGAGGTGGAAATCGAAGACATCTCGAAAGTGTACGGTTTGTTCCTGGACGTCCAGCGATCAACCCAGTTCATGGTGGAGTACCAGGAGCAGTTCATGTTCAACGAAATTCCGGTTGAGGGAGGGGACGTGATGGAGATGTGAGGGCTGTAAGAGGGCTGTTAGAGACTGTTGACCAAAAAGACTGTTCAGAAAAGAGAGATTTATGTCATAAAGAGAGACGTAGTTCATTGTGATACGAATCACTCTCAATACACACTACCTTTTTACGCTATCCGTAATAACTTATTCCTCCCCTTTGCTCACTAACGCGCCGACTTCAAACACGCTGACGCCTCGCACGGTGACGTTGGCGTGTTTCTCGAGCAGCGAAGTTAAAGTCGCGGATTTCCCTAAGCGCGCGCCGACTTCCGTTAAAAGTTCCTCATCCTCCCTGGTTGCTTTTTTGAAAAACAAATCGCCGTCAATCAGCTCGCGAATTAATAAACCAACGCTGTGTTTCACCGTGTGCGGCAAACATCCCCCTGCGTCAACGACGTTCATCTCACACAGCATCCCGGTGTACAGCTCCACGGTGTCCACGTCGGAGTTGTACAGGGAGTCTAGTGTGGAGGACAAGACACTTTCGTCAGCAGTCATCGAGTCGAAATCGCTCCATTTATCCAAACCGCACTTAACCCTGAATTCGTTCAAAGTGCACACCCCCGCGGTCCGCGCGCGTCGCACGGTCGCTGCTTCGGAGTTGAAAAACCTTTGGGGGAGGGTTCTTCGTGCGGCGAGGCCGCACTTGGAGGAACTCGCCGTTACCAAAGCGTCCACAGGATCTTCAATTTGTAAAGTATTTTCGCCTTTGAGATTTTCCAACTTCTCCTCCGGCGCCATCGCCGCGACGACGCGCATGAGCAAATCAAGCTCGATCGAAACGCACGCGCCTGACTGTCTGCGTGTAGAGTTGTCATCTGAGCTATCGTCCACCTCAACAACGTGCTGTCCCGCGTTCAAAAACGGCAGGTAATCCTTCAACACGATTGACCGCAAAGAATTGGCGTTGCAGTGTCGCGCGATTTGGAAGAGCGTATCGGCGTCAAATTTTTCAGCCTCATTCCCAATCGATTCCTTCACCCGCTCCACAATTTCGTTGTGGTTCTTGGCGAACACTCGCAACAACGCGGAGGCGGCATTGGCACTAGTGCTCGCGCCGTGGTCGGTTGAAAGACGTTTACAAATGTCAGACTGTTTAATCACTGCCTCAACGTCGATCGTTCCGTCGCCCAATCGAATCGCGCTCGTTTCTTCCTCGTTCGTCCCGTACACTGTTTGCAAATCCAAATACGCGCTTTTGTCGCACCTCCACCACCCCGCGCCTTTTTCGGTCGCCGCGTTGTCGATCCCCAGCTCGACTCGCAGGAGCTGGTGGAACGCGTGTAACACCCCTGATACGTCGTTGGGGTGTTGCACGAAAGCGTCGGCGTCGCCGCGCACGTGCAGTTCCGCTAAGGAGTTTCTCCAAGGGACTAATGCGCCGCCGAGAAGGTTCGATTCTTTGTGCGAACTCACGGTGTGCGCTAACGGCGATTTTGACGCACCCAAAAACGGGAACAGCGCGCACTGCCCCGCGCCATCAGGAGTTCGCCACGTCGCGCTGTCCAACGAAGCAGACGCTTCCCACCGTACCGTCTCCGTGGCGACGCGTCCAGTCGGATCGCACACAAACTCTGGCGGGAACGTTATTGTGACTGTTTGCTCTGTGGAGGGTGAAGTGACTGGTTCCGAAGGTGCTACATGATCCGAAGGCGTTTCTTGTCTTGTAGACACTTGCGTAGACACTTCTTTTTCGGGCTCAGCCACCGCGGCGACTTGCGGCGTCGGCGGGCGCGACACGAGGAAAGTGTAGATTCCACAAAATCGGTCCGCGCTGATCACGTCGTCGTCCCCCAAGTCAAGTTCCTTCAGGAAAAGCTTCAGCTCCCAGGGTAAAAGCCCGAGGCCGGTTTCCGCGGCGAGCACGGCGGCGAGCTGGGGGCTGTGTTGAGGAATATAAGGGATGTATGTGGAAGGAGGGAGGTCAGCGTTTGGGTCGAGAGATGGAAACAACGAGGACACCGGATTTGGGTTCCGATTGTAATGGAAGATGAGCGACGACGCACCCGGTCATGGTTCCATCGGGGCTTTTGAAGATGTTCTTCGCGACGTCTTCGAAACATAAAGCGAGCTCGATTTTACTCGACGCGGCGACGGTCATGGTCGCCGTCCGTAAGTGACGCGCGACGCAGATGTATGTAATGCGCCCCGATGACTGACAATTCAATTCGTCAACAATGGAAAAATCTTCTCGTTTGTGATTCCGTACACGCGGGTATTTTTCTCCTCTTTTTCTTTTTCCGTTTCCGCACGTATTTATCCCGCATCCCCCCTCCGTATTCCGTCTCTTGCACGTGCGTCCGACGCGCGTCAGCCGCCTTCGCTGCTCCTTTAACGGACAGTACCCTCAACGGCACACGGTTTAAAAAGACTGAAACCTGCAGTCTACCCTTGTTGGACTTTGATCCGCTAGGAACCGCCGTTCTAAAGTTTTCACTCAACTCTCATCACACAAGATGCCTTCCGCCACCGCCCTCAAGTCGAAGCAGCAGTACAATGACAAGCTCTGCAAAATGCTCGAAGAGCACGACAAAGCCTTCCTCGTCCACGCGGACAACGTCGGCTCCAGGCAGTTCATGGACATCCGTACGGTAAGGAGCACTTGTGGACCACTTAGATCCCATCCATCCAACCATCCCCACGTTTTTAGGGTTTTCGGGATTATTAGACCGCGTGGAAGACCTCCAGGGGACCTCTGCTGACCTTCCCCATCCCCATCTCTCCCCAATCCACCCCACCCCCCCACACCCCAGGCGCTCCGCCCCGAATCCTGCATTTTGATGGGCAAGAACACCATGATGCGCAAGTGCATGCGCGATTTCGCCGAGCGCACTGGCAACCACCAGTGGGACATCATGGGAAAGCAGCTCGTGGGCAACGTCGGGATTGTGTTCACCAAAGGCGAACTCACCGAGGTTCGCGCCAAGATCGCTGAGCACGTCGTGCCCGCCCCCGCGCGTATGAACGCCGTGGCTCCCCTCGACGTGATCGTCCCCGCCGGTCCCACCGGCATGGAACCCTCCCAAACCGGTTTCTTCCAGGTGCTTAACATCGCCACGAAGATCAACAAGGGTTCGATTGAGATTCTCAGCGACGTCACCGTGGTCAAGGAAGGCGAGAAGGTCACCTCCTCCGCCGCCACGCTCCTCGCCAAGATGGGCTTCACCCCGTTCTTCTACGGCCTCGAAACCCAGATGGTGTACGACAAGGGCAACATGTACGACGTCGCCGTGCTCGACATTTCGGATGACGACATCGCCGCTATGTTCGGCACGGGCTTGAAGTCCCTAGCCGCCCTCTCCCTCGCCGCGAACTACCCCACTATCGCCGCGGTGCCGCACGCCCTCATCAACGGCTACAAGAACATCCTCGCCCTCACCCTGGACACCGACTACACCTTCCCCCTCGCGGAAAAGGCGATGGCCATGGCGGCGGCCGCCCCCGCGGGTGGCGGCGGCGGCGGCGGCGGCGGCGGCGGCGGCGGTGCCGCGGCCAAGGCGCCTGAGCCCGAAGAGGAGGAAGAGGAAGAAGGCGGTGACTTCGACCTGTTCGATTAAGATTAGGGATTTGGAGGGTTATTTCTTTGAAATGTCCCACGTTCCTGCGACTTGACGTACCTCAAACCAATCGGTGTTAGCAGAAGTTTTCTTGTAATGAAACGATGGTTGAATGAAACGAATCTCTCAAATATGTTATAAAATTATTACCCTCTTTTCTCTCCTCTACCTGTTGACGGTGTTGACGAACTTGGCGGCGGCGACGTGCATGGATTGCGCGCCGAGGCAGAAGATCAGGAGCCAGATCGCGGGGAGCCACCGCCCTGAATACGTCACATCATATTTATCTTCAACGAACGCCAGGGTGTCGATTGTTTCGAAGTAGGTTCCTCGGAAGGCAACGATCGTCGGGCAATCATTACTAGTCGCAGTAACGCCGTCATACTCCGCACAGTCTCTGCGCTGGAACTGCGGCGCCACCACTGACTGAATCGCAAACGCCACAGGATTGATGTAGTACGCCCACTTCCAGTACACGGGGATCTGGGGGAGGGGTAGGTACAGTCCGCCAAAGAGAAACGCGATGGGGATGAAAGCGGAGGTTCCAGCTTGCGCGGTTTGAATCGTCGTGCACATGCACGCCACGGCTTGGCCAACGGATAGGAAGCTGTATGAGACCAGCACGTTGATCAGCACGTGGAAGAAGAACGATTCGCCAGTGGGGACCATGCCTACTAGGAAGTATAAAGGTGTCACGGTGACGAGCGCGATGAGCGCGACCCAGGGAATCTCAATCAGGGCGTGAGAAATAGCGTACGGTATCCCATCGTACATAAAGCTCGAGCGTTCTCGGAACGAGACGGCTCGTTCTCGTACCCGGACCGGCATCACCGCGTTCATACAAATAATTCCGGTGAAAATCGTCGTCATGAACACCACGCTTACCATGCTCTGCACGCCGCCTTCGTCGCTCGTGTCGAGGTCGACGTAGATGACGCCGAACAGGATGTAGAGGACTGTTAAAACGCCGATCCTGCCGCAGTTGTACCCCACGTCCCTGAGCTGCGCGAGGTGCGAGCGGTACAAAATCGTGCGTAATTGCGTAGAGAACGACCGCGCGTACGGGCTACTGAACTTGAACATCTCGCTCCCCGCTTCCGGGGAGGATAAATCCGAGACTAGAGTACTTGCGGCTTTCCCCGCATCTGAATTCTTGAAGTGCGTTTCTAACTCCAATCCATCCAACAAAACCCCGGTGGCTTTCGAATCCCCATCCGCGCCGCCCGCGTTTGAGGAATCGGTGCCCCCCAAAATGTCAAGCATCCACGATGCGGGGTTCATACCTAATGGGAGCTTGTTCTTGTCCTGTTGCACTGATGGTAGGCTCTCCATGTACCCCACGAATTCACTCGCTTTGTTCGCGCCGAGCGGCCCGAAATACACCTGCCACCCGCCTCTTTGTAAAAGAAGAAGGTCGTCGAACATGAGAAAAATCTCGCGGCTCGGCTGGTGAATCGTGGAAATCACGGTGCGGCCCATTGTAGCGACTTTCTTCACTTCAGTCATCACGATCAGGGCGGCTCTGGAGTCCAATCCAGACGTGGGCTCATCGAGGAAAAAAACGGGGGCGTTGGACACGAGCTCCACGGCTACTGTGAGAACCTTTCTTTGACCGGGACTTAACCCGTTGGAGGACCCGCTGGATCCAATCATTCGCCCCGCGAGCGGCCGCAACTCCAGGATATCGAGCGCCTCCGAGACGAACCCGTGCCTGGCTTCAGCCGTAGTGCCCTCTCCAAGCCTCAACTTCGCCGAGAACTCCAACGCTTCATTAACAGTAGCAAACTCGTTGTGTAAATCCATCTGCTCGCAGTACGCGGTGCACCGCGCGAAGGTTTCTTTTTCCACCGAGTGGCCGTTTAACGTGATCGTGCCTTTTCGCACTCCGCCTGTTTTTCTGCCGGCGATGACGTCTAACAAAGTGGTCTTGCCCGCACCAGAAGCGCCCATCAACGCGAGCATGCGGTTCGGGCGGGCCGCGGACGTCACGCTCTGCAACAATTGCTTGGAGCCCCCCCCCGCCTCAGCGGCGATGTTCACAGTGTACTCCAGGTTTTGCCAAGCGATGCTCATGGGGACGAACTTCACCGCATGTTGCGCTAAATCTTTGCCTTCGGTTGATAGGGTGGCATCGGACGCTGAAGCTGAGCTTTTGACCGGATTGATCGCAACGACAACCTCACGCGCCTCACGCTCCGCCTCTTCATCCGTCCCCGCGCGTGACGACCCGATGTTCATGATGATGCGAACCTTTTCCAACGTCTTCACAGACCCGTAAAACGTCAGCGCGAAGAACCCGAGGCAGAAAAACGCGCCGCCCCACAGCCAGCGCGTATCGTCGTCGATTTGGATTTGGCTCATGA
>MDSY01096296.1_pt1 | contig 11336 bp, 15 predicted proteins | sample 811131 | NCBI WGS metagenome assembly MDSY01 (sample SAMN05326643, study PRJNA326480) | marine metagenome | isolation source: seawater | place: Atlantic Ocean: South West | collected 2010
TGGCTGTTAAACCAGTTATTTGAATGAATTTTAGAGGGCGTTATTATGTCAGAAGTATTTTCCGATGAAGACACAACAAGACTGTTTCAATTAGTGCACATGTTCCAACGTAGTGCGTTGTTACACATGGGATATATTCCAGATCAAAACGGCAACAAATATTACGATCTTGCAGAGGCTAAAGAAGCAATAGATTTGCTTACCATGTTGCAGAACAAAACCAAAGGGAATCTAATCGATCGAGAAACACAATTACTGCGCACCGTCATCAGTGAATTGCAATTACAATTTACCCGAGCACCAACATTACACCGTCAAGCCAAGGACGAAGAGGGGCAATCAGCAACAATTCGTGAAACCTTTGCCAACCCCCAAGACGGCCCGGTTGAGGAATTATCTTCGGATAATGAGGAAGAATGAGACCATTCTTCCGGTTGTTTGATGAGTTAGTTCTTGTTCGCTGGGATAGATTGACATGGCTTATGTCTCCAATACCCAAGACGAAGCGGCTCCAACAGTCCTTATTGTTGAGTCAAATGTAATGTCTGTTCAGCGACTTACTACTATCTTCAAGATAAAGGACTTCAATATCGAACTATGTGAAGACGGCGACAAAGCAGTAGACGAATACATACGCTTAGATCCCGAATTAGTGGTAATCTCACTAGACATTCCATCGCTTGATGGACACCTAGCAGCACTTGAGATGAGAGAACACGGTGGTGAGGCAAGAATCATGTTTGTTGCACCAAGACGCTTAGCCAAACTAGCAGCTGATGCCCAATTTTCCGCAGGAGCAGTAGCATGGTTACAAAAACCAATCACTTCAACCGTACTTGAAGAGCAATGGGACACAATACTTGGCCCAATTCCCGAGGCCCCTGGTCTAGAAGATTTAGACGAATTATACCCAATTGATCGAATAAAACCCGAACAAGACGACGGGCCACTACCTCTTCCAGCACTTCCGGGAATACCTCTTCCAGGGCTTCCGGCACCCGAGGCAATAATTTCTCTTCCACCCCTTGAAACTGAACCTAGTATCCTTATTGCTCAATCGGTTAAGAAGCCCAGTGCAATGAAATATATCGTGCTATTTTTGGTATTAATCGCTGGCGGTGCAGGTTATTATGCCTATTCAAACAATTTGATCTAAATTATTTGGTACCGCAACTAAAGTTGCGTTTTCAGTCACAGTTGTGCCCAACGGTGCTGATATAACTTGAGCAACCTTAACACCAGAATCTGTTAGTAAAGTATCATCACAATTTTCAAGCCGCTCATTTAGCAACCTGCCCTTATTCCACGAATTATATAGTAGCCAAGCAGGTAGCGATAAACAAACCAAGGCAATGAACCAAAGAAACGCAGTTAGCAAAGACTTCACCTTTCTAATAGTGCATTCCAAGATGCTTCTGCGTACTGTTTAGCCATGGCTGCGGGATTGTCTGATCGATGGATACCTGACCCAACAATAATACAATCAGAACCGGCAAGCACGGCCTCACGGGGATCGCCATATCGTTGTCCCATTTCTCCGTCCCCAATTGCTAGATTTACTCCCGGAGTCCATATCATCTTACCGTCTCCAACCTTGTTTCTTAACTCTGCTAGTTCTTCAGGCCTTGAACCATTGCCAATGAAGCCTAGAACTCCAGCGCTAACCACTCCTTTGGCTACCACAGAATCACAATAATCAGAAGTTAGTAAATTTCCTCGACTAGACATTTGGGCAAGCAACAAAACCCCACCTTCGCGACCAACGTCTTGCCAGGCAGCCTGCAGGCCATCGACAATATCCGGGCCCGAAATAAGGTGGGCTGTTACGATGTTTGACCAAGAACGGATGTCGTATATTCCGGCCATTTGTGAACGGCTAATTTTTCCAATATCAGCGAATTTACGGTCTTCAAAAATCAACAAATTGTACCGTTCTGCTGCGACACAGAACCTAGACCACTCATCAGCGGTCCAATCATCTATTAGGTCAACATGCGTTTTGAGAGCAGCGATATGAGGTCCGACTTGTTCTAGAAGTTCAAACAATCCAGACATGGTGTTCCGATCTGCAGCAAGGCAAACCAAACTTTGTTTTTCACAGGCCACAGCCATGTATCGCTTAGCCATTGACAGAGTACATTCCCGCCAACGATTACCCCACACATCTTCCGGTTGCATGTTACCATCCAAGCAGTGATATAACTCATAACTTGCGGATAATTGAATTAAATTATCATCATCAAGTTATTGAAAGGGAACCATAACCGATAACCATGCGTCAGGCAGTGTTATTGGCCCTCATGTGCTTGATGCTGCCACTGTCAGGCTGCTTTTCACCAAGCAACGATTCAGCAGAAAACGGCACAGAGTCCATTTATCATGATATTTATGATAGACACGAATTACAGTGGGATTGGGACGGTAGTTATGCCATGGTACTAGAGCCCGGGCCCCACGAATCACTTGATGTTCAAGAGGCAACAATCAACGTTGATACCACCGGTACTTGGGTTGGCGGGCCAAATAGTGCAGATGTTCACTTGTCATATTGGCTGCCTTCTAACACAGAAGTTGGCGATAAAGTCCCAGTAATTGCCGTAATCTCGCCTTACTTCTCTTATGGTCAGCCAGGCGACGAATCTAATCCAACAAATATTGTTGCCGCTGGACGAGGGGAGTTCATTTATGACAATTTCATTCCACACGGATATGCCTTAGCTCAAGTCGCCGTATTTGCCACAGAAGAGAGCAGTGGCTGCTTTGACTACCGTGGCGACGGTGAAGGATTAGGAATACATTCTGCGGTTGAGTGGCTTGGCACGCAAAATTGGAGTAATGGCAACGTCGCAATCTACGGCAAATCATACGAAGGGGCAACAGCTTGGGAGGCAGCAGCCCAAGGTAGTGAACATCTAAAGACAATAGTGCCCATTTCAGGCACTACAGCACTTGGCCCACTGTTGTACAAAAACGGTAGCGCTGAAGCCCGTTCACAAATAATGCATTCAAATTACGGTAGTAGTATTCTTGACTATGACGACGATGATTTGGATAACTTATGCGCCGATGTCGTTGAAGGATTTCTCGCTGGACCTACAAGATATGGCTTAGGTGAAATGGACCCTTACATGGATAATTACTATGATGAAAGGAGTCACATTGACAAGGCATTGGGCAAGTATAACGGCAGTATCTATTGGGTTCAAGGCATGCAAGATTGGAATGTTGATCCACACCAAGTATTTGGCGGACCCCCTGGAACTAATTGGTATCAAGCTTACATTGATGCGGGTTACGAAGTCGCAGGGATGTTAGGTCAGTGGGAACATAATTACCCCGACCAGTGGAGTAAACACAATGCTCAAGATTCAGGATATGGTGGCGAAGCGATTCACAACATGACTCGTTGGGATTGGGGCCAAGATTTGTTTGAATGGATGGAATATTATCTAAAAGACATTGGTCCTAAACCAGATTCACATGCGCAAATACAACGCCATGATGGAGAGTGGAGGATAGAAGAGACATGGCCTCCACAAGATATTGAGCGCATCCAACTTGATATGTCACAATGCCAATCTACTGGGGCATTCATAGGAACTGGCGGCTTAGTTCTTGGTGGGGAATCAACAGTTACCACAACTTGTCTTCCAATGTCCGAAGATAATGACACACACATATCTGGCCTAGCCACATTCCACCTAACAGTTGTACCATCGTTTGACGGCGGCCAAGTATTTATTGAAATGCAAGATTCTGAAACAGGTATCAGACTAGGACACGCAACTATGGATGTCCGTTATCATGCCGGCGGCTATGAAGCACAAACAGTAATTGCCGGCCAGACAATAACTATGCTAATGGAATTTCAAGGGATTGACGCATTACTTCCAGCAGGACACGGAATCACCTTCGTTCTATCAGAATCTGGTGAGGATTATCTCCCTCCTGCCTGCACACCCGCTTGTTCTATGCATGTAATTCCAAGCGTGTCAACAGTTGAAATACCGGTGATTTACCGAGACGGCAGCAACGTTTTGATTACTCCCCAAGGTGAAACAGCCGCTAACAACCAATAATCAACCAATACTGTTCAGGCGCAAAGCATGGACAAGATCCATTCTAGTCACTAATCCCGCTAGAATATCTCCTTCTACTACTAGTAAAACTTCAACTTCGGTAAGCCTTCTTCGTGCCTCGATTACCGATAAACCAATGTCAACAATAGTAGGGCCAGGGTGCATCACCTGCCCGACTAAACCATTTCGATGTGCGCCCTTTTGCAAGATACTTTCCTCTGAAACAATTCCTAAAATCTCCCCATCTTCTGACAAAACAGGCAGTTGGCTAATTCCGTCCTTGACCATATTATCGATTGCAGTTTGAATTGTATCATTAAATTTTAATGCCGCTACATCAGTGACCATTACATCTCTAACAGTGTGTAACTTTTCAGGGCTTTCAAACCTTGATAAGGCTTCAACAAGCTTACGTAGAGTCGATGAGCGAGGATCAACCACCTCATTTTCTACTTTAGCAATTATCGATTGAGCAACCCCACTTAATTCAGCGAGCCTCGCTTGAGTCATCGATAGAGACTTTCGCCATCTGCGAATGTGACTCCCTGTGGGGACTTCCATTACTTCAACCTCGAAACAATCTTGTTGAATGATTCACTTAATGCAATTATTTCATTTTTGAAATCTCTACCTGGCATAGGCGGCAATTCAATTGTTCGGCCATCTTCTAAGATCTGATTAACAGTACTTAGCACCATACCCCCACTCATCATCCACAATTGAATAAAAGCGCGCATTTCCGGCGTGTTCTCAATAGTCATCACATTATCATCCATGACTGAACCATACCGAGGTAGAGCATAGATGTTTGCCCGGCTACACAAATTGGCGTTGAAACTACTAATTTGACTTCATTGTTCAAACGCCCAATCCCGCAACATTCAGCGCGCATTTGAATGCCCGAAAAGCAAAAAACAAACAAAATGTAAATCATATGATTATAATAAAACACGATAGTTGTCAATAAAGCACAAAATAGAGCATAATAAATGTGCGTATGGTTAATATACCGCCCATTATACGAACGAATCGATACCTATGATGGATAAAGCAAAGTTAGAGTATATTTGGCTAGATGGACATGAACCAACCCAGAACATGCGCAGCAAAACAATGGTGCGCAACGATTTCTCCGGGAATCTTGACGAATGCCCAGTATGGATGTTCGACGGCTCTTCTACACGACAAGCAGAAGGTGGAGATTCAGATTGTCTGCTACAACCTGTAGCAATTTTCCAAGATCCTCAGCGTGTGAACGGCTATCTTGTAATGTGTGAAGTGATGAATCCCGATGGAACGCCACATTCATCCAACGGCAGAGTAACAATCGATGACGATGATAATGATTTTTGGTTCGGCTATGAGCAAGAATATTTCATTATGGATGTTGAAACCCAGCTCCCACTAGGTTTTCCAGTCGGTGGGTACCCCGGCCCCCAAGGCCTCTACTACTGTTCAGTCGGCGGTAAAAATACTCACGGCCGTTCCCTAGTTGAAGAGCATGCAGATTTGTGCTTAGAAGCTGGAATTAACTTTGAAGGAATTAACCAAGAAGTAGCTTGTGGACAATGGGAATACCAAGTCTTTGCGAAAGGCGCAAAACGCGCAGGCGATGAATTATGGGTCTCTCGTTATCTATTGGACCGCTTAACAGAAAGCTATGGTTACTATATTGAATACCACCCTAAACCAGTCAAGGGTGATTGGAATGGTTCAGGAATGCACGCAAATTTCTCCAACGGGGCTATGCGTGATGTTGGCGGCAAGGAATTATTCGATACTATTTGCGAGGCTTTTGGTAAAAATATCAAAAAGCACATGGATGTTTATGGCGCCCATAACGAAGAGCGCTTGACAGGATTGCACGAAACACAATCTATCGACCAATTTTCATATGGAGTTTCTGACAGAGGGGCTTCGATTAGAGTTCCAGCATCTGTACCAACCGATGGTTGGGTTGGCCGACTTGAAGACCGCCGCCCAGCATCAAATGGTGATCCATACAAGATTGGTGCGGTAATCATCTCCACTACTAAATCAGCAATGTGAAATAGCTAAAACCACGGCAAAAACTAGCAATAGTCACCTGCCTTGCAGGTTTTATACACCATCTGCCTGCGATATCTATGAGCGCAACTAAGAAAACAGCAGCCTTCTTGATAGTGGTTTTATTCACGTTTAGCACACCAGGTTGTTTAGAAGACTTGGCGGATGAAGTCGAAATGTATCAAGGAGAAACTAGTACAGTGACTATGGAAATAGTTCACGGTGAATCTGCTGCTAATGCGACTGTGACTTACACGATTGAAATTGAATTATATCATGACGCCGCACCAAACCATGCTGATAATTTTCGCAAACATGCCCAACAAGGCAATTACGATAATGTAACATTCCACCGAATCATTGATGATTTTATGATTCAAGGTGGCGATTTCGAGAATAATGACGGAACTGGCGGATATGCCGTTCAGTGGTATGGTTATTGTAATGGGGAAGCAATGGAACAAGGATCCGATTGTAGTAGCGAAACCCTTTACACATTGCCCGATGAAGCGAATAACAACTTAACCCATCTGCCCTGCACTTTATCTATGGCCAAGACTAGCCAGCCAAATACCGGTGGTTCACAATTTTTTATGATCCCCGAAGATAGTACTCCCGATTGGTTAGATGGAGTTCACACAGTATTTGGCAAAGTAGTATCTGGCTGCGAACATGTAACAACACTATCTGAGGTCGAAACAGGCCAATACGACCGACCAGTAGTGCCAGTAATCATTGTGAGTGCTATCGCCTCAGAGTAATGAGATAAGAGGCACATTCATCAACCGTCACCATGGAAAACCACCCATGGACTTGAAGGCCCACATCAGAGGAATCCCCGATTTTCCAATCCCTGGGATTTTATTTTATGATATTTCAACAATATTGTCAAACTCATCAGCGCTTGAATATGCAGTAACCGCCATAGAACAGAAAATATCTGCATGGCAGCCAGATATTATTGCCGGTATTGAAAGCCGAGGGTTTCTATTTGCCACACCCCTTGCTATGCGAATGGGCCTGCCAATGATGATGATTAGAAAGGCTGGGAAATTACCTGGCGAGGTAGTTAGTTATGAATACGAATTAGAATACGGCACTGATACAATTCAAATTCAAGCCGATGCCATCAAACCCGGACAAAAAGTCGTCATAATTGATGATCTATTGGCTACTGGGGGAACGCTTTCCGCATCTGTTAGGCTTTGCCAACAAGTCGGTGGAGAGGTTTTAGGTTGCGGAGTAGTCATCGAATTAGATTTCTTATCAGGAATAGATGCTTTAGAAGTTCCTTGTATTTCTTTAGTAAATTATTAGATTTTAGTACCATTTAAGCCCTTTTGAGCCTAATTGAGGTTCATTTCTTTAAAAAGGAATATAAGACCTCCTTAACTTTAGAAGTATTAACCGTTTATAGCGGGGGGGTAAAAAAAATGAGTTTTGAAAAGAATATAGCGAACTATTTCAAGTTCGACGAAAAAGGAGCAACATTAACTGGAGAATTACGAGCAGGTCTTACGACGTTCTTGACGATGGCATATATTTTGGTGGTTAATCCATCAATGTTGGCGGTGGCTGGAATACCGTTTGACGATGCCTTGTTTGCAACTGCAATAGCAGCCTTTGTCGGTTGTGTAGTAATGGGATTATGGGCTAACAAACCATATGCATTAGCACCCGGCATGGGTCTGAATGCGTATTTCGTATTCTCAGTAGTACTTGTTATGGGAATTCCATGGGAAGTTGCTCTAGCAGCGGTATTCATCGAAGGGCTGATATTTTTAGTCATCTCTTTGCCTCAAATTGGTTGGAGAACTAAGATGATTAATGCGATACCAAAGGATTTGAAAATCGCTACCGGTGCAGGTATTGGTATGTTTTTGGCCATCATCGGTCTAAGAGAGATGGGCTGGATTCAAGATGACAGTGCAACACTAGTCAACCTCGCAGCGACCGAGAGTTGGGGCGCTGGTGAATACGCTCTTTACCAACATGGGGCAGTTATAGCTATGGTAGCCCTCATTGCAATTACCGTTATGATGGCAAGGGGCATCAAAGGAGCAATAATTTACGGGATTCTCGGAGCATCAGTTTACGGTTGGCTAGTCGGCGCTTATGACCCATACAATGATTTCCTCGCAGGAGGAGCAGGCTGGGCGGCTGCTGAAGTAGATTGGCCTTCAAAGGTTCTTGAATGGAATGGTCTGCCTGAAGAAAGCCTAGGCGCAGCATTTGGTGCCTTTGGCGATATAGGCGATGACTTGGCTGGATTCATGCTGGTAATGATTGCTTTCCTGTTTGTTGATATATTTGACACAGCAGGAACTCTTTACTCTGTAGGTCGCCAAGCAGGCGACCTTGACGAAGATGGCAATCTTATCGACTCCGACGAAGCATTCATGGCTGACGCAGCAGCAACAATCGTTGGTGCAGCAGTCGGTACCAGCACAACAACAACTTACATTGAATCGGCAGCAGGAGTTGAAGAGGGCGGTAGAACCGGTCTAACAGCAATTGTTGTTGGAGTTCTAATGCTGTCTGGATTATTCTTTGGACCGGTATTCCAAGCAATTCCAACGTTCGCTGCTGCTTGTGCTTTAGTGATCATCGGTGCAATGATGATGAAGCAAGCAACAGAGATTAACTGGGATGACAAGGAAATCGTTCTACCAGCATTCTTGACCATGGTGCTAATGCCGTTCACTTACTCTATCGCCGATGGTATCGCTTGGGGTGTAATCTCCTACGTACTAATCAAGATGGGTATGGGTAAGTTCGACGAGCCAGGACCAATAATGTATGGTATTGCAATCTTCATGACCATGTTCTACCTTGGTCCAGGAGATTTCTCAACCTTCGGTTGGATCTTCGACAAGGTTCTGTGAACTTAGTCGGTAGAAAATACCCAAAGGGAATGAATTTCCCCGTCTAGGTTGGCCTCGCCAGCCTTGGCCACGAATGGAGACTTGAGTAGCGCACGCTGAATGATATGGGCTTTTACCTCACGCCCAGCATCATTCAGTGCAGCAACGATTTGCCGGATGCTAGCAGGACCGTTTTCGCGTAACCAAGCGACAATCCATTCAGCTTGCTGATGGCTGCGACGCCGTTCATCACTCCAACGTCTGCTCATAGAGGCTTGTCAACAAACATCTGTTTAAACCCAAGCCGAATTACCTTGTTCCATGCCTGAAGGGCCAGAAATCCATCGAGCAGCCAACCGCATCGCTAAAGCGCTAGTTGGCAAGACGCTTAGCGAAGTTGAATTTCATTACAAAACAGTAGAAGGTTCTGAACATCTCTTTACTGACAAGGAAGTAGAATACGTCAAGGCCCGGTCAAAGGGTCTACTGATTTCAGTAGGAGATTACGTCATGTATAGTCATAATCAACTCTATGGGCGCTGGACGGTTAACCGTTCGACAACCAAACCTCGACCAACCAATCGTTCCTTGAGAGTTTTATTTGGCAATGAAAAAAACACAGCAAGACTTTGGTCAGCAACCGATATCGAAATTCTTGAACCGTGGGAGTTGCCAGGACACCCATATCTTGCTAAACTAGGTCCTGATGTTGCAGATTCAGCAGTTGAATACGATGATGTATTGGCCCAAGTCTCAAATCCAAAGTTTGCTCGAAGACAATTAAGTGGGTTAATGCTTGACCAGGGCTTTTTAGCTGGAGTGGGTAACTATTTGCGCAGCGAGATATTATTCGATGCCGGCATAAGTCCATATCGCAAAACAGGATCACTATCTAACAGTGAGCAACAAGAATTGGCTAAGTCTGCAATTAACATCACATCAACAGCATATCACGAAAAAGGCGTGACAGTTCCTCAAGAGTTGTACAAAGTTCTCAGAGACAATGGTCAGACTAAACGCCAGGCTCGCCACTATGTGTTTACCCGAGATGGTTTAGAATGTCACAATTGCCAGTCATTAATCGTCCACACAAGATTATCAGGTCGTCGTTTAGACTACTGTCCGATTTGTCAAAAATAGCTTTCCGATGTCCCTCTTGGTGCAGGAGGCAGGATTTGAACCTGCGAACCGTTACGGACTGGGACCTCATCCCAGCGCCTTTGACCAAGCTGGGCAACTCCTGCAATATGCTTCGCTAATTAAGCCGATATATCAACACATCCTCAGGGGACGGCCAACTCAATACAATGGTTTACTGCTCAATCAAGGTCAGCGCCATTCATTAGCAGAGGTAGAGCAACTACCATGCTGCAACAAACCGCTTGAATTCCGGCTGAAATCAAGCCAATACCAGCGACAGCTTCTCCAAGATCCTCATCTAGGTCACTTAGTGCGTTGGCAATAAATAGCGAAACAATAACTGTGCTCATAACACCAATACCGACAGCACCGAATCCCCACCAAACACCGGATTTTTTGTATTGGAACAATAGTACTCCAGCGTAAGCAAACATTCCGTTACTTGCTACAGCTAATGCGGTTAAAATATAGAACATGGCGACATAGCCGCCACCTAAATCGCCTAAGTCAGCAGTGAAGTTCATTCCATTGAAAATAACCCCCAGTCCACCAAGAATTACAGCAACTATGCCGAAAATTTTCGGTCCACCGCTTTTATTCTGTACGATAATCACTTGTTGGCCCATGGCCCCGGCTCCAGGAGCAACTTGCCCCATCATTTGTGCGTCTTGTGGTTGCATGTTAGTAAACTAGATTATCCAGTATATAAAAGAATAACCAGTAAAGAAGTACTTTCAATCAAAAATCAGTATTCAGCAGGCATGCGACCTCTTGCTCTCAACCATAATTCACTAACCACAATTAGTCCATAAAGCGAGGTCAACCACAGAGTTGGGCGACCCCAATTAGAAGAAATCGTACTCGGTTCTGGAAGTAAGCCGCCAGATAGAGTAAGTAATATGCACAGCCATACTAGGGTGAAACAGTGAACTGCAAGCCTTAACCCAGCCATTATTTGACTTGAATTAGATTTCATTTCGGTAACCTGCGCACCAGTAAGAACTGCAGAAAAACCAACAATTTTGTCCAAAGCACTACCGCCATTCCATCTGATTTTACCAAGTCTAAATCGATTGACAAACTCAATTATCGCAAAAACCGACACCCACACAACAACGACCTCTAACAATGGTTGTCCACCCAATAAATCTAGACCACCAAACTCAGACCACAGGACGAGTATCCATAACCAAGCAACAAGGAATAA
>MDSY01006931.1_pt1 | contig 11335 bp, 4 predicted proteins | sample 811131 | NCBI WGS metagenome assembly MDSY01 (sample SAMN05326643, study PRJNA326480) | marine metagenome | isolation source: seawater | place: Atlantic Ocean: South West | collected 2010
TTTAACTCCTTGGAACTTAAGTAAATTTTGCCCCCACTGTCTTTTTAAGTTAGCAGTAAAGTATCTTTTTAAGAATGAATCATTCCATACTCTAGGGAAGTCTGCGGGGTTCAATGCCCTAAAGCATTCCATGATAATAAAATCTCCTTCATTCACTGCTTGCCAATCTACATCCAAATACAATCTATCCATTCTCTGATTAAATCTTATTTGCTTCTCTGTTGTTAATAGGAAGTTAATATCCTCTAGATATCTTCTAGTCATTGCATAAGTTAATATCTCAGTCGATCCCCAATAATAAATGTCATTTAAGAATAACTGATACTTAACACTGAACATATTGTTACTAGCAGTGTTAGATCCGTCATAATGAAATATTTTATATACTCCAATAATCTCTGGAGGTACTTGTAAATAATTACTATTCTCTACCCAATCAAATTGAATTGTACTACCATTAATAGTTGTAGATGCCTGTGTAGTTGTTATACCATCTGTATTTGTAGAACCAGTACTTGTATTAGCAGTTCCTCGATCAATATCTGCTTTTGTCAATTTATACTTCATGTAGGTGCGTTCTACACCATCAAAATGCCTCTCTTGGAAATACTGGATGGAATCATCTAAGATATCCTCTACTTGTTCATCAGCGACATTAATCTCCAGCACAGGAGCACCTAATTGCCTCTTAGCATAGTTTATTAAGTCTGATCTACTTGCTGGTTGTGCCATTTAGACTATTACCCCTTCAATATATTTATGGTGTTGATGATATAACTGGATATACCAGTATATTTCCATTTATTATATTATACACAGTAGTAATTCCAGATCTATTTGGAGTACTTACTAAAACATTATACTCATATCTTCCTTCGGTTATAACTCCTGTAGTTGCTTTGGGTAAATTTAATGTTATTGATTTCGTAATAGTATTAATACCTGCTGTAAAAGTTGCTGTAGGGACAGTTGTTGCTCCTATACCAGCACTTTTTATCATTTGTGATGAAATACTCCATTCATCAGTAAACTCATATCCTACATTAGAAACATCAACTACATTAAATTTTGCACTGAAATCCGTACCACCATAAATGGTCAAATTAGAAGCAACTGGTACTCCTGCATCTGGATCAAATGTAATTTTTCTAGTTGCCATTGACTAATTCCTTAAGTAGTGCTTTGATTTCGTTCATTTCATTTTTCATATTATCAAGATCATTTTTCATACTATCAAGACTTTCATTATTTTTTTGTTTAGCATTACGACTAGAAATATATTTTGTATATTCCATATCATTCACATTAACAATTGAATTTGTAGAGGGGTCTCTTGCGAGATCCCTATTTCCTTCTACTTTATACATCAAGCTAATGCTAGAACCCTAAGATTTTTAACTCTTGGGACATGAACTTGACTTGTGGAAGTCATTACTAATTTAATTCTATAAGTCTTAAATGAAGGTAATTGATCTATACTAAAAGTATATTCTTTAAATTCAGCATTTGGACTGAAAGTATACTCATTAGATTTGATTACCTTTTTATCAGATTTACCATTATTATTTGCACGATCAATTACTTCTCCCTTACGGTCAATATTATCATAACCAGGGAAAGGAATGAAAATTGGTTTCTTACCTTGAGTATTATTAATAGCATAGAATGCTCTAATATCACTCTCTTCAGTAAGATGTGCATCAAGTATTAACTTAATTGATGATGAAGAATTCTCTAAGATCATTTCCTTAGATACATATTGACATGCATTAGGATCTTCTGTAAGAGAATTAACTCTCTTATCAGTTGCATAGTTAGTAATAGGTCTATCAACATTATTAGATGTTAATATAGTAGAAATTCTTCTAGTATCTACTACGGGACTTATACGACTATCTCCAGTAGATAAAAGTAATTTCATTTGTAATGATTTCTTACCTTCCAACTGAGTCAAATACTCATTTTCATTAACTTTAGATGCAATTAATCTAGGAGATTCTAGATAATTCGTTTCATTAATAGAAATAGGTTCATATCCCTCATCAAGCCATTCTTCCTCCGTACCGTCTAAACTTACTCCACTAACAGTTCTTACTTGAGCTGTAAGTGAGGTTTGAGGTAAAGTAATATTGTCTATTACAGGAGTAATTAGTTCATAAGGTATATTCTGAGTTGCTCTTATCTCCTCTCCACCTGTAGACTTAGTTTTTCCTGCATACAATAGAGGATAACCAGCAACAGTTCTATTCACACCATCATTAAACATATCCAATTCAATATAATAATCATCAAAAGTAATAGGTTTAGTTGATAAAACATTATGAGTTTTATTAATCCTATGCAAACTTACTCCATTAAGTTCATACTTATAAACAGGAGTTCCTCCAGGATAATTGAATCTAGAAGTTCCATCAACAGATCTATTAGTAAGAGTAATAACATTACCAGAAACAGTTTGATATTCTAGGATTTCATTTTCAATCTTAAGATATCCTGCATTAGTAGTTCCAACACCAACATTTTCAAATTTCAAGAAATCTGATGCATCCTCAACACTAATTGCCAACGATGTAAGATTTGATGGACTTATTGCACTTAAACTACCAGTTAATTTAGTAGGTTTAATATCAGATATTGCTCCTGAAATAGTCACCTTATTCTTATCAGAATACATTCCATGATTTTTATGATTAACCTTCACATGTAAACCATCACTTATAAGATTATTAGAAACAACCTGTACATCTCCTCCAAAGTCATAATTCAATATTGTAGTAATACCAGCATTATTAACATAAGATAAAGTTTGAGCAGCTCCTACAGCAAAATTGCCTTGGATTTCATTAAGAATTAACTCACTAGTATTACCAATAGAGACTATAGATAATCTTGCATTTCTTCCAACTGCAGCACTTCCTAAAGTAGCAATACCAACAATATCACCTACCTGATATCCACCACCACCTTCATTTGAAATAACAGCACCAGTAATAACTCCATCACCAATAGTAACATTAGCTTTTCCTCCTCTTCCACCACCAGTTACAGTAACTAAATCAACATTATTATAGGTTAAAGTACCAGCATTAGGGGTATAACCAATACCAGCATTAGCAATACTTAAAGAAGTAGCAGTTCCTGCGAATCCTGCTAGATTTCCTGAAGCACTAGTTCCTGCTTGTATAATCAAATTACCAACTTTAAGACCACCATCAACAACAGTAGTTCCTAAACCAACTCTCGATTCTCTTGAAGTAAATGATAATGCATTATTATCAAGTAATGGAAGTTGATTATTTCCTGCAGCAAGTTCAGGATTATAAAAATCTATACTACCTGATAATGGATTAAAGTCTGCTCTATAAAGAGTAAACTTAAGATCTTCCCACTGACTTGGTTCCCATGTAGAAGCATTCTGTGACTTGAATAAAGAACCAGCGAATGGTTGCTGTCCTACAAAAGCATCAGTAATTAAATCATTCTCCCCTACTCTAGAAATATAAACTTCATATTTCGCAGAATTACTCATCAAGACCATAGCATATTCTTGATTTGGTTCAAAATAAACAGGAGATTTAAGTTGGAAAGTAGTTGCAAATGAACCATCACTAGAAATATTAACCTCTTCAGGATTTAAATTAATTTCTGTTCCTGGAACTATTACTTTATTTGGAATACCATTAGTTACTGTTCTGATAGAGAAGTTGACAGGAACCTCCATATCATCTTTAGATCTAAAGTAAACATCAACTCTTGTTAAGAATACTCCTGTTTCATCCTCAACATTAAATGTTTGAGCAAGTGGATCTCCCAAAAATCTTTGACTAATAGTTTGCCAACCACTATCAGAAACTCTTCTACTGTTAAGTACTCTTGATATATTTTCAGTTTGAGAAACATCTGTCATTTCTACAGTAGCATTTCTTGTAGAAATAATAGTTTCCTGAACCACATCATGGAATCCTTCTGCTCTATATTCCTCTTCTGCTCTAGTAGAAGATTTCATAGTATTATCAATATCGCTAGTAAGTCTAAACAACTTATTACCAGTTTCAAATCTAGGTGCAGAAGGATTTCTATTATTATCAGGAATAAAGAATGAACCTTGAAGCCAAGAAGAAATATCAGAAATAAGTCTGACATTACTTATTCTTGCTTGAGCACCACTTGTTTGTCCAACCAAAATCATTTGATTCTGAACATAACCATTAAATTCTGGTTGATTAATATTAGATAATGAGAAAGTATCTACATTCAATAAAGTGGAAGTAGAAGAATATGCAGACGAAAGTGGTTGTAGAGTATAAGGATTATCCTTATAAGTACTAGTTGGAATATTATACTCACCTTCTTTATGATTTGCTTGAGCAACTCTAAAAGTAATTAGATTTGTTGGTCCAGTACCACCACTCCAAGTTGTTTGCATTGTTCCCTGAACAGTTTCTCCAACTTGGAATGTACCATCAATCATATTAATTTCAAGTAATTTAGGTACACAATACTCAGAAACATTTATAGAATCAAAGAAAGCATATAGTTGAGTTAAAGGTTTTAATGCGTTTGCAGTAATCTCAACATTCCTAGATCTCATGAAAGGAATTAACTCTCTACTTATAACTCTATCTCCTTGAGATTCAGTCTCAAACTGCTCCCTAACCTGCATTCTGGTTCCAGTTCTTGTTCTAGTTCCATCTTCAGATGTCATAAGACGAGTTACTACTCTTCTCCTGTTAAAAATCCATCTACCCCTTCTTTCAGCCGTTCGTCGGGTATCTACATCATTCCAAGTTCTGGAGTTACCAGCCCAGAAGTTATTCCATGAATTCCATACAGTTTGACCAAATCCATTTTGAGGGTTAAATCCTCTAGTTCTAGATAATTCTGCTACTGTTTCAGCAAAATTACCTTCTCTATTAATAATACGAGCATCTAATCTAGTTTGATCAACCCATGTATCAGAAGATGGATTTAATTCTAAATTTGCTCTCCAATAAGCAACAACATATGGTGTTACGCTTTCAGTTCTAGTTCCAAAAGTCTGCTTTTGCCACTCAACTTCACCATAATCTAAAGTAATAATACCATCATTTTTTCTAATATTCAAACCTTGAGGAGTCTCAAAATTCTTATCTTGATTAGGAATATTATTTTCTACAGGACCAGTCATAAGGTCAACCGCAGTTGTATAATGAGATGGTCTCAATTCTCCAATTTGTGGATCAATACTATTTTTAACTCCTTGATTTAATTCTTGAGTAATAAAATCAGAGAAATTATCCACAAAGAAACCAGACTTAAATCTATTCAATCCATTTGCATCTGAAACAAACATATTGGCAGTATTAGTTTCCAATAATGATAATGCAGTATAATACTCTAAATTCTTAACTCTAGTTGCAATATTATGGATATCCTTCATTTGATATCTCTTATATTCTAAGAATTTCACAGAAGCATCCTGTACATCATACAAATATGCAGGAAGACTAACTGTTGCAATTTCTATAGCATCATCTATAGGAAGAGGTGAACTAGGTCTATCTGCAGGTGTTCCATATACTACTTGGAAAATACCTTCTTTATTAACAAAAATTCTATCTATTCTTCCTTGATAATATGAATAAGTGGTTAAAATAGATCCATCTGATTGGAGCATAGCACCAGCAGAATTACCAGCACCATTAAATGTTCTACCATCAAATTCAAGAGGAGAACGACTATCTACTCCAACGGTATAAGTAGAAACTCTAGGTCTTATATCAATAATATCACTATTCCTAATTCCATTAACTGATGGAATTTCTGTAGAATAATCAAAATTCCTATAAGATTCTACCGTAGTTACATCACCAGTATCTGTAGGATCATAGTATGCATTTTCAAAATAAATTTTTAATTGACGAGTAGGTGCATCAACATTTGAATTTCTAGTAAGAAATCCATAATTATAGAAACTTCCTTCCTGTCCATTATCAAATTCATATTCATCAGAAATATTGAAACTAGTACCTTGTAAACTAGTTACATTACCTTGAATTAATGATTCTGTTGCTGCTAAAATTTCACCTTCTGTAAAAACTTTTTCATTTTCATAGATAAAACTAATTTGTGATGCTGTTAATATCTCAGCAACAATAGCAATTGCTCCACTATTTTGCCCTATTATTTGTTCTCCAAGTATAAACTCTGCTGTAGTAGTAGATGCACTTGTAATAGAAGATAATACAGCAGTAGGTGCAGAAGCAGCATTAATAGTAGATGATTCAAATACACCATGAACTTTAATAATATCAGGAGTATTCAAAGATATAACTTCATCCTGAACTCTAGTTCCCCAAGGATAATTACCATACTCTAATCCATCATTTAAAGTAGTTGAACCAATACCAGAAATATTAGTACCAGAACCACCAATAGTAGACTTATCAACAATAATAGAATTAACTCTATTTCTAATCTTCTCCTTTGAAGTAGGTTTAACTTTAGATATTGATGTAAGTAAAGTAGCATCAGTATTATCAGAACCTAATCCATAAATTTGTAATTCTGTTCCACCAGTAAAGATAAACTGATCTGCAGTTAAAGATTCTGTAGTACCATCAGATCTAATAAGAACATATCTTTCCTCATCAAATGGTAAGAATGTTTCATTAGTTCCTGTAGTAGGAATAGTACTTGATTTTAATTGATTATTCTCAATATCAACAGTATATTTCCTTCTTATTGTTATATTACCTTTACTATTATCAACTGTTGCAATATTCTCTTTAGGAAGTTCAGTATAAAGAGTATCATCTGAAGATGATTCCAATTCAGTTGTTAAAACTTGCAAATCAGTAACTTGCAAATCTGCAGTTGGTAAATTACCGTTAACTACTCCAGTTACATCTGCAACTGCTCTTACTGTAACAGTATTAGTTCCAACTGCAGTAACTTGACCATAAGTTGGATAATCTGATTGAGCAGTATTACTAAATTTAAGTAAATTATTTACTGATACAAGAGTACCTGGAAATAGTTCATTGGTACTTGTAATAGTACTAAAACCGCTTGAAGCAGCAGTAATACTAGCAATACCAATTACAGATCCAACAGACTGTATTATATCAGCAGAGAATGTATTTCCTCCACCAACTTTACCAAATACAGATTTTACATCACTAATACTTTTAACATCAACTGCAGTAATAATCCTTGATACAGATGTTCCATTATCATTTTTACCTGGGAATATTAGTTGTTCTTCTTCAATAAACTCACCATTAACCTCATAAAGTGTTAATGCTGTAGAATTAGAGACAGCATTTCTAAGAAAACCAGTTGCTCCACTATTTTCACCTTTAACATAAGCAGGTACACTTAAATCAATTGGTTCATTTATTGTTACATTAACATATGTTTGAATATCATATAAAGAAATATCCCACTGATTTAAATTAGTATTTGCAACATCATAACCACCAGATTCTAAATTATAATCATATACTCTTGCTACTCCGATTTCGGTTCCTGGATTTGTTTCTTGGTTTGCAACAGTCCTTAAATCTCTTAAACTTAGAACATATGTATTACCGACTCCAACTATAGGAGCACCATAATTTCTATTTACTTTAAGAGTAGCACCTGTATTATAAAGTATGCCTTCATCCTTAATTATTTTTGTAGTTCTTGGTTTATCAGCATCTAATAATGTTGGTTGATTAGTCTCAATTTTATATCCTTTAACATATGCGTTACCACCAGAAATATTATAAATCAATACATTATCAGATGGTGTTTTTCCTGAAGGAGTAATTTGCCCTTCTTGGAACATTCCATTATTACCAATATTATCGTTTAATGAATTTCTTAAAGTAGTGAAAAATGGTTTTACATAATAATCACCAGATTCTTCATAAGTTCTTTTAGCTAAAGTATCTTCTAAATCTTTGTAAAATACACCACCATTTGGTCCTACACCAAATCCTTCTCTAGGTGTAGATTTTAATACTCCTTCATTAAGAGCACCTAATTCAATAAAATTAGTATCATTATTATCATTTAAACTCTTTTTAAAAAGACTTAAAGATATTTTTAATCTATCTGCACCAGGAGCACCATAATTATTATATCCTTGAGAATTATCAGTTAAAGATTCATCTAAATCGGAAGTAATTATTTCTTCATTTACAAAAAATCCAATTCTATAATTAGGAGTACTAGAATATTGATCTAATATAAGAGTTTCTGCTTGGCATTGGACAAATTGACCTCTAACAAAATATACACCTTCTTGAATAGAGAATGAAGACCCAGTTGCAGCAGCATTTTCTGAAATAGTAACTCCAAAAGGTGATCCTGCAGTTATAGCAGTATTACCCAATAATCCAGAAGTAATTGTAGTATCTGAAGATAATTCTTCACCATCTGCAAAAGTAATAGTAGAATTATTTCTAGTACTTGAACCAATATAATTTACATATAATGTTAAATTGCCATTTTCCGAATCTTGATCTGCCAATACTTTATTAACAACTGCAGTTACACCTGAAGATTCTCCTGTAATTTTAGTACCAACTAATTGATCCGCATAAGCAACTACAGGAACACCTTGATAAGTATTGTTTAATTGTATACAACGATAATCATCATTATAACTAGTATTTCCAGGTATTACCTTTGCACCATCCTTAAAGAAATGCCTACCAAATTTCTCAATCTGATTTTGCAGTATAGACTGAAGAGTAGTTAACTCTCGTGCCTGTACAGGATACCCAGGTTTAAATAATACCCGATAAAAATCATCAGCAGGGTTATAATCGTCAAAATATGGCGATACATCTAGATTGGTTTGCTGTGGCATGATTACTTAGAACTGCAAAATAACTTTGATATCTTCTTTTTGGTTAGCAGACCTAGTAATAGAAGGTCTGTTATCAACATATATTATATTTCCTGAATGCTGTTTAACTTCAGGAGATGCAAGGCCATTATTAAAGAATTGACCAAGGTAATATGTCTTATTATTTATTGAGGTACTTATACCTGTAAAAGTAGTATCAATACCTAAGTTTGAACCACTTGATGGAACAATGGTAATATTTCCATTTCCAGATGGAGTACTTGTAAACTGATACAACTCATAACCATAAGTTGGATTGGTTTGAGCAGTTCCTACAGTATTAAATCCTGCAACTGTTCTATCTTGCCAATACTTCAAAACACCTGTAGTTTGATCATAACTTACAACTCTTCCTGCTGCAGTCTGTCCTGTTCCTATGGTCTGAGTAACATAAGAATCTGGTGTAAATGTAGCAGTACTATATCCAATACCAGTCAATCTAAGAGCATTTAAAGCACTTGCTTTATCAATACTTAAATTCTCTGTAAGACTTCCAGGAACTTTTGGATTTTCAACTACTCCAACTCTTGCTATTTGATTGCCTGTAATAAAATCAGGGTTTTCGATATCATTTTCAATTCTAGAATATAAAAGAACATTGTATGCACCAAGTTCTCTATAAACATCATATCCATGACCTCCTGGAGGAGATACAATAACATCAAAGGTAGGTATTGTTGTACCAGTAGGAACGCCACCTGCAATCAAATCTACACTACCAAAAGTATAACCAGAACCTTGACTAGAAATTTCTATAGTTCCAATTTTTGATTCAGCATTAATAACAATCGTACATTCTGCTCCTGTACCATCACCTTTAATAGGAACTCTAGTATAAGTTTCACCTGCAGTTCCTAAACCAACACCACGATTAGTAATAGTAACAATTTTAATTGAACCATCAACTGCATTAGCTCTAACAGGAGCATCATCAGTACTAGTAGTCCAATTTGGAGGAGTAGGAATAAAATCAGTAGACTCAAACTTTACAATATCACCTGGTTTAATAGTATAAAGATATTTCCAAATATAACCATCACCACTACTACCAGCAGACCTTGGTTCTAGATCAGTAAATGTTGGTTCATCTAAAGAAGGTTTTCCATCAGGATTTTCAGGATCTGTGCCATTTTGAAGGCACTCATAAACTCTATAATCACTATTAACAACATAATATGAAGCAGAATATAAATTAGTTGCTCCAGAAATCTTTGCAATATTTGATCTACTATAATCATTTCTGTACATATCATAAGTAGTTCCAGAAGACCATACTCTTCTTCTCACAACCTGTCTAACATCACCTGCATTAATCTTTTTCAATGCAATCATACTATCCCAATATTCATCCTCTTCTTCAAAATTATCTTTAGGTGATGGAGGATTACTATCCCAATCACTTTGAAGATCGGTAGGATTAGGTAGACCTATAAAAGAATAATATGCATTAGTACCCGTAGTTACACCTGCAACAAAGTTCTTTGCATTCAATATTCTTATCTGATCAGTTATTATGGCCGCCATTGTTAAACAGTTTTCTTTTTATTTATCAATATAATGTGAAGTAAATTTAAATATCGCATAATTTAACAAAACTCCAACCTGATGCAGAAAATTGTGCATCTGTAGCATCTGATGTCTGGTCTCCACCCATAACAGTGTAAGTACCACCACCTCCAAAATTATTACCTGTACAATAAACAAAGAATTTTACTTTATCATTATCAGTATCAGTTATTCTAATCATATTAGTACCTGAAACTTGAACGATGTTGTTGCTATCAGGATCATTCGATTGTTGAATATGAGGAACATATGTAGCATTATTGGTAGTCATCTGCCATCCATGATTAACAGTATTACCAGTAGGAATACCAGTAGTTAAAAGATTGTATGTAATTTGCCAATATCCAGTTGAAGGAAATGACCAAACTTCCCCTGCTGTGAGAGTCATTCCCGTTCCCTTTACAGCAAAATTACCATTTGCAGCTCCTGCTCTTAAAGCATTAGGCCACTGAACTATTACAGTTGCAGGTGTAATATTTGCTGTGTCAGTAGTATTATACCATTGGTCAACCTCATTTACTCCACTAGCAGATGTCCAGTGAGGAGCAGTACTTGGACCTTTACTGGTTAATACTTGACCATTTGTTCCATAGTTAGCACCACTAAGACCAATTTGACCTACTGGTCCTATGCGGAGTCTTTCTCCGTTGTTACTACTAGTCATAAATATTAAACTAGTGGGCATACCATTTTGTGTTGGTGTTCCATCTATTTTTCCCGTTATCGTTGCTGCAGTAGTATTCAGATCTGTACCATCAGCACCAGTAAACAATATTTGTCCTACCTGATCTCCATCTTGAACAATATCGTTATTATAAGTACCACCACGACTCTTACCAAATATTAACATTGGTCCACCTACAATGGTATTATCAAGTCTCAATGAAA
>MDSY01075170.1_pt1 | contig 11335 bp, 9 predicted proteins | sample 811131 | NCBI WGS metagenome assembly MDSY01 (sample SAMN05326643, study PRJNA326480) | marine metagenome | isolation source: seawater | place: Atlantic Ocean: South West | collected 2010
ATGTTTACCAATAGCCCACAACGCTAGCGAGTAAGCTAATGCATCAGCTAAAAAATCTAACGCATCTGCCAGTAGTGCTTGCGAATGAGCATGCACACCCGCGCCTATTTCCACCAAGAACATCACCGCGTTAATAATCATAACCCACCATAACGCCCTCTTATACGTTGGATCTAACCCACTAAACTGATGATCACCACCACAACCCGACATATATTCACCTGTATTTTGAAACTAACAAGCAACTATGTTAAAACCTCTAGTAGCTAGAGCTACAAGGCAAATATAGAATGATATTAACTATTGGACAATTGAGTGCAAAAAGCAGCTGTAAAATCACTACTATTCGTTATTATGAAGGGATAAAACTGATGCCTGAAGCAACTCGGTCTTCAGGTAACCAACGCCAGTATCATCAAGCCGACCTAAACCGTCTCCGATTTATTCGGCATAGCAGAGAGTTAGGCTTTAGCTTAGATGATATTAAAGAGTTATTGAGCCTCTCTAATGCACCAAAAAACGATGCGCCGGAAAACAATAGTCACCGTGCGGAAGATATTGCTAGCAAACAATTACAAGCCACCCGCTCACGTATCCAACGGCTACAAAGCCTAGAACAAGAATTGCAGTTAATGCTAAACCATTGCAACCACGACAGCCATCAGACATGCCGAGTGATTGAGGTGTTGGCCAATCACCAGCTGTGCCAAGGGCACTGAATATTAAAGAGGTTCAACATTCAGCGCTATCTATTAACCTGCTAGGTGCAGGCCAAGCATGATAAGTAGTACTAGATTAGCAATAAAACCCACCATAAAAAAATAACTGCGAGGGCTCGGGTTGGCCTCTGTAGTAAGTGCATAGTACAAAGCCATGTGTAATACACGGCCAATAGCATAAACCCATACCAACATACCCAACCAATAGGCATCCATACCAACTAGCATGCCCAATAGCGCTGGACCAAACATCATCAATAAATTCTCATGCGAATTTAAAAAGGTACGATGACTACGAAACACAAAAGACTCATGGCTAAGCTTGTCGTTAACGATACCAGGCACATAGTACTGTTGTTTACGATGAGCAACGGTGGCCACCATAGCTTGCACAAAAACGGTTAGTAATATGAGCCAAAGGCCCCAAATAGCAAAGGAATAAGAAGCTAGCATGTGTTGTCCTTAAGTTAGAAAGAAAGGTGACTTGATTAAAAAGCAACCTAATTAAAAAATGTGACACTTTATTTTAGCCTTAATTAAGGCCCCTATACTATGGATTACCCATCAGTCACTTTCATGAGTAATCTAGGATTCAGAGCTTATTCATGCCTATTCATACTTAAAGCCATGGCTTCGGCTATTTTAATGCCGTCAATAGCAGCAGACATAATACCTCCTGCATAGCCTGCACCTTCGCCAGCTGGAAATAAGCCTAGTGTGTTGATACTTTGCATGTCTTTACCGCGCTTAATACAAATAGGCGCAGAGGTGCGTGTTTCTACCCCGGTAAGTAGCGCATCGGCCAAGGCAAAGCCTTTAACTTTACGATTAAACACGGGAATGGCCTCCCGAATAGCTGCAATACAAAAATCTGGCAAAGCATCTGCTAAATTCGCAGGCTTCACACCTGGCTTATAAGAAGGTTCAACATCACCTAATAAATGTGACGACTTGCCCTTCAGAAAGTCGCCCACTGTTTGTGCAGGGGCATCATAGTTTTCCCCACCTAGCACATAAGCTTTACGTTCTAACTGACGCTGCAGTTCAATACCAGCCAATGCATTACCAGGGTAATCAGATGGGTCAATACCCACCACGATGGCACTGTTAGCATTACGCTCTGCGCGGGAATACTGACTCATGCCATTAGTTACTACCTGATGCGGCTCAGAAGCGGCGGCTACAACTGTGCCACCCGGGCACATACAAAAGCTGTATACCGAGCGACCATTAGCGCAGTGATGAACTAGCTTGTAGTCTGCCGCACCTAGAATTTCATTACCGGCATTATCACCAAATCTCGCTTCGTCTATGAGAGATTGCGGATGCTCAATACGAAAGCCTATAGAGAATGGTTTAGCTTCTATATAAACGTTTTTATCAAACAACATTTGAAAGGTGTCACGGGCGCTGTGCCCAATAGCCAAGGCAATATGTTTCGATTTAAGCACTTCGCCATCGGCCAGCGTTACACCACACATCTGCCCTGCTTCAATGTGCACGTCATCAACCCGAGTATCAAAGCGAATTTCACCACCTAGTGCAACAATGCTTGCACGCATTTTTTCCACCATAGACACCAGCCTAAAGGTACCTATATGAGGTTTGCTAACAAACAGAATTTCTTCGGGAGCACCAGCTGCAACAAATTCAGCCAGCACTTTACGGCTGTAATGGTTGGGGTCTTTCACTTGGGTGTATAACTTACCATCAGAAAACGTGCCTGCCCCACCTTCCCCAAACTGCACATTAGATTCGGTGTTAAGGACCTTTTTACGCCAAAAACCGAATGTGTCTTTAGTGCGCTGTCTCACAGCTGCTCCACGTTCTAGAACAATAGGCTTGTAACCCATTTGTGCCAACACTAAACCAATCAATAACCCACAGGGGCCAAACCCAATCACTAGTGGCCTATCCTGATCGTTAGTCAGAACCTTATCCTGCGCATCAGCTACAAACTTGTAGCTCATGTCTGGGCTAACTTTAATCAGCTGATCTTCAGTAAATGTGGCCAATAACTGCTCGTTGACAGTGGTATTCACGTCTAATGTGTAGATGAGTACAATGTTACTTTTTTTACGGGCATCATAACCACGGCGATGCACCACATAGTCCAACAAATCATCGGCCTGGATCGACAAACGCGCCAAAATAGCTTGGCTTAACGCCTGATCATCATGATCAAGGGGTAATTGTAGATTACTGATGCGTATCATCTGGGGTTTCCGGGATATGAGGTGACTTAATAGGTTCTATTATATAGCTAGGTGGCTATTTTACCTGCTTATAGTGTACCTGTCCCATAGTTACCCGACATAAGGTCTACATAACACCTACAATTTGTTGAAGCGCTGACTGCTAAAAGGCAACGGGATGATCGGACTAGATTCAAACCAAGCAGTTACAATGAGTCACCTTAACTATAACTCACCCTAAACACGGCTTACTAATTACTGAAGTAGTTTAGCCATATAAACCTCATCCACAAAGCCACTATTGATGCGGCTGAATTGTTTACGGATGCCTTCTTGCTGATAGCCCATTTTTTTGTAGAGCCTAATTGCTGAGACGTTATCGGCAAACACTAAAAGTTCGATGCGGTGGATGCCATTATTAGCCGCCCATAACTGAGAACTCTCAAAAAGCTGTGAGGCAATCCCTTTTCCCTGATGTGCCGAAAGTGCGCCCACCATTAACGTACTGGTGTGTGAAAGGCTGGCCCAACAAGAGGTCTCTAACGATAAGAAGCCAGCAAGCGCACCCTCTTCTTCAGCGACAAACAATGTACTTCTCTCGTTCCCCAGAATACTATCGAATTGATTACCTGCATAGTCACCAAGGTTTTCTCGTTCCCCAGGCTTAGCACCCCACATCATTGACTCTTCATCAAGGGTTGCACGCAATTGTCTATATGCTGCGCGGTCGGTGTGCACTATTTCACGAATATTCATACTTACCCTCTATTGTCGTATTTGTAGGCCAATCACTTAAGTTTATTAGCTTACACTAGCTAGAATACCCTAGCGCGCAATGCCGTGTCATTGCTGTGTTAATGAGACTATTGAAAAACCAAAAAAAAGACCAGCATAAGCTGGCCTTCATGAGTTTACGAGAAGCTTAGGCTACTCGTAAACCATACTCTTCGCTGGCATCTTGCAACCAAAGAAAAAAGTAATCAGAAAAGCTACGCCGGATCACAAAATCCATAGAACCATCTTCTAGCTTGCACATAGTAGTGCCGGTTTTGGCGAAGGTAGTTTGTACTACCTTGCCTGCTGGAAAGTTAGATTCGTGGCAATCGTACACGGTAGACTTTTGCAACAGTTCCGCTAAACCAGAGCCCGACAAATTAACCAAGGTTTGGGCACTGCTTATATCGGTGATTGCAATGTGCTGGCCATCCATCGCAGATCTTAGATCAGCTTCAAGCTGGCCTTGAGTGCCGCTAGCCACAATTAACAACCATTCATTAGGGCATAACCAATAAACCACTGTATCGCCATTACGCACACTTGTATTGGCTCTAGTTGGCAAAGCCACACCTAATACAGACTCGACAGCCACCATAAACGCGGTATCTTGTGGGTTACCACGTAAGTTCACATGACCACAGAACTTGTCTTCTTTCATAACTACGCCAGCATCAGTAGCATTAGTGTGGACTGCGTGGTGGTGTAATGATGATTCCATCATATCCTCTGCTGACAAATTGGCTGATAAACTAGTCATTGTGATGATCTCCTTTTGGATCATAAAACACTGGGCTACAAATTTCAGCAGCCAATACGCGACCATCTGCTTGGGGAAAGTATACCGTTTGACCCATACGATCAGATCCACCTTTTACGGTACCCATGGCAATGCCATGGCCTAAACACTCACTCCAGTAGCTAGAAGTAACGTGGCCCATCATATCCATTGGGATGGGCTGGTTAGGATCCATTACAATTTGTGAACCTTCTGGAATCACTACAGTAGGGTCCTTAGGCTTTAAACCAACCAACTGCTTACGATCTGTACGTGCGGTATCTGGACGACTAAAGGAACGTTCGCCTAAAAAGCTAAACTCTTTAGTTTTACCAACAGCCCAGCCCATCAAACAATCATAAGGGGTCATAGACCCATCAGTATCTTGGCCGGCTATAATAAAGCCTTTCTCTGCACGTAATACGTGCATAGATTCGGTGCCATAGGGCGTAATGCCAAACTCTTCACCAGCTTCCATCAGCTTCTTCCACATGTAATGCCCTTGGTCTGCAGGCACGTTCACCTCAAAGGACAATTCACCAGTAAAAGAGATACGGAAGATACGTGACTTAATACCAGCAACGGTACCTTCACGGTGGTCCATAAACTTCATAGCTTGTGCGGAAAGGTCTACATCGGTGCACAGCTTTTCTAGCACTTTACGAGAATTAGGTCCAGCAAAAGAACACGTAGCCCACTGGTCTGTTACTGACGTAAAGTACACCTCTAACTCTGGCCATTCAGTTTGATGCCATAACTCTAACCAACCCAACACAGCAGCAGCGCCGCCAGAGGTAGTGGTCATTAGGAAATGAGTATCACTTAAACACGCCGTTACGCCATCATCAAAGATCATGCCGTCTTCTTTAAGCATTAAGCCATAACGACACTTACCCGGGGCTAACTTAGTCCATGCGTTGGTGTACACACGGTTAAGGAACTCACGGGCATCCTTACCCTGAATGTCGATCTTACCTAAAGTAGAGGCATCTAGCATGCCTACACTGTTACGCACTGCTAAACATTCTCGGTTAAGAGTTTGTTGCATGATTTCGCCAGCTTGTGGGAAGTACCAAGGGCGTTTCCACTGACCTACGTTTTCAAATTCTGCGCCATTGGCTAAGTGCCATGGGTGCATAGCTGTGTGACGTGCCGGGTCTAACAACACACCAATGTCACGGCCGCCCATAGCGCCAAAGGTCACTGGCGTGTATGCAGGACGGAATATAGTAGTGCCTGTTTCAGCAATAGTTTTATTTAACGTCTTAGCCACAATAGCCATGCCGTTAACGTTACCTGTTTTACCTTGGTCGGTGCCAAAGCCCATAGCGGTATAACGCTTTACATGCTCAATAGATTGGAAACCTTCTCGGGCAGCAAGCTCTATGCCAGCAGCAGTAACGTCGTTTTGAAGATCAACAAACTGCTTAGGTGCCCGACTACTGGGCTTAGTGTGCGGTACTATGTAAAGCGCTTGTGCAGCTCCTTCAGACTCGTCACCACAATCAAATACTTGAGTTGACTGCGTACCAGCAGCATTGGCACCCGCTTGAACGCCAGCATTTAATGCTTGTGATAAACGGTACTCACCAGCAATAGCACCCGCTAGGTGTTGGTTTTGAATAGTTGGGCCAGGTACAAAGCCTGCCACGTCTTCTTGCCACACTGGGCGGCTACCCGTATGGCAGCTTAAGTGAACCACAGGGCTCCAACCACCAGCAACAGCGACTAGATCACAGCTTAATGTTTTGCCTGCGCCCACTAGCTTGTCGCGAGCTTCATCTAAAGGAGCAACAATAACATCAGTGACTCTTTTACTACCTTGGGCTTCAATTACACCGTGGCCTGCCATCACTTCAATGCAAGCTGCCTTAGCAGCTTGCACAAGGCGACCATCTGGCGCATGCCGTGAATCAACTACAGCCACAACAGTTCGGCCTGCAGCTTGAATATCTAGTGCAGTTTGGTAACCAGAATCGTTAGTGGTCATTACTACACAGCGCTGACCAGGTACTACAGCATAACGGATAATGTAAGTAGACACAGAGTTAGCTAGCATAATGCCAGGTAGATCGTTGTTACCAAATACTAATGGCCGCTCGATTGCACCCGTAGCTAGTACCACCTGATGGGCACGGATACGATGAAGGCGCTGACGTGTGCCTGTGAGGGCCACCGGGCCTAAGTGATCGGTGCGGCGTTCTAAAGCACACAAGAAGTTATGATCATAGTAACCAAAAGCCGTGGTACGCGGCATGGATGTTACGTTGCTCATGCGAGCTAGCTCACTAGTGGCTTGTTCCGCCCAAGTCGCAGCTTCTACACCATCAACAGTTTGGTTACTGGCAAGTAAAGTACCACCAAATTCGTTTTGCTCATCGACGATAATAACACGCTTGCCGCTACGACCTGCCTCCAATGCCGCAGCTAAACCTGCAGGGCCTGCACCAACAACCATGACGTCACAATGAACGTTAACTTTATCGTAGGTATCTGGGTCTGGATCAAGGGATAACTTACCAAAACCAGCAGCTTTACGAATAAATTTTTCGTAGGTCATCCACATGTTTTGTGGTGCCATGAAAGTTTTGTAGTAAAAACCAGGGGGCATCATCTTGCCACCAATTTTACCCACCCATTCCATAAGGTCAAATTCAACGCTTGGCCAACCGTTAGTGCTGCTAGAAATTAGGCCGTCAAACAACTCAACTTGAGTAGCACGGGGGTTAGGAATAGTTTCGTTGCCTTTGTGCAACTGCATCAAGGCATTAGGTTCTTCAGCACCGTGGCCTAAGATGCCACGGGCGCGGCTGTACTTAAAACTACGGCCTACAATGCCAACACCGTTGGCCAACATAGCAGAAGCTAAGGTGTCGCCATCAAAGCCTTGAAAGGTTTTACCATTAAAGGTGAAGCTCATTGGCTTAGAGCGATCAATCCGACCGCCTGTTGCGATGCGATTAACTTGGCTCATGATGCGTCTCCCTGAGCAGCAGCTTTGGTTGGCGCAGCTTTGGTTGGCGCGGTTACAGTCGGTAATTCGCCCATTTTATAAGTCTCATGAATTTGGTAGCTATGGGTGTCACGTGTGGCGTTAAAATAACGCCGACAGCCTGCAGCGTGATACCACATTTCGTGGTGAATACCACGTGGGTTCGAACGGAAGAACATATAGTCACCCCACACTTCATCACTAATAGAGGCTGGGTCTTTTGGACGTTCGATGTGTGCTTCACCAGTGTAGGAATACTCTTCCTCTTCACGGATTTCTTCACAATAAGGGCAGTAAATATGATGCATGTATAAGTCTCCTTATTATCAAGAATTAGTGAGCAACGCCGGCAGCGCCATGCTCGTCGATTAAGTGGCCAGTATTGAAGCGATCCAAACTGAAGGGTGCAGCCAACGGGTGGGCTTCATCGTGAGCTAAAGTGTGAGCAAACACGTGGCCAGAGCCAGGCGTTGCTTTAAAGCCACCCGTGCCCCAACCGCAGTTGAAAAATAAACCCTTAATGCTAGTTTTGGAAATAATAGGGCACGCATCTGGACACGTATCGACCACACCACCCCAAGCACGATTCATCCGCACACGACTAAACATAGGGAATAATTCACAGATAGCAGACAAGGTGTGTTCTACCACATGGAAACTACCCCGTTGACCATAGCCATTATAAGAGTCTGTGCCAGCACCAATGACCAAGTCGCCTTTGTCAGATTGGCTTACGTAGGCGTGTACCGCGTTAGACATAACAACAGTATCAAGAATTGGCTTAATCGGCTCGGACACTAGGGCTTGAAGTGGCCGCGATTCAATCGGTAACCTTAGGCCTACCATAGCTGCCATCACACCTGAGTTACCGGCGGTAACACAGGCTACCTTTTTAGCACCAATAAAGCCTAAAGTGGTTTGCACACCCACTACAGCGCCTTCTTCTGTAACAATGTCTACAACTTCACATTGTTGGATAAGATCAACGCCAAAGCTATCTGCTCCCCGAGCAAAACCCCATGCCACAGCATCATGACGTGCAACACCAGCAGTGGCCTGCCACGACGCACCTAATACTGGGTACCGAATGTCTTGAGAATCGTTAATAATAGGCACGATTTCTTTAACTTCTGCAGTATTTAATACCACGCCATCAATACCGTTCAAACGGTTAGCGTTAACACGCCGCTCAATATCACGCATGTCTTGCAGGGTGTGGCCTAAGTTCAAAACACCACGTTGACTAAACATCACGTTGTAGTTTAAATCTTGGCTTAAGTCTTTCCACAGGTCTAAAGAGTGGTCGTATAACTTAGACGCCTCGTCCCAAAGGTAGTTGGAGCGCACAATAGTAGTGTTACGTGCGGTATTACCACCACCTAGGTAGCCTTTTTCCAACACAGCTACGTTAGTGATGCCATGTACTTTTGCCAAGTAGTAAGCCGTAGCCAAACCATGGCCACCACCACCAACGATGATTACATCGTATTCTTTTTTAGGCTGAGGGCTGCGCCATGCGGCCTGCCAGTTTTCATGATGGCTAAGGGAGTGTTTAAAAAGGCTAAAGCCTGAGTACTTTTTCATTGTTTCATCCACGTGTTTCGGTGCAATGCTGCAGTGAGTCTGATATTCGCCTATGTATTGTGCTAAAAGCCAGCCCAAGGCTCTTATTCAATTGCGACCCAAATAGAAGCATGCAGACAAAGCCCTAATTAATTACTAGGGTTGATGACTAAAGTTAAAGAGTTAAATTAATGCAACACATCTGATCTACGCCAAGTCACATAGGGCTAAAAATGCAGTACAATCACCCCATATTGTGACGCACACTAGGTAACACCAGCATGCAAGTTTTCGGCATTGTCGGATGGAAAAACAACGGCAAAACCACCCTAACAGAGCGGCTTATTAGCCAGCTTACACTTATGGGTTATAAAGTATCATCTGTTAAACATGCACACCATAACGTAGACATTGATGAGCCAGGTCGTGACAGCTATCGCCACCGTGTGGCAGGCGCGACGCAAACTCTGTTAGCCACAGATAAACGCTGGGCGTTAATGCACGAATACCGCGACCAAGACACGCTCGAACTGACGCAATTATTACACTTATTTGAACCCTGCGATCTAGTGATTGTGGAAGGTTATAAAGGCGCTGATCACGCTAAACTGGAGGTGGTGCGCAACCTTAACCAGCGGGGGTTCTTGGCTGATCAAATGCCCAATATTGTGGCCATAGCGACGGATAAAGATGATTTAACGATAAAACTGCCGCAATTGGACATTAACAACATTCAACAAGTGGCGGATTTTGTATTACAGCATACGGGGCTAGTCGCACCCCCTACTGAACCTAACAAAGCCAGCAACGATTGTTATAGTTCAGATCAACAGCTACTACCGGCCTCTGTTGTATGGCAGCGTATGCAAGAAGCCGTTTCCACCCTGGTGTCATCTGAAATTTTAGCGATTGAAGAATGCATTAACCGCCGCTTAGCCGAAAATGTGACTACTGCGTACGATAGCCCTCGTTTCAATAACGTTGCTGTAGACGGCTATGCCTTTAGCTATGATGATTTAACCAACACCAAAAGTTCTGGCTTGCCATTGTTGCCGTTAATGACACAAGAAGCCAACGCTGGTGGCAGTGCCAAAATTTCTTTAGCACGTGGCTATTGCATTCGCGTATTAACAGGCGCCAGAATGCCCTTGGGCGCAGATACGGTGGTGATGCAAGAAGATGTCATTATTACTCAGTCTAAGGACACTGCCGAAGGCATTAACAATGTAACTTTCCCAAACGATTGTAAGGCAGGCACTAACTGGCGCCCCAAAGGCGAAGACGTTAAGGCTGGCGATATTATCATCCATAAAGGCCAGCAAATACGCCCACAAGACATCGGCCTTGCTGCAGCCGCAGGCCACGCTAAACTTAGCGTTTACAAAAAAGTTAAAGTGGCACTATTTTCCACTGGCAACGAAGTGTACGAATTAGGTGAAGAGCTACCAGAGGACGGTATTTACGACGTTAATCGCCATTTGCTTAAAGCCTTACTCACCAGCCTACACTGCCAAATAACAGACCTTGGCATTTTGGCCGACGATTACAATGTGGTTAGTAGTGCCCTAAGTGCGGCCAGTGAAAACCATCAACTTATTATTACCTCTGGCGGCGCCTCCACTGGCAGCCACGACCATGTAGCTGCCGTATTACAAGATATTGGCGAAGCTCACGGCTGGCGCCTAGCCATCAAACCTGGTCGGCCTCTGGCTTTTGGCAAAGTAAAAAAGGCTTTTTTCTTGGGTTTGCCTGGCAACCCCGTAGCCGCAAATGTGTGTTTACTGATGTTTGGCCAACCGCTTTTAAGAGCCATAGGTGGTGGTGGCTGGCAACGGCCTAAGTCGTATTTCCAAAAGTTGGGATTCGATGTTAAAAAGAAAGCAGGCCGCAGAGAGTGGCTGCGAGTTTACCAAGCAGTGCAAAGTGATGGTGAAGTACTACTTAAACGCAGCGCTTCACATGGTTCTGGCATTCTCACATCTATGACCCGTGCAGATGGCTTAGTAGAAGTAGATGAAGCCACCACAAGCTTGCCCCTAGGTAGCTTAGTTAACTTTATACCCTTTGCCAGCTTTGGTATTGGTGACGCTTAAACCTTTTAAAAAAGCTCAGCTTGGCTTAGGTTGGTTGTGCTTCGAAGAGCGTAAATAAGCGGTAACAATGAAGTACCAACAATAATAAAGCTAATGCGGTTGAATAAAACATTGCCTTTTCTCCATTTATTTTTTCACTCACCATCTTCAAGGTTAAGAAAAATTCTAATCGCTTTATATATTTCTTGACAAATTTTTTTTGGATAAGTTTTACTTCTGTG
>MDSY01114346.1_pt1 | contig 11334 bp, 11 predicted proteins | sample 811131 | NCBI WGS metagenome assembly MDSY01 (sample SAMN05326643, study PRJNA326480) | marine metagenome | isolation source: seawater | place: Atlantic Ocean: South West | collected 2010
AAATCTAAAGATAAAATATTTGAATTAGATCCTAATGATATTGAAGAATATGACTCATATTTTTTATTTTTTGATACATAGAAATTTTGGATATTTATTTGATTTCCTATTTCATTGAATTGACCATTATCGTTTGCACTAAGGAATAAATTTTCATTTTCATTCCCAACAATATTAAAATTGATTAAAGATTTAAGTTCTTGAGATAAAACTTTCGAAAAAAAAACTAAAAAAATGAGAAAAAATTTAAAATTCATTATCAATTTTATGCGATAAATAATGGTAGTAAAATAAATGCATTTCTTGAATACTTGGAGTACTTGAAGAGGGGAAGTTTAAGGTCAAGTTTGAAATCTTCGTAAGAGTATTATTTTTATTATCTCCTGTTAAGGATATAGTATACATCTTCATGGAGTTAGCTTTTTCAATTGCATTAATAATATTACCACTCTCACCAGATGTCGAAATTGAAATCAAAATATCATTTTTCTGACCAAGAGCTTCTACTTGCCTTGAAAATATTTCTTGAAAACTTTTATCATTACCTATAGCTGTTATTGTTGAAATATTTGAAGCAAGCGAAATAAATGGTAGGGCTTTCCTTCTACTATTCTCAAATTTCCATACTTGTTCTGCCGTCAAATGGTTGGCATCAGCTGCACTCCCTCCATTTCCCGCAACTAATACTTTATTTCCATGTTTTAATGCATTATTAATTTCGAGAATTGATTTTTCGATAGAATCTTTTATCTCAGAGAGCTTTTTAAAAGCATCGATGTGTTTATTTATTTCTTTTTCAAACATTTTTGTGGGCTCACAGGGATTTGAACCCCGAACCTGCGGATTATGAGTCCGTTGCTCTAACCGTTGAGCTATGAGCCCCGGTTGTGAATATAATTATTATTTAATTTAAATATAGATTTAATCTAAAAGAATTACTTATTATCTTTTCAACATGAACGTAGGAGTAGTTGGTTTAGGTTATGTTGGCTCAGCTTGCGAAAGCCTTTTCAAGGATTATTTTAATCTCAATACATTTGACATCAATAAAAATTGTAATTGTTCAAGTATTCAAGATTTAACTAAGAAATCCGATATAATATTTATTTGTCTTCCCACACCCATGAGAAAAGATAGAAGTTGCGATTTATCAATTATTGAATCTGTACTTGAGAAAATTAATGATGAAGGCCAAGAAAAATATGTTGTCATTAAATCAACTGTTGAAGTCGGTACTACAGATAGATTTTCAAAAAAATATAATAATTTAGTTTTTATTTTTAATCCAGAATTTCTTACAGAAGCAAATTTTATAGAAGACTTTAAAAATCAGGATAGAATTATCATTGGATCTCATCACAAAGAAGCCAAAAATTATTTGACAGAATTATATAGAGCTATTTATCCAAAAAAGAGCGGGGTCAAAATTGAAACTACTCTTCCAGTTAACGCTGAAATGGTAAAATATGTCACAAATTCTTTCTTGGCCGTAAAAGTTTCATTTGCTAATGAAATTTATGAATTGTGTCAAAATCTAGATGGCGATTATGATGAAATAGTTGAGCTGGCAACTTTAGACAAAAGATTGGGACATTCTCACTGGGCGGTTCCTGGTCCTGATGGTAAGTTTGGTTTTGGTGGTTCTTGCTTTCCAAAAGATATTAATTCTCTTATTAATACGTTTTCAAAACATAATGTAGAATCTTTTGTTTTAGAATCTGCATGGAAAAGAAATATATCTCGGGATAGACCAGAGAAAGACTGGAATAATTTAAAAGGTAGAGCCGTATCTGATGAGCAGTCCTGATAATCTTTCGGCTATAATTTTAGCAAGATCTGGTTCAAAAGGTATATTAAACAAAAACATTAAAGAAATCCACGGTACTAAGTTATTAGAATTTTCAATCAAAGCTGCTATTCAAAGTAAATCAATAACAAATGTATATGTATCTAGTGATTCGGAAGAATATTTAAAAATAGCGAGAATAAACGGGGCAAAAACTATAAAAAGACCAAAAAATCTTTCAGCTGACGATTCATCTTCTGAGGACGGAATATTACACTCAATTACTGAAATTGAAAAGAAAGAGGGTGCAATTAGTAGAGATATTATTTTTATTCAGTGCACTTCTCCATTTACTTCTTCAAAAGATTTTGATAGAGCATACAAAAAGTTCATCGATAATAAATATGACTCACTATTTTCGGGAGTGAAAAATCATGGATTTCTATGGGATGGTAATTTAGTTAGTGGTATAAATCATAATGAAAGAGAATTGAGAAAGAGGAGACAAGATGTAAATGTGCAAGTATTAGAAAATGGAGCATTTTATATTTTCCAAACAAAAAAATTTAAAGAAATAAAAAACAGGTTCATTGGAAAGATAGGCTATTTCCTTCAGAGTGAAATTAATAAATATGAAATTGATACTTATGAGGATTTAGAAATTAATAGATTTATTTTTCATAAGTTTATTCTAGAGAAAAATCCTATTGATATTTCAAAAATTAAACTAATTGTATTGGATTTTGATGGTGTTTTGACAGATAACTTAGTAGAAACAAATGCAAGAGGGACGGAGACTGTTAAAACTAGTAAATCAGATAGTTTAGCATTATCAAATTTTAGAAAAAAATTTCCAGCTATACCTTTCATTGTACTGTCATCTGAAAAAAATAATTCGATTTTGAAAAGATGTCAAAAATTAAATTTAGAATGCTTTCAAGTTGATAGTGACAAGAAAGTTTTTTTAGATAAATATATTGCAGAAAATAAGATAGATGCTAAGAATGTATTATATCTTGGAAATGATGTTAATGATTTAACTAGCTTACAATTTGTTGGTTATCCTGTAATTGTATCAAATAGTGATATTTCACTTTTTAAATACAACTTTAGGATATTAAAATCTAATGGTGGTAATGGAGCTTTAAAAGAGCTACTAAATTTATTAAAATAAACAATTGATTTATAAATTAAAAAACTGCAATATTGTCGATTGAATGCTTTCAAATATTAAAAATTTAGACACTGTATATGTAATCGCTGAGATTGGCTTGAATCATAATGGCGATATAGAAATTGCAAAACAATTAATAAATGTTGCTGCTTCAGCTGGATGTAATGCAGTCAAATTTCAAAAAAGAACTCCTGAAGTATGTGTTCCTGATGATCAAAAGAATATTGAAAGAGACACACCATGGGGCAGAATGAGTTATTTGGATTATCGTTATAAAGTTGAGTTTGAAAAAGAGGAATACTTGATAATTGATGAATATTGCAAAAAGAAAAACATTGAGTGGTTTGTTTCAACGTGGGATAATGAATCAGTAGATCAAATGGAGGACATAGGTGTTTGTGGATATAAAGTACCTTCAGCCTGCATCACAGATTTAGGTATGCTTAATCGATTAAATAAAACTAATAAACCAATTATCATATCAACTGGGATGTCCACACTTGAAGAGATTGACGTTGCTGCTAAATCCTTCAATAGTGATTTATTATCTATATTACATTGTACTAGTTCCTATCCTTGCAATAATGACGAAGTTAATTTAAATATGATTCATGAGCTTAAAAAAATGTACCCTGAAAATGTAATTGGATATTCAGGGCATGAGTCAGGATTACAAATATCAGTTGCAGCAGTGGCTATGGGTGCTAAAATTATTGAGAGACACATTACATTAGATAGAACAATGTGGGGCAGTGATCAAGCTGCATCAGTTGAACCCGAAGGTCTTAGAAAATTAGTTAGAGATATTCGAGTAGTTGAATCAGCTTTGGGTGACGGAAAAAAAGTTATTTATGAATCAGAAAAATCTTCAAGAGAAAAATTAAGAAGATTTAAATAGTTGTAATTTTTCTCCTAAAGTCATTATTTGTAAAAAATAGAATAATTATAAAATACGCCAAGCCCAAAAATAAAGAGATAACTACAATCAATTTTCGCGGTGGATAAGATTTTTTATGCGCCTCTTTCGGAGCATCCAGAATTACTAAAAGTGGGAGATTATCATTACTGTTTATTTTCGACATTTCTAATTCTTTAAGAAGAGAAAAATATGTATTAGAGATAATATTTACCTGCCTTTCTAACCTATTTTTTTCAGCAGTAAGCAATTCTGATGCATCAATATTTTTATTATTTTTTAAAAAACTGACCAATTCATCTTCAAGCAAATCAAGTTGATTTTTGTAATTAAATGTTATGTTTTCAAAAAAATTCACCTTTTCGATTGATTTCTTTTGATTTACAGAAAGTAATAAGTCTGATATTTCTTGAAAGAAAATCTCAACAAACTCTTTTGAGAGAGCTTTACTCTCTAAGCTGGCAGCTATAGAAATTAATCCTGATTTTCTATTTTCATTAAATGTAACCCTTGATTTTAATTTCAATATACTATTATTAATAGTTTTTCTGTCGTTCAATAGTTCAGTTAAGGATAAATCTGCACCAAAGTAGGATTCATTATTCCAAAATTCAATCAAACTTGAGTCAATTGAATCATAGTATTTGATTAGCATTGTTTCATAAATGTCATTTGATGATAAAATATCTAAAATACTAAATTCATGATTACTTGCGATTGGACTACCAGCTAGCATTAATTGTGATAGATCTAAAGAATTTAAGCTTGTGGAAGATTCACTTTTTTTGGTATAAAATGAAATGCGAGAATCGTACCTATGCGGTAAAACAAGGGAGACTATAACACCGATTAAAAGAAAAAAAGCAATGCATTTTGTTAAAAAAATTTTATTTTCTCTGATTGTAATAAGTAAAAAATTCATGAGCCAAACACTAGTGTCCTTTCCCGCTAAAAATTATAAATATTGTTTTAAAAATTATTTTGAAGTCTAATAGAAAACTCCAATCGTCAATATATTTTAAATCTAGTCTAATCCAGTTTTTAAAAGAAGATATTTTTTGCCTTTCACTTATTTGCCATAAACCGGTTATTCCGGGACGAATTTGATGTCTTTTAAGAGAAAAATCTTTTTCCATCTTAATTACCTCATAGTCCGGGAGAGGTCTCGGCCCAATTAAGTTCATATGTCTTAAAAAAACATTAAATAACTGGGGTAATTCATCGAGACTGTATTTCCTTAAAATTTTACCAATTTTTGTTAATCTTGGATCATTTGATATTTTAAAAACTGGACCGCTTGCTTCATTTAAATGCATTACACTTTCATTTGTGTTAACAGTTGAATGAGTCATCGTTCTAAACTTAATAATTTTGAATTTTTTCTGACTTTTACCAATTCTATTTTGTCTAAAAAAAATAGGTCCGGGAGAATCAAATTTTATTAATAGACATATAATCAACATTATTGGTAGAAATAATATGAGAATGAAGAAGGATAATATTACATCAATTATTTCCTTTATAAAAAATTTTATATTATTCTTCATTTAGGGACTTAAAATATGTAATTGTTTTGCTAATACCATCTTCAGCATCAGTTAAGTTATCCCACTCGATTAATTCCCTAATTCTCTTCAAGTCAGGCTTTCTTTGTAGGGGGTCGTTTTGTGGTAAGTCTTGAAAGACTAACTTTGATTTTGAATTTAATAATTTAATAATGATACTGGCTATATCAATTATTTTGAGCTCTTTATCATTTCCGATATTTGTTATTGTATTATCGACTTTTGCTTCTATTAACCTAACAATTCCTACAACTAAATCATCAATGAAGCATAAAGATCTTGTTTGAGTTCCATCACCATAAATCGTAATATTTTCATTATTAATAGCTTGATTAATAAAATTAGATACAACTCTTCCATCATTTGAAGCCATAAATGGCCCATAAGTATTAAATATTCTTAATATGTTAAATGGCAAATTATTTTGCTCGGAAAAATCCTTTAAATAGGTTTCAGAAAATCGTTTTCCCTCATCGTAACAAGAACGAATACCATTTATATTGACATTCCCAAAATAACTTTCGTTTTGAGGGTGAACTAGTGGATCCCCATAAACCTCGCTCGTTGATGCGTGAATAATCTTACTTGAATACTTCTTTGCATTATTACATACATTTATTATTCCTAGCGCTGATGTTTCAGCTGTAAAAACCTTATTTTCTTGATATTTGACAGGAGATGCTGGGCAAGCAAGATTTATTGTTAAATCTGTTGGAATATCAAACGATTCTCTAATGTCATGATTAATAAATTCGAATTTATTAGAATTATGAATACTAACATTTTTTAAGTTCCCAGAATATAGATTGTCTACGCAAAGAATTTTGGAATCATAATTTTTAAGTAAATATTTTATAAGGTTTGTACCAATAAATCCAGCACCACCAGTTATAAGTATTTTTTTATAAATTTTCATTTGTATAAGATAGATAGTATTTTTTTAATATTTAATGTTTTATTTCAGAATTAAATGTTATAAGTCTGTGAAAAAAAACAAAGTTACCAATCATATATCTTCTAAATAGTTTTTTGGGGGCTAAAATCAATCTCCAAAACCATTCTAATCCGATATCAGAAACAAATTGAGGAGCTTGAATTTGGTTCCCACTTAACCATTCAAGAAATGCGCCACCATTTAAAAAAACTTTAGCATCAATTTTTTTAAAATTGTCTAAAATCCATTTTTCTTGTAATGGCATACCAAGCCCTACAGCAATTATATCTGGTTTAAATTCATTTATAATTTTAATTACATTATTATTTTCATTACCATTTTTTTGAAAAAAACCATGATGACCTTCAACTTTTAGTTTTGGAAATTTTTCTTTAAACATTTTTAATGAGATATCATTAACCTTTTTATCTGACCCAAGAATAAAGATTTTTTTATCTTTAAGTTCACATTCATTTAATAATGTTGGAAACCATGTATTGTAAGTAATTTTCTCAGGAATTGGATAACCTTTTAGAAAACAAGCAAGCTTGATACCTGATCCATCACAAAATACTATCTCTGCTTTATCATTAAATAATTTAAGGGCAGTATTTTCAAAACAAAGATTGGCAGCATTAATATTAAGATTACCAATGATTATTTTATTATTTGCATTAATATTATCAATTATTTTGCTGTTAAGCGTTGGTAAATCGATATTATTTACAAAAGTATTAAGTATTGGATATTTTTTCATTATTTCTATAGGGCTTATAGCTCATTTCGTAATAACGAAAAATTTGCTCTTTTCCAGATTCAAAGTTTATTTTAGGAGAAAATTTTAATTTATTTTTCATTTTATCAAGATCTAATTCTGATTTATCTAAGTAAACATCCATTAACATTGAGTCAGGATAAAAAATTGGGCTTGGAGAAAATCTTTTGTAAAAAGAGTAAATTTCTTTTATTTGATTTTTCATTTTAGGGGTTAGGTGATTTTTTAAATTCATTAAAAAAGATTTCATTGGCTCCCACATAAAGGCTTTTTTTGGATCTCCTAAAATAACTTTCAAAAGCTTGAGTGGGTTTGAAAGATTTTTTTGAATTTTACTAGAGTCTTCATAAATAACTCTTTCAGAAGGAAATAACGAATCGAAAAAATCAAAAAATTGAATCCAGGTTATCTTTTCTGGATTTGAAATAATAATTTTTTCATTTTTAAGATTCGAATTTATTGCATGTATAATACCATCACACAGGTCATCAACATGAATTAAGTTACAATTTCCAGCATCTTTTGGGATAACCATTTTCCCAATACTTAGTTGGTTAATAATTTTTTCTGTCCATGGTTTACTATATTTGCCATAAACAATTGTAGGTTGAATAATTAAATAATTTAGATTTTTGTAATTTTCTATTAAAAAATCAATTTCATTTTTGTTTTTAGCATATTGAAAAGTTTTTGTTTTGAGTTTAGTATTTTCATTTATCACTTTTTTATTTGTAAACGGCTGATACGAAGAAATGGTACTGATATGCAGCACTTTCTTTTTTGTTCCAGCTGCTGCGTTACAAATAGTTTCTAATAGTTTTAAATTAAATTTTTGGTTACCAAAATCATGAATACAATTGATTATTATATCATTTTTATCAATTTCTTTTTCAAGTTTAGAACCATCATTTAACCCAAAATACTTAATATTCACATCCTTAAACAAAGAAATATACCCAGCTTTGGAAAAATCTCTCAGTATGACTGAAATATTAAATTTTTGTTCATACATTTTTCTTACAAGAGCACCCCCAATAAACCCAGAAGACCCTAAGATAAGAACTCTTTTCATATCAGAATTCCATTAAATTTTTATTTTTATAACAAAAATCAATGGCCTTCATCACCTCATGTGCTTCACTCATATCAACCACGTTTGAGTCTAATCCATTAATTTTTTTATACCACTCTGATATTTGAATCGATATTAAATCATCGTAGGATTGGTTATTCTGTTTAAAGTTTTCTAAACCCAATTTGTTTAACGTTTCTCTGTTACAATTGAAATCTAATTTATTTCCAATTAGATCAAATATAACATCACCTTTTTCAAATTGAATATAAAATTTACAATCCAGACCCAATGTTCTGCTTAATTGTAATGAACCTTTAAAATTTTTGTATTTAAATTTTATAAAGCAATCTGACTCAATATTGTCAATTGCGTTATCATAATATTGTATTGAGTCAGGAATTCCCAAATGATAAAATATCTGTTCCAGAGTATGTGAACCTGTATCTAGTAAAACTCCACCACCAGAAAAATCTTTTTTCCAAAAACTTTCCGATTGTATAGGCCAATTAAAAATTCCACCTTCACGACATTTAAACGATATGACATTGCCCAAAGTCTTGTTACTAATAATTTTCTTAATAAATTTTGCACTCCTGAGCTGCCTTCTCATATTACCGCAAATTACTACTAAGTTATTATTATTAGCGATTGTCATTAATTCTGCCGACTCCAATGAATTACTGGTTAAAGGTTTTTCAATTAATAAGTTTTTTCCCTTATTTAATAATTCTTTTGCGAAAGAATAATGAAGTGTATTTGGAAGAGTAATTATAGCTTCATTGAATTTTTCATAATTATTTTCAATAGACAATAAAGCTTGCGAGCCTCGAAATTTTTTAGAACATTTTCTAGCACTATCAATATTTTTATCTACAAATATTACGGGACATATATTTAAGCTTTTTAATGCAGGGATATAAAAATTTTGAGTAACAGCCCCACATCCTATTATTGCTAGTTTTGCTTTTTTATTTAATTTCATTCAAAATAATTTCAGGGGAATATAGAGATTTTTCTGATATATATTGATTTAAAATATTGTGTTTATTTTTTTCAGCCTTTAAAAAAAAATTAGCATCAATTTCATTTTTATCAATTGTTGGAAAATTAGAAATATAAAAATTAAAATTATCCATAATATGATCTAAGTCTCTAGTTTTCACAAAAAGTGTTTTTTTGTTAAGTAATCCTGCTTGGATAAGGGCTGTAGATAAACTTGTTGCGCAAATCACTATGTCATGATTATCAATGACTTTATCAATATCCATTTTCTCATTTAAAATATTTAAATTTTTCAATTGCTTAAAATTAAAATTATCTCTCGGGTGTGGTTTTATATTTATTGATAAATGATTCAAATTAAGACTATTTAATTTCTTTAAAAAATTGTCTTGGTCAATTTGCCATTCATTGTAACCATTCCATTTATGAGCTCCAGTTAATACTAGTAAACTATTATTTGAATTCTTTTGTCTCTTTGCAAAAGATTGATCAAAATATTTTTTAAATCTTGGTAATCCACTAATGATGATTTTATTTTCATTAACACCATCTTTTATAAGTGTTTGCTTGCTTACTTGCCCAGATACAAAAATTTTATCACAAATATTTTGTCTAACTTTAAATCCATATAAAATCAACCTTAGTTTTTTGAAAAAATTTGCTTGTTCGTGATAGATTAAAATTGAATCATTAATAGAAAAGGCTAAGGTTTGAAAATTCTTTTTTAAATATTTTATAAGCTCAAACTCTAAAATTCCAATTCGGCCACAAATTACAATATCATATTCATGAATAATGTTTTTTATCTCTTTTTTAAATAAATATATAGCTTTAAGTCTCTCCAGAATATTTAATAAATAAAAAGGTTTTTTTAATGAGATTGAAGAATAAATTATTTTTGCACTATTATTATAATTAATTTGATTTTTATGCAAATTAGATAAATCTAGAAAAGTAAATTTTAAATCATTGTCATTTTCTAATAGAGGATTAAAATTTTTTAGATTTTCATTATCAATTGAACATATTAGGACTTTTTTCATATTAATTTTTTATAGATTTTATCGTAATTACTTATCATCAAATTTAAGTTAAATGTTTTTTTAATTGTTTGGATTGATCGACTTTTTTCATCACTTGTAATCTTGCATATTTCATTATCTATTTTATTTAAAAAACTTTTTTCGTCTTTAAAGAAAAAAGCAATTGGGTTACTATCAGCTATTTCTTTTATTGATTTGGCTGGAAATGCTAAAACAGGTAGGCCAATTGATAAACTTTCGACAATATTTAAACCAAAAGTTTCTTCTTTTGATGCTGAAATCATTAGTGAATAATTAGTAAGTTTTTTAATAAGAGATTTGTTGCCAATAGATTTCGAAAAATATACATTATTTGAGACATTATATTTGACAGTTAATTCTCTAAGTAGACTTTCAGAATCTCCTAAACCAAAAAAGCTTAATTTGCTGTTCGAATATTTTTTTTGCAATCTAGAAAAGTATTTTATTATAACATCCTGTCTTTTTTGGTAATGATTTAATCTTCCAACACAAACCAAATTTAAATTATTTAGGTCGATTGCTACATCGTTCCTTTTTTTAGATATTTTAATACCATTATAAACCATAGATAGTTTAGATATATCAAGATTTCTATTTACTAGAAAATTCTTTACATGTTTATAGTGAGTGTTAGAAACTGTAACAATTTTATCGCAGTGTAAAATATTATTATCAAAATCATTCATACCATGAATTGTTAAAATCATTTTAAAGTTCAAGATCATTTTTAATGGTTTTAATATTTTTATCAAATCATAATAATGAACATGAATTATGTTTGGTTTATTCTTTATTATTACAAAATATAGCTTAAAAAGCTTTAAAATATTTTTTGAACCTTTTTTTCTTTTAATAAAATTTATTTTTTTGCTATTTAAGCTTTTTAGCGCATTTACATCATTTTCTTTATTTATAACAATAAGTGAAACATCATAATGTTTTGAATTGTTTTTCACAAGATTTGAAACAACTTTTTCCATTCCACCATTTCCGAAGTTCCATATTAAGTGAGTTATTTTATTTCTTTTCAATTGAAATACCTG
>MDSY01078709.1_pt1 | contig 11331 bp, 7 predicted proteins | sample 811131 | NCBI WGS metagenome assembly MDSY01 (sample SAMN05326643, study PRJNA326480) | marine metagenome | isolation source: seawater | place: Atlantic Ocean: South West | collected 2010
CGATAATGTATAGCCATCACTAGGCCAACCCGCTGCAATTTCACCATTTAAATTAAATTTTTGAAAACTCAGAGAGCCAGACCCCCAAACATCATTAACCCATACTAATATAAAATTACTATCAGGTGTAGAATAAATTCCCTCAACATAATTATCAACCCAGACTCCATCCATAAGGGTTACACCAGAAGAGTCAAACTGCATCTGACCTTCTAGATTAAATCTCTGGTAAAATAGGTCAAAATCAACTTCATCACGTATTTCAGACCATACAACACCTATACCATCAGCAGTCTCAAATAATTTAACTTTTCTTTGATCTAGAGTACTTTGATGTACTACATAACCTTCATTTGGCCATTGCATTTGAAAGGATAAATCAAACTTATTCATTCGAATTAATTTTGCTCCACTTTGAGCATCAAAGGCAGCTGTAAAAAGATAATCATGCGCTAAAAGAGATACCGGCTCATTTTCAAGCTGAAATGTATAACTATCAAATTGTGTCAAGTTTTGACCATTTTCTACTGGTGTAATTACTCCATTATCATTAATTATCGATCCAAAAACTTTTTTCCCATCTCGAGCATCAACCCAGTTTAACACTACATTATCATTTGTATAGTTTGCTATAGGATATTCAATATCACCATCAAGTCCATTCATAGCAATCAAACCATTTAATTCAAAAGATGTCAAATCTGAATTCATTCTCTGAACTCTTAAATCAATACTTCCATTAGATTGATCAGCAAAAACCACAAACGAACCATTATTATTATCAAACAATGTATTTGGCATTGATTGATATCCACTAACATTTGATACAAATTCTGCATTATCTAAAAGTAAAGACCCATCAGACTGTATCCCTTGATACATAATATCTACATTTGGGAAAGTACCTCTTTCCCAATAAACAAATAATTCTCTATTGCCCCCAGGAGAAAATCTAGCATGATGATCATCTCCACTGGCATCTAATTGAATTCCGTTTTGATCCCAGGAAATATTTCCTCCATGGGATACTCTTTGATAATAGTGATTACCTGCAGTTGGGTCATTTCTATAATCAATCCATTGAATGAAGACTTCTCCTAATTGATTCCTTTTTATCCTAGGATTTGCTTTAGAGGAGTTAAAACTACATAACTGTAAGTGTTCTAAAAATACCAAGCCATCACTTGTTAAAAGATTGTAATAAATATCTGTACTTTCTGTCCCAGATTGCCAAATAACAAAGGATGTATCATTTTTCATAAAGGTAGTTCTTGGTGTAGTCTCAAGATCAGAAGTAGCAGAAACTTCCAATCCTCCATCAGAAAATATTTTTTCCATATTCATATTTATTTTTTGACAATAAATATCATTCCCACTTCCACTTCTTGTATCTGACCAAATTATGGTTGCTTGATTATTACCTGCATATTCTAAACTCTTAGCCCCTTGATTTCCATTCATTTGGATTATTGAAACACCGCTTGAAGGAGCAATAATTTCATAATTTGATGATACATGAGTCCCAAAAATATCATCATCTAGAAAATTTCTCTTATCTTGCCAGGCAACAAATACACCTCCAAGACTATCTGTGCACATATTAATTGTAAGATGTCTACCATCAACTCTAGCTAGAGCTTCTCCATTATCATCCATCATTCTATTACCCTGATTATCAATATGCTGAATAAAAATATCTCCTTCATCATCAAAACGATAATCAACCCATGCAATAAAAGCACCTCCATCTCCATCTGTTATTGCGACTGGATCTTCCTGTCTACCTGGTAAATTTGTAACTGCACTTCCTTGAGATCCCCATAATAATACTCCTGAAGAATCTACTTTCTGCGCAAAAACATTTCTACTCCCGTAACGAGTATCTGACCAAACAAAAATCATACTACCTGATTCACCAGGGCATACCGTACGCTGCCATTCAATATGCACTCCTTGACGAATAGGTATACCGTTATTCTGCCATACCATATCCTGACCAATAACAAATGATAAAAAAATAAAAAATATAAAATTAATTCTCATGTTTGTCCTTTATTCATCAATTTGAAAGATTTGCAATCCTTCCCTGCTAGCTGCAAATAAATAATTATTATAAAATTCTGCATGATATACATATCCGATATTATGTATTCCTCTCGGCTGAATATCATCATTATTAATTTTTTCGTACAGAGATAATCCATTCCCTGCACAAGATAAGACTATTTGATCATCTAATACGGTTACATGCGTCACATATAAATCTTTACCAAATTGTACTTTGCTCACTGTAAAATCAGAATAGTTTGTTTCCAATTTAAATGCTCCTGCCTCTTCACATGCTACATAAAATTCATCCTCTTTCGTTATCGTAATTGCTCTAGAATTACCTGGCAAATCTTCATGAAATAAATAATTTATAGTATTATTATTATTTTGTAAAACTTGAACTCCGAGCTGATCTAAAGTTAAGATTATAAGATCTGAAAAAAGGTCAAGGCCATTGGGATTACCAATTAAAGAAACTTCATTGCCAGAAGTATTAAACCAAAGATTATAAAGGGTATCATATTCAAATGTGCTCAGCTTAAGACCATCATCATTATCAGCTGCATATACTGTAAATGAGTTAATATCATTAGTGCTTATTCGAAATTCTTTCGTCTTTTCACTTGAAAATTGGCCTAAAATATTTACTGAATCTGATTTAGATAAATCGATATGGATAGGCCTTTCATTGCTCTCTAGCGCAAATAGTTGCTTAATAGAAGGTTTATATTCAACTTGAGATATTTCCTTATTTACACCAAGATCAGACAATGTTTTTTTCCAAACTAAAATAGGGGATGTAATATTAGAGATATCCCAAAGCTGAATTCCAGCTTGTCCTGTAGCTAGGAAAACTGAATCGCCTGACACATAGACATCACGACAATATCCTTCTGTATCAATTTCTACTATTTTATTTAGTTGCCATAGAGATTCTGTATTTGGTTCCATACAACTAAATGCTACTAATAGAATTATAATATAAAAATAACTTCTCATCATCATATTAATAACGATCATAGAGCATCTTCCACTCAATAGACACCCAAGCCTGCCACTGATGGAAAGTTTTTAATTCTGAAACCCAATCAAATTGAGATTCTGTTTTACGATTACGATATCGTAATGAAGTTTTAACAAGAATTTTTTCATTAAATCTATATTCACCCCAAAAGTTAATTTTACTATCTATATGATTACGTCCATTATGCAGCGGATCTCCAACAGCTTCAGCAACATATGATCTAAAATCTTGCCTAATAGAAAATCCAACCTTATTAAATATTCCAAAATCTTTATTATATGTGAAAGGCATATACCATTCAAAGTTCTTATATGAACGATCCAATACGCTTGCTTTGGCAGTCCTGCCGTAAGTTATATTATTAGCATCTCCATATTTAAACGCAGTTGCAATAGTCACCGCATCAGTTAGTTTTCTACTTATTTTAAAGCTCGAGTATAAAATATCAAGATCAAACTCTGTAAAAGGTTTATCAAAATAACGTTGGGTATAACTTAATTGCATAGTTGCCCATAAACGTCTTTTTATTGGGTGAGTCACTTCCAACAACTGCTCTCTATCACTAAAACTACATGATCTTAAAAGATTGTTTGATATATCTCTATCGATATAGTGCCTGATATAATAGCTATTCAGGTGCCTTATTGAGTATGATGCCTTCCTATACGAACCCCATTTATATGATGTTTTAAAATTTCCGCTCCAGTGTTGACGATTTTTATTGTTTGAATAATTCGAAAAATTTGTTCGTGAATAAAAATAAATATATTTACCACGACCTATTAATTGAATCTTTTTTTCTCCAACAAGATATAATCTTGAAAAATGAGAATCAAAAGTATCTGTACCATCCATAATAAGTTTATTTTCAGATGCCTGCCTCTTTTCTATATCAGAGAAACGTAACACATTATCATCATAGCCGCTTACCAGCCCTACCTTAAGTGTTATTGGACCACTTAGATAATCTAAAAAGCCTTGACCATTCAAAACTGAAAACAATAATATTAAAATAATTTTCATTTATACTCTTGAAATCGAGTTAATACACTTTTATTATTTTCAACAATCTCTACAGTAATTATTTGTTTTCCTGCTGGGATATCTATTTCACACGTTCTCCATTTCCCTGGAACTTTATCCTTGATATCAACAATATAAGAAGTTGAAGACCTCTCTGATGATAGAAAATATGTGCCCAAAACCTTCTTTCCGTTTTTTACTCGTAAACGGTAGGTCTCATTTGAGCCCATATATTCATCAAAGACTAATCGAGAAAGAATACGTAATTTTTTTGATCCATCTATATCAAGTTGCAATGGTCTGTTTTTTGATAATTGATAATAAGATACAGGCTTACCTTCAACCATTACTTTATAATTTGATTGAAACACCATGGGTGTTAATTCGTTACGATTTTTAGATACTTTATCAAAATCTTTTTTTAGCATACGCAATAATACAGGATATCTTTTATCTTCTGAGGACTTTAAAATGATTCGGTGATTACCTTCAGATATATTGAAAAAATAATTTCCTGAATATGTAAAATAATGATTAGGGTGTTGTACAGATCGAATAGATCTTTGAATTTTATATCGATGATTTATCATAATAGGTTTTTCATTATCAATGAATAATGTATACGAAAATTTCTGACTCTTTTTTGTTTTATTATTTACAGGGTATCTAGAAATCAACTCTAATCTCGCAGGACCATACACGTCATAAACTAATGAATCATTATCTAGAACCGTGTATACTCTTCTTTTATCAGAAATTATTAGTATTTCTTTTTTTTCTCCTCCAATACTTGGTTTTAAGAGCTCAGCATTAATTGCTGAGAACAAGAAAATTATGAATATGATTTTAAATAATACTTTCTGGATCATGGCTTGTCATAATTTCTTTAATTTGTTGTTTACTTTTCCATCCAGCGATAACCACAGACAGTGACACAATAATTAAACTTAAGACAGTTATCTTTAGATCATATTTCTCAATAGCGTATAAACTACCTTCTCCTATTTCTGGTATAGGTATGGGTGCATATTTCATACCCAGTTCATCTGTTAACTTCTGAATATTCAGGATATGAATAAGAGGTATGTTTTGTTTAGAAAATTTCACTACAGCACCTTCAATTCCATCACCACGTGATATCTTCTCTATATCTTTTCTATATACAATTCCAGGCTTTATTAATCTTAAATTAAAACTAGTTCCTAAACTAGCAACACCACCTCCAATGTTTACCACTGCTTTGTAATTATGTGCACCAAAATATTCCATTCTCTTATTAACGTTATCTTCCAAACCTTTACCTGAAATCAAAGGCAATTTATTATTTTCTATATTATAACGTATTAATTCTCTGCCCTTTGGACTTAATAGCCGACCCCGATCATTCCTTCCACCAATGGAAGCAGCTATAGAACGGGATGAGATATATCCCTGTTCAAACAAAATTCTTTCCATATCTAACCAAGTCATTTCTGGGTCATTTGCTCCCCACTGCGAAGCACCAATAGAGGAAATAATAAATGGATAAATATCCATAGCTTTACATGCAATTAACATTGCCATATTAGCGCCTGGCATGGATCCAGTTAACATTAATGCAATTGTATCCCCACTAGTTAGATTTGCCCTTGTTAATAATTCTACCATCGCAGCTGCAAAGTTTGGATCTAAGGTTGTTAATTTTGCATCTAAATCACCTTCATCTGTCGTTATTAAACTAAATTGAGAACCAACAAGTCCAGTTTCATTCGGATCATTTTCTATATCAATAAAAACTCCTTTTTCCATCCGAATATTCTTTAGCATTTTCATTGATTCTTGCATCTTCATAGCTGCATTAATTTTTATATCATAGGTGTTTGATACAAATTCCATTCTAGAAAAAAAAGCTATTGAATATGCAATAATAGAAATTAAAGCAAGAACAACGAGTGTTCTAGTTTCTTGAATCACTGGTTTGAAGGGCCTACTATACATAGATCATACCCCCTGACAACACCATGATAATTAATTTAACTAAAACTGAAGTGATCATTATTGCTGATATAGTTCTAATTACACCTTGCCGATCCATCCAACTGGCAATTAATCCAGGAATAATATTCCCAATAACTTCGTACGAAAAGGCATCTGAAGGAGAAAAAAAGTGATTTCGTGAAATATATCCAATTATAAAGCCAAGCAACAAAGTCAATACCAGACGCCTTTTACCATAAATAAAAATAAACTTTCCTAGTATTCTTATTAAAAAAATCACAATTATTGAAGCAAAGAACGTCATAATTATTTGATCTGGGTTATGTAAGTGCATAGCAATGTAACCAGGGACTATTACACCTCCTGCAGTCACTCCTAGGGATTCAGATAGAATTAAACTAAGCGCTATTCCTAAACCAATAGTAACCTCAGTCATTAGTTTTAAACTCCTTTAATGCATAAATCAAATCTTGACCAAACCCAACTTGATTTCCTATTGCAAATAAGATAGATCCAGAAGGGAGTTGTTTAAATAATTCTATTGATGATTGTGCAGGTTCATTTTCTTGAACTATCTGTGTGGTGATATTAGGGTTAGAATTAACCATACTATCAACAATCGATTCTATTTTTTTCCCTCTTATAATAGCTTTATTAGGTTTCATATCCTTATAAATTAATTCTATTAACTGCTGTGTTCTATTTCGACGATCTTCCCTACAGTTTAAATAAATCGAAAAATAATTATTTGATGGATTTTTACTTTGTATAATTTTCCAAATCTGTAATGTTGAAACAGGATCGTTGGCTGCCATTGAGTTAATAAATTGGATTTTTCCTTTTCCAAAATCAATACTATTACTAATTAGAGCGCCAGGATCTGGGTTCGCATTTTGCATTCCTCTAAGTGCAGTATCTTCTGCAACCCCTAATTCATTACATACTTTCAGTGCTACTGAAATATTTTGAGGGTGCTCTATATATGAAAAACCTGCAAGTTGGGTGTCTGTAATAGCATCTTCATCTGCTACAAAATATTTACTATTTCTAAAATCTGCTACATCTGAAATTGAATCAACTATACTTTGTTCTCCTAAGATCAACTTACCATTAAATGGGATTGTATTACCTAAAGATTTTTTTACATCGTCTATAGTTGGTCCCATTTCTTCTAAATGATCTGGTCTAGCATTAGTGATAACTCCAATATGGGATTGTATCATTTGATGTTCAGATATCCATTGATATTCTGGTTGTACCGCCATGCATTCCATTACTATGGCGTCAGGCTTCTCCTTTGAAAACAAGTGCATTAATTTAATTTGTTCTCCTATTGACGCTGAGCGTAACCTATGAATAATTCGGTCTTTACCTTCAGAGTCAATAATTCGTGGAGCCGTTCCTGTTGTTTTTGCAAAGGTTCTAATTCCACCTGCACGAAGTCCAGCAGATATAAGACGAGTAACGCTTGATTTCCCTCGTGTTCCATTAACATGAATTCTTAATGGAATATTTGAGATTACATGTTGATGATTTAATCTCTCAAAATAACCAATTAGAATTAAAATTAGAACAATAGTTCCAAGAAACAAAAGGGGTGATATGATCATTAGACTTCCCTAATAGCCCATTATTTCCCGAACAATACTTATCATGTCCAGAAAATTAATGATTTCGTCTGCATTTACATCTGCAAGATAGGGGTTTAATCCTCCTGTATTACCTGATTGGACAAAATCAACCAAGGTAAGCACATCTGTAATATTTAATAACCCATCCTGATTAATATCCCCACGCTGTAGTATATTAGCCCCTCTCGTAGTAAATAATATAGCAGTAGAATCTTCAAGTGGCATAGCTGAAATAGGATAAGTATTATTGAATGTATATTCAAGGCCTATAGTTTCACTATGGTCTTCTAATCCTATAGTGCAATAATTTCCATGCACTTGACCCCAACCATAGTTACCAGTTGAAGTATTATTGAAATCTGCAAATTGCATTAATATTTCTCCATCACCTGTTGGAGTAAAATAATGTTGAGAATCCTTAAGAATCAGCTGAAAGTTTTCTAAACTATTATTATCATACGTTCTCAAGTTTGACCATTGAATAACAAACTGATTATTTAATTCATCGTACCACTTATAGACACGCCCACCACTTGTAGTCGTATTAAGATCGTCCCAAAATACAGCTATCATTGGCGATGGACCTCCTGGACCAGGTAAAGGATAATTTCTAAATGATTTCATATCTGTAGAGCCCATTGATACCCATCCATTACTAGAAACACTTATTTGATTATAGTCAATACCATAAAACTTGAATGTAAAAGGAAGATTAACAGTGGTTACATCATCTTGATTATCCCCAAAATCACTTAATGCTAACTGTGTGCCTGGCCCACCGTATAATGGATCAATTTCTATCCAATTAAAATATGGTGCATTTGAATATAAGATATCACCATTGTCATATGCATAATATCCATAAGCATCAGGACCTAAAGGATCATCCATCTCTTTAACGCCAATTTGTATTGGAATATTTGTACTTTGTACAGCTCCATCAGAAGATTCTAAATCAATGGTTAATTCAACTATGGTACCTGGAATTACATCTTCAGCAGCAATTACTTCAAACTTATCAGTAGTGTTTATTGAATAATTATCTTGTAAAATGATAGGCCAAAATCCTTGATCATCTATAATTTCTAAACCAGCAAAATTTGAATATAAACGACCACTTACATTGTTCGCCATTATTGAACCAATATTTGAAATCTCAATTGAAATTTGGGCTGTTTCACCAGGATCAAGCTGATCATTACCAAAAACTGGGTCATCATGCACATATACTTTATCTGCAAATAATCTGGTTCCTGAAATAGAAAGATCTATTTGACTCCACCAAGCGATACCGTTGATATCCTTTACTAACAATCGTAATGGAAAATTTTCATTTTCCAACAATCCTGATTCTATTTCAAAAACAAATGACTGCCCTTCATTTCCTGTCATTCCACTCATTAGAGTTCCAACATATAAGCTATCAATACTATAATTGATAAATCCATTACCACCAATCAGTTTACAATAGACACCTTGTGCATCTTCTGTACCATAATTATAGATAGGTATAGTTAACTCAATAGTCTCTCCACCATCAATCATACCATCAGAATTCCCTGTAGATAAACCGTCCATATCATCATCAATAGTAAATGCACCTTCAATAGAATTTACATTTACACTTTGCTCGTTAATCTGAAACTGTCCTTGGTACGGGACAAAATTTCTTTTTATAACTGTTAAATCAACGCTTCCTGATGAAGTAGAACCAATCGGTAATGTAACACGACCATTATTATCAGTATAACCAGATTCAAAGATAATATCATTTCCTTTTAAGATAGTAACGTAGGCTCCTTCAACCGGTTCATTAAAATAATCCTTCACTTCCACATCATAATAATTAGTTCCCAATGAAATCATATTATCATGGGAGACTGTAAATGACTGCGGAATATCTGTCCACATTTGCAAAGCAGGGTCACCAATAAGATTATTCCAATGAGTGAAAATAGTAACCCAATTATTTGGATTATTTGGATAATTGAGATATAAATTTAATTTACCTCTTGCTAAAGCAGCTCCAGCAGTTTCAATTTTATCAACAAAAACACCGTAATAAAAACCCATATCAACAGCATTATTAAACATCGTGTGTGTACCAAGTGTTGCAGTACCAACAGAGGCAACTGCACCTTTAGGCTGAGTCGGTGTACCGGCTCTTACAAATGTTTCTGATAAAGCGGTCCCAGAGGAAAAAGATCCAGTCCCACAAGTAATAACAGTGGCAATGGGTAGTTTAAATCCATTTGAAAGACTATTTATATTACCAGAATTAAAACCACTCACACCATAATATCCGCGATAATTGAAAAAAGTTAAACCTGCATTTAAATCTGATACCATCTGAGATGGAAATGGTGAATTATAAATTGTTCGCACATCGTCATATCCATGGTATTCCATTAGCTCTTTAATATTTTCACTTGTTATCACACACGATACACCCGATGTTGAAGCATCTCCTACAAGTGATGCACTATGGAACCAATTTTGACTTAAATAAGGATTGCTTTCATATTGAACAGTTTTATTGATTATAGTAGCAAGTTCAGTTGTTGAACTAAAAGATAACCTACCAATAATCACCTCAGGTAATATATCATTTCCTACCAATTGAGAATATGGATGATCTCCTTCTCCATTATAACTACTTAAACTTTCAAAGTATGTTGGTATTGAGTAGCTTCCATTAGCATCACCAACTAATGCAACATATTCAGGGGGATCTTCCCATGAACTATACGCATTACTGATATAATTTTTTATCGAACTAGTGGAATTTCCAGTAGTACTTGTTGAAACATAATTAACTACGTAACCTGAGCGATGGCGCCAATCAAATAACATTTCAAGGTTTGCCATTAAATTTGATGAATTACTTGGAAGAATATATAATATAGATGGTTTTTGATAACTAGCATCATTTGTTGAGCGACTATAATTAACAACTAAAGCTTCATACAGTGGTTCAAAAACCCTTGAAATTCGATTTGGAACCTGTAAAGGTTCAATATCTTCTACCTCTATCAATTCAATATCTGCTGATGTTATTATCTCAAGCCTTCTAGATAATGGATAATATTTGAATGGAGTAATTGAAACTTTTATTACTGGTAAATCTCTGAAAACAAATGTTTGTGAAACTTCGCCTTGATTTTCTGGATACTTGATATCTGAAGTATATAATTCAACATCTCTTTTGAAAGTTGAAATAGTCTCATCTGGTACGTGATCCCAGGTTTGGTGAGGTAAAATATCAATATTTTCAATCCATATAGAATTTTTATTATTTATCCTTATATCATACGATTTATTAGTTGCTACTTGATAAAATGTTGTAATAGTTGGTAAAGAAGGCTCTCCTACTTGTGATTGTAATCCACCAAACGGAATAATTGGTTTTTTAAATGTTTGTCCATCTATGGATACATCTATTATTTCATATTCATCTAAAGTAAAATGAATCTTATTATCTTCCACCCCATGAGAAAAACCATTGGATAATTTTCTTATTTCATCCTGACCTAAGGATATACCTGAAATAAAAACTAGTATCAATAGTATTTTATTAATTTTTGTCATCATAAGCTTATAATCATGCTATACCATTATTAAATGATC
>MDSY01026609.1_pt1 | contig 11330 bp, 4 predicted proteins | sample 811131 | NCBI WGS metagenome assembly MDSY01 (sample SAMN05326643, study PRJNA326480) | marine metagenome | isolation source: seawater | place: Atlantic Ocean: South West | collected 2010
AAAACAACCGATAAAAGCTCCATAAGTGTTTCTTGTAACCCAGAAATTGGGATGTAGGGGATAAGCGTAAAAAAAACAATAATGGATGGAAAAAATGCTAAAAAGAAATTGAAAGCTAAAGATGAGGCTCTAGTTGTTATAGCTCCTTCATTTAATCCTTTCCAAAAGAAAATAGTAACATCATAAATACTAAGGCCAGCAAAACCTATAGGCTTTATCTTTCTGGCAATATTTATTATGAATTTTATCATTTAAATTGCCTTTAAGCTCAAATCAAAATTAAGAACTGAATGAGTTAACGCACCTACTGAAATAAAATCAACACCACAATTTGCATATTTAGCAATTGTTTTATCTGTTATTCCTCCGCTGGATTCAATTTGACACTGATTTTTTATAATAGCAACTGCCTTTTTAGTTGTTTTATAATCAAAATTATCAAGTAGAATTCGTTTTACACCTAAATTGCTAAGAATTTCGTTTACCTCTGCCAAGTCCCTTGCCTCTACAATTATATCTAAGTTTTTATTATTATCTGATAGATACTGTTTTGTTTTATTAATTGCTTTGGTTATTCCTCCTGCAAAATCAATATGATTATCTTTTATCATAATCATATCATAAAGCCCAAACCTATGATTATCTCCGCCACCAATTTTAACAGCCCATTTCTCTATAGATCTGTTAAGGGGTGTAGTTTTTCTAGTATCTAATAATTTACAATTAGTTCCTGAAATTAATGTGTTAAGATAATTTGTTTTAGTAGCAATAGCACTCATGTGTTGCATGCAATTAAGCACTAAGCGTTCTCCAGTTAAAATAGAGATTGAATTTCCTTTTATAATAAATGCAATATCACCAGACTCTACTTTATCTCCATCTTTTAGTAATTGCTTTAATTTAATAGAAGAATCTACTTCCTTGAAAATCATTTTTGCTAATTCAATTCCTGCAATTATTCCATTATCTTTAACTAATAAATGGGCTTGGCTAGTTGCATTGTATGGAATACTAGCTAATGAGCTATGATCTCCATCGCCAACATCCTCAATAAGTGCATTTTGTATAAATTTTTTCAAGTCTTTCTCTTTCATACAATCAAAATTATTAATATTGTCAAAAATACAAAAAATGAAGATTGTATTACTTACTGTAGGAAAGACATCAGAAAAATATTTGATTGAGGGAATTGATCAATATAAAAAACGCTTAAAGAATTATACTAAATTTGAAATGATTGAAATTTTAAATGTTAAAAAATCTAAGAGTTTTTCTAATTCTGAACTGATGAAAAAGGAAGGTGAATTAGTAATGAAACATTTACAATCTTCTGATTATTTGGTATTATTGGATGATAAAGGAAAAGATTTCACTTCATCTAAGTTCGCAGAGAAGTTGCAAAATTGGATGTTAAGTGGAAAGAAACGTTTAGTATTTATTGTTGGAGGTGCTTATGGATTTTCTGAAGCTTTAATTGCTCGAGGAAATGAAAAAATTTCTTTATCAAAAATGACTTTTTCTCACCAAATGGTACGTCTTTTTTTTGTAGAACAAATATATAGAGGATATACTATCCTTAATAATGAACCTTACCACCATAAATAAATGAAACTAGTATTTGCTACAAATAATCCTAATAAATTATCTGAATTACAAGCTTTAGTTCCAAAAGGTATAGAGATTTTAAGTATGAAAGATATTAATTGTAATGAAGAATTACCTGAAACAAATCCTAGTTTAAAGCAGAATGCTCTGCAAAAAGCACAACATGTGTATAAGAATTTTGGGTTTAATTGTTTTGCAGATGATACTGGATTAGAAATTGAGTCTTTGGGTGGTGAACCAGGGGTATATTCTGCTCGATATGCAGGTGAAGGGTGTAATGCAGATGATAATATGAAAAAGGTATTATTAAAGTTAGAAAATAAGGACAATAGAAATGCAACGTTCCGTACTGTAATTGCTCTTATAATTAATGGAGAAGAATACGTTTTTCAGGGTGAATGTAATGGAAAAATCACAAAGGATAAAAATGGAGTAGGGGGTTTTGGTTATGATCCAATTTTTATGCCTGAAGGTTATGAAATTACTTTTGCAGAAATGTCAAAACAAGAAAAAGGAGCATTAAGTCATAGAGGAAGAGCTGTTGAAAAATTAGTTGATTTTTTACCTCGCTAATCAATTTATACTTTCAATTTTAGTCTATTAATAGACTTATATTTAAATACATAAATTTTATGAGAATAGTTCTAAATGATTGGTTATAAGTTCACCAAAATAAAACCCAATTATTTAATCGGGTTTTTATTTAGATAAATATAGTAAGACTTAAAACCTAATATTTTATTGTAATATTAATTTTTTGCTGATTACTCCATAATTAGTTTCAATTTCTAACATATATACTCCACGTGCTTTTGTTTGTAAGTTAATTTGATTGCTAAATTTATCTTCCAAGTTATATAAATTCTTATTAAATATAATTTGTCCTAATATATTATATATTTTAATTGATAAGTGTGAGTCATTGGTTCCTTGAAATATTAAATTAAACATTCCTTCAGATGGGTTTGGAAATACTATTAATTGTAAAAAATCTATTTCATTAATATCACTAGTAATATCATTTACAGTATAATAAATGGTATCTGTATTACAGAAATTATTATCCCTTACAACACAATAGTAGTTACCATTAGCTGTGGGTGTAATAGTAGGGCCTCCACCTAAATTAGTATTAGAATGCCACCAATACCATGTGTATGCTGGGGTTCCCCCACTTACAATATCTTCCAATATGTTGTTTGTATATATTATATTATGGCTAAGTGCAGATGGAGAAATAATTTGGACAGAATCTTCATATACACAGGCTAAAGAATCGGTTATTTCATAGAAATAAATACCCTCACATAATGAATCAGGCGAATATCCATACCAATTAATATAATAAGGTAAAATACCATCTGAAATTGTTAAATCTACACCACCATCACAAAATCCATAACAATCAGGATTAATTATAAATTCATTAACTGAAATATTACTAAATGATGGAATAAGAAACTGATTACTATCAATACAGCCATTCATATCTGTTACTATTAAATCATAAGACCCTACACCTAAGGCTAATGAATTAAAGCCATTCCAATTTTGATTGTATCCAGGATTACCTCCACTAATATCAACTATTACACTTCCATCAAATGAATTATAACAGTTGGAAGGAGTAATTGCGGATGAAACAATTATGGGTGTGGGCTCGACAATTGTAATACTTCCACTAGTGTCACAAGAATTGTCATCTGTAATAGTATAAATATATGTGCCATGTTGTAAAGCTAAATTATCATATCCTCCCCAATCAATAATATATGATGGTGTTCCTCCAGTGATTACTAAGTTAGCCATTCCATCATTTTCACCATTACAACTTACATTTGATATATTACTATTCACACTTATTGATGAAGGCTCAGTAATTAGAAACGAATCTGTATAAATACAAGAAAAATTATCTACAATCAAATATGTATAATAGTTAGCAGAAAGTTGGCTCATATTTGCATTATTAAGTAATGAAATAGTATAAGGAGGAGTGCCTCCATTTGCAAAAACACTTACTGTACCATCATTTCCACCATTGCAACTTACATTAGTACTTATATAGTTAGCCGATAAGCTTTGAGTGGGTTGTTGTACTAAAATAGTATCTAAAAAAGTACAGTTGTTTTGATCTGTTACCAAATAACTATATGTGCCAGCTATTAGTTCTTGAGGATCTACTCCTCCCCAAATAACTATATAATTAGGTGTACCACCAGAAATTGTTAATGTAGCAGAAGAATAACAACCTATTTGCTGTATACTTTCGTTAACAACAATTTCAAGAGGCTCTTGTATGAAATAAGAAGCATTTATAGTACAAATACTATTTTCAACTATTGTAAGGGTATAGAGTCCTGACTCTAAATTATATATATCATCAAAACTAGAAGAAAATCCATTTGGATTAACCCAATTAAATATATTGGATGTTACTGTGGGGCTAAATGTATAAGTAATATCAATTGCACCCGAAGTATTGTCAAAACAATCTATATCAGTTACTTGCCCTGTAATGACAGATGCAATAGGCTGTGTAATAGTAAAATATATTCTAGGTAATATACATTCATTTTCATCCATAATATCAACATAATAATTTCCAGCAGTTATATTACTTCTGTTTTGTTGAGTAATTGAATCGTTCCAAAGAAAATAATATGAACCAACCCCTCCATTAATTACTAAATTTATAAATCCATCATTCCCACCATGACAACTAACATCTGTCGAACTGTAAGTAGCACTTAATGATGATGGTTCAGTAATATTTACTGATAAAGAATCATAACAATTATTTGTGTCAGTAACTAATAAAAAATAAGTACCTGAGAACAATCCATAAATATCTTGATTTGATGAAATATAACCACTCGGATATGTCCAAATATAAGAGAAGGGTAAAGTTCCTCCTGATGTATTTATATTAATAATTCCATCTTGTAAATCATTACATGAAATATTAGAAATACTATCTATTACAACTTGTAATTCATTTGGCTCAGTTATTATAAAACTTTGAGAAACTAATGGGCAACTAAATGTATCTGTTATTGAAATAGAATAAGTATTGGCAGTCAATAAACTCGGATTTACTGCTGGTCCCCAATCAAATATATAAGGTAGTGTGCCTCCACTTACATTTACAATTGCAGTTCCATTGTTACCCCCATTACAGCTTACATTTGTAGTAGTTAAATTAGTAATAGAAAGAGGGTCTGGATGAATTAATACAGCTGTTAAAACGTCTATACATCCAATTGCATCTGTAACAGTAACTGTATAAGCTCCTTCAAGCGATAAACCACTAATCGTTGTAGAGGAGGATGAGAAACTATTGGGTCCTGTCCAACTATAACCAAAAGGTGAATTTCCTCCAGTTACTGATAAATCAATAGAACCATTATTTCCACCATTACAACTAACATGTGTTATATCATACAACAAACTTGCACAATAAGAGCAGTTACCATCATCTGTATTTGCATTAAGGTCATAATTAAAAGCAGTAGGATCTATACACCCATAAATATAAGGGACACAACTACCATCATCAATAGTTGCATTAGGGTCATAATTAAACGCATTAGGATCCATGCAACCGTAATAATCACAACTAGTCAAACAACTTGCATTCGTAATTCCTGGGTTCAAAGCTTGATTAATAACAACCTCATGAAACTCAAGTAAAGAGCCAATAGAAGTTACATGACAATAGCTCATTATTGTTCCTGATAAAGGAGGAGCAGGAGCAGGAACACATCCACCCCCACAATCATCAATACAGCCGCCAATAAAAGGAGGGGTAAAAGTAGGTTCTGGCAACCAAAAGGGTGAATGTGTATGATTAGAACCAATATTATGTCCCATTTCATGAGTAATGACCATTAAATTCCATGAAAAACTAGGTATTACAAAATTTGTATCTCCGCCTAAATTTCCTGACCATGCATATCCACTATTATTATTACAAAGTACACCTAAATAAGCTACTCCACCCATACCTGGAGCTCTCTTTGTCATTAAATGCACCAAATCTCTAACTATAGCACCATTATTTGTATTCCAATAATCTCGTAATCCTGACAATAAACTTGGTGGGGTAGTAGAGTAAACCAAAGATGCATATGGATCTGTAGTATTCCATATGGTAGAAGATAAAATTTGTACTTCAGCATTAGTATGATTTGCATAAACCTGACTAACCCCTGCAATAATAGCTACTGCCCAATCCAATGATTCCTGATCCGAATTAAAAGTATTTCGCGTAAATTCATCAATTACAATTGCTAATTCAATACATACGGGGGTAGATGAAATTTGACTGCTTTCTGGTGTCTGTAAAATACTATTTGATTGTTCTTGAACACCACAGGTAAAGTTAGAGTTATTGATACTGTTTGTAGCTTCAAATAAAATATATTTATTTTTAAATATATTTATTTCATATTGCTTATGATTAATTTTAAAAGATGCAATAATTTTTCCATTTACGAAATTCATTATTCCAATCACCTCATTATTATATTTCATTTTATAACTCAAGAGAGTTGGAAATATATCTAACTCAATATCTCCTTTTTTAGTTTTTGAAATACATCTAAAATCTTTAGATAAACAACTGAAATTTTGCAGCTCAATATCTAGCAAACCTCCAATAAAAGGAAGCTGGATATTAAAATTAATTATTTCTTTATCAAGTATATCTTGATATATTATTTGATTAACAATCAGTCCTATAGTGTTATTAGAATCTTTTGTTGCAACAATAGTATTACTAGTATTTATAGTAAATAATTCTGATCCAAAAAGAGTTTGAATAGAAAATAAAAATATAATTATTAAATATTTTTTCATATTATCTTATTAAATTTAATTTGCCTTCATATTTAAAAATCTCTCCATAAATATTCTCAACAGCAATATAGTATATATATATTCCTATTTGAGCAATAGTTCCTCCATCATTGATAGTTCCATCCCATCCTATATTAATACTATCAGACTCAAAAATTATCCCACCCCATCTATTATAAATTTTCATATTATAATTTTTTATTCCATATCCATAAGCTTTAAATTCATCATTTAACAAATCACCTGTAAAGGGAGTAAATGCATTTGGAATATATAAATCATATTCATCAATTAATATTTTTTTACTAATCGTATCCCAGCAATTATATTCCGTCTCAATTGAGAGCAAGATAGTATACTCACCAATTTCAGTATAAGAATGGGAAGTTATAGAATCTTCTCCAAAGGTATTATCACCCAAATCCCATTGCCAATCTATAATATTTTGAGAGTAGGTGTTAGATATATCTATAAATAAGAATGGGTTTTCAAGCTGATCATAAAACCTTCTATGCTCTGGGTATGTATGAAAATCTGCTTCTGGAATTTTTAGATTTAAGACTTTGATGGTTTCTGAAATTTCACATAAATTAGCGTCAGTAGAAGTAAAAGTATAGTTTCCTTCGGAAAGGTTATTTATGGTGTCTGAATTTTGTCCAGAATTCCATAGATATATATATGGTAATACACCTCCGCTGATATTAATGTATATTTCACCGACTGATCTTTCACAAGTATCTGTTACAGAAGTATTCTGCATAGCTAAGGCTGTAGGTTCAGTTAGTATAATATTGTTTTCCCATAAACAATTATTATTGTCATATAATTCTACATTATGGTAACCTGCTGTATTATTAGTATCATACTCACTTCCTTGTACACCATCCCAAAACCAAGTATAAGGAGGTACACCTCCACTTGGAATTTCTCTAATCTCTCCATCAGCACCATTAAAACAACTTATATTAAAACCGTTGTAATCACTAGTAGCTTGAATAACACCAGTTAAAATAGAATCTGGTTCTGTTAAAATTATACTATCTAAATTTAATGAACACCCTAAGCCATCAGTAATTGTAACATTATATATATCTGCATATAAATTTGAAATGCTATCAGTTGTTTCTCCTGTATTCCAAACATAAGTAAATGGAATATATCCACCACTTACTTCTAAGGATATCCACCCACTATTATCTGTTTTACAAGCAATATTATAGCCATTATAATTTGAAGGTTCTATACTTAAATACTCATTAATTGGAGTTGGTTGTCTAACTATTATTTGTAATTCTATTGCACAAAGATCAGCATCTATTACTGTTATTAAATAAGCACCTGCAAAAAGATTACTTACGTCTTGTGTCGTTTCCATATAAAAAGGGTCAGTTGTGTTAGACCATAAATATGAATAAGGAGTGTTTACTAAAAGTACATTTACATCTATATCTCCTGTAGAATCTCCAAAACATTTTACATTTGTTGTTGAATAAGTAACGTTTAATGAATCTGGCTCTGTTATTATCACACTATCATTGAGGATGCAATTATTTGCATCTGAAACAGAATATAGATATGTTCCTGCAGAAAGTAATAAATTATCTGATCCATACCAGTCTGTAGTATAAGGAGATATACCTCCAGTTATAGAAATGGTACACCATCCATTAAAATCACCGTAGCAAGTAAGATTCTGTTGAGTTTTAGATATAACGATTGGATTTGGTTGGGAAATAATTACCACATCAGAATATGGACAATCATTATTATCAGTAATGGTATATAAATGAGAGCCAACTGGTAATGAGCTTGGATTATTTGCACCCCAATCAACATTATATGGAGCAGTTCCTCCAGTTGGTGATAAAACAGTAGTTCCAGTATTATCTCCGTTACATAACACATCTTCTATAATAGGATTTGGCAATATAGGATCTGGTTCTATTATTATTACTTTTCCTAAATACACACAATCGTTACTATCTGTTATAGAATAAGTATATGTACCTTCATATAGATCTGAAGGTATAGCTGTTCCCCAATCCTCAACGTAAGGTGTTATTCCACCAGTTGGCGACAAAACAGCAGTTCCAGTATTCTCACCATAACATAATACATCTGTAATGTTAGGGTTAGGCAAAATAGAGTCTGGTTCACTTACTAAAAAATCTTCAGTAGTAAAGCAATTATTGGCATCTGTTACCAATACGGAATACAAGCCAGCTGATAAGGTATTTATGTCTTCAAGGATGGAATTAAAACCATTCGGACTACTCCATTGTGTTGATACAACAAGTGGATCTAATGCAGATACTGTTATATCAATACTTCCATTATTCAGTCCAAAGCAACTAATATCAGATTTTATTCCTGGAATAATTAATGTAGGTGGATCTGGCACGATAATAGTATCAATTACAGGAATACAATTGAGCCCGCAAGTAGTGCTTACTATATATTCGCCAGCGATAAGATTTGTAATATTTGGCATATTACTAAGAAAAGTATTGCTACTATTTTCCCAAATAACTGATTGTGGAATTGTTCCATCAATAAAAGTCAGTTCAATACTAGCATCAGCATATCCATTGCAAGTAGGGTCAGTAATAACTACACTTGCTGGAGGGCATTTTATTTGAACATTTATATCTTCTGTTGCACAACATTCATTAGTAATTTTAGTAATTTTTACATTAGAGATTCCCCAGCTCTCATCACCCAAGCTCTGTAAACCAGGTCCTCCTGTAAAATCTATTACGGCATTGGAATTTGAATGAGCAATGGTTTTAGATATATTATACATATGCCAGCCATTTCCAGAAGCGTTCTGATTTACACATGAAGGGTTGGAAGCAGGATAATCATCTGGATAAGATTGATCCTGACATGCCCCCCCTGTTTGACTAAATGTTGTATGCATCATTTCAATACCATCTGTACGTAATGTAAAAAGATCAGGACCACAACATCCTGTATTTCCAGGAGACCCTACACCATTACCATCCCAAGAGTTATTTAAATATAAATCAAACTCTACTAAAATGGAATCATGAGGTAATATATTATTTAAAGATAAAGAGATTGTTTGATTACCAAACTGTCCTAATGCTGTTATTCCATTAATAGTAAAAGAAGATGTTGTATTCCAAATAGGACCGATACCTACACCAAAATTACTTTCATAGATTATTTGTTGAGCTAAAAAAGTATCACACGTTATCACCTGATAATTTCCAGTTGTATCCACAATTATACTTTGAGTAGTATCACCTGTATTCCATAAATAAGTATAACCGCCACTTGCAGTAAGAGTAACTAAACTATCACAAGTAATGATATCTGGACCTAAATTTGCTAAAGGCGCTGTAAGTTCAATATGAACAAATTCAGTGGCACAACAAGAAAGAGCATTATCTGCATAAATTTTCACACTGTCAATTGCCCAACTTTCATTACAAGAGGACTCTAGGCCATTTGCAGAAAAATCAATACTTGCTGAAGTTGCAGAATGTGTACTAAAAGGAGAATCTATTTTATATAATGAAGATATTGAGTTCATTCCTGTGAAGCAAATATTAGGTAATCCTATTTGACCTACTGCAGATAGGGCACTGTTAGCTGAAGGATAATTATCTGGGTAGGATTGTTGCGCTCCGGCTCCAAAAGGAATATTTGAAAATGTTGTGTTGATAGTACTACTTCCGTCAATACTTAAGCTCCAAAGATCAGGACCAGCATTCCCATCCCATGAATCCAGTAGATATAAATCAAATACCGCTTTTATGCCAGTATGTGTTGGTAAATTACTTAGGTTTAAAGTAGTGCTCGCATTATTAAAATTACCCAAAACAGCTGTGCCATTATAAGTGCTAGTTGTATTATCACTCCATTCGGAACCGATAAAAGAATCAAAATCATTTTCATACACTAATACTTCTCCTAAATTAGCTTCACAAACTTGAACCCAATAATCTCCACTTTGATTAACAATTATACTTTGTGTAGTGTCTCCTGTGCTCCATAGATAGGTGTGAGCAGATTCTGCTGTTAGTGTAATGCTTGTATCGCAGATAATAATTGTGTCAGGAAGATTGGCCTCAGGAAGTGTGCAAGTATCTATTTGTGGTAAAAAAATTGAACTAAAAAAAGTAGGAAGCCCAAGTTTACATATTTTGCCTAATAAGGAAACATAATCAGTAACAACGTTAGAGCCTAAACCAATTACATTTGGAAATTCAATAACATCTAATGTGGTACCATAAGCTACACAAGAGTAAATTTTTTGATCAGGACCTAATTGTAAACCAAAAGAATGAAACCCAAAATTAGTAAGTTGCAATGGTGTTAATGGAAATGTAAGAAGATCAATTTGAAAAATATTTTCATGATCTGTAAAATATAAAATATCACTATTAGGCGAAAATTCTACTCCATAACAACCAGGGCCTGTATGAGGTAAAGTAATGCAATTGCTCATAACTCCTGTAGAATTATCAAAATTCATAATGTCAACGTTATTTAAGGCACCACGTGTTGCTGCTCCTAATCTAGATCCATCTGGAGATCCTTTTAAATAGCCACCTGAAGTTGAACTATATACAGGGCCAATATTTGTAATAATAGGAGTAGGATTAACTCCGGTGGAGGATAATAAATATGTATAGTATGCATTTGAATTTTCTTCTCTACTTATTATCCAAAAATCAACTTGATTTTGATGTAATACAGCAGTTATTTTCTCACAAGTCTGAGCAATAAGTGGTATATTCTTTAAAGATGTTATATCACCTAAACCTCCTTGCAATGCCATATCAACTTCAGAATAGTGTAAACCACCACCATTTCCGGAAGCTCCATCTACAGTA
>MDSY01047790.1_pt1 | contig 11325 bp, 14 predicted proteins | sample 811131 | NCBI WGS metagenome assembly MDSY01 (sample SAMN05326643, study PRJNA326480) | marine metagenome | isolation source: seawater | place: Atlantic Ocean: South West | collected 2010
AATTCTTCAGTGACATAATGAACAGTACATCCTGTAGTATCATCACCTGAATCTAATGCTTGTTGAATAGCATCAATACCTTTATATTTTGGTAGTAGTGATGGATGAACATTTATTATTCTATCAAATGAGTTTATAAACTTAGATGATAGTATTCTCATGTAACCTGCTAATACTATTAGATCAGGATGAAATGCCTTGATAGTCATTATCATAAGATCTTCATTCTTATGAGGTATATGTATATGAGGAACACCAAATTTGGCAGCACGTTTTACTGCACCACATTTTTCAGTGTTATGTATCATCAATACTACTTCATGCTTAGTGACTGTCCTAAGTATGTTCTCAAAATTAGATCCACTACCTGAACAAAGAACTGCAATTTTCATAGAATTTCTTTCCCACCATACTTTATATACAATCTCTTGACCTGTTCTTTATCAAGACCAGCAAGATTTATGGAGTTATGCAAACATTTTCTAATACATGCTCTGTCTGGAATGGATGCTCGTTGTTCCCATCCATCCTTATCAATATAAGTCTTATAGTTTTTGGTAAAAGAATCTGATATGTTCATTTTGCTTTTCTATCCTGTTCTAATCTAAGTTGACGTTGTATCTCAAACTTGAATGATGATAGGTCACCCATAAGGTATGACTCCCACTCATTGCCCTTGATAAGATCTTCAAGGTGTAGTATATGCTCAATAGCGAATACTAATTTGGTTTCTAAATTCATTCTCATTGATAGGGTTGATAAGGTGGTTCTACTTCATTGATCCTATATTGAAACTGTTTAGTATCAAAATATGATACTCCAGTTTTACCTTCTCTCTCATCTAATACTTCATTGATAAGTATTTTCAACTCCCTGACCATTTCAGGAGTATGTAACCTACGTGGTTCAATCATCATAGGTTTATGTGGTTGAATCTTCCACTCCTTTTTATCGGATGGAAGACTCATGCCTTGTGTATCAATTTTCATGTTCATGCTATTTGTTTGATGAATTGTTTTACTAAGAATTTATTTGTTTTCTTATTTCTATTCATTCTCTTGAAAGATGACATAATCTTTCTTTTATCTGCACCTTGATCTACATCTAGTTCATCATCAGTATGCATAGATTTACCTTGCATAGCGAACCACATATCAAATGATAAACTACTGAATGATAGTAGACCATTTTTCCTTAGTTGACCTTTTGCTTCATCAATAGTAGCAAAAGACTTTCTAGCATACCAACTATAGAATCTATGAAGTCCACCCTTCTCAAGTAATCTAATGGCAATGAAATTACAGTTAGGTATATCACTCTTGACTGCTTCAACCAACTTACATGTAAAGTCAGGTTCATTCATTGCACCTAAGAATGTTTTACCATTATGCCTAATAACAGTGTTATATGGATTGAATCCACAAGCACCCATATACTGCTCATTTGAAGTATATTTTGTTCTCATAGCATTATATGAGATATGGAAACCTTCTCCATCAGTCAATGCTATTACATGACATTTTTGCAACTTAGATCTCTTGATTAGTTGCTTAGTTAGTTGACCAACTGCTATAATTGCTTCATTCAATGGTGTACCTGATAGTGTAAACTTTCTAAGGTATTGATACCTTGATCCTTCAAATGCAGATACTTGTAACCATAAGTATGTCATCATTTCATCTAACTGTTTAGTCTTTGCAGTACTGGTTATTATGTTTACCATTCTGAATTGACCTTCAATATGTAAATCACCTATCTTCATTTCTTTTACTAACCTCTCATCGTTTGTTACATCTTGGTATCCATATTGTGTATCTCTATTATCAGTTCCTAATGCCCATGCATCATTACTAAATGCATATACTTCAAATGGTATGTTTACTTTCCTACAGAACCACACTAGATTGTATAGTTGTTTGATAGTATCCTTCAAATTATATTGCATTGAACCACTCCAGTCTAATAAGAATACTAGACCATGATTCTTGCCTTCAGGTATTGTAGTTACCTTTTTGAATATATCCTCATTGAACATATAAGTATGCAACTTAGATGTATCAAGTACACCAGTTTTGGATACACCTTGCCTAGCATAAGAATCTGCTGATTTTCTCATTTCAAATTCTTTTACTAGATTGTTTACATCTTTAGATGCACTCTTTTTATATACTCTATATGCTGAGTTTGCTTGTTCTATAGTATCACCTGCCCATGAATATTCTTGAGTTGGAGCAATTAGCATTTCTTGATCAAAATGTTCTTTTAGTTCCTTATAAACAGTATCAAATGATATGACTACATTATCAAGATTCAACTCAGGTATTGAAACATAAGTAGTCTCTCTACCTTTATCATTACTATCCTTTAGTCTATCGCTATTGCGATCAAATGCCTCTTGAGTATCACTCTCATCCATATCATTCCAATTACCTGCTTCATTACCTAATGATGTTTCATTCTCATCACCATATTCTATATCACCTTCCATTTCTCCATTGTCTCCTTCTCCATCATCTGACTTTTCAAAACTAGGTGTATCTAAATCAGCATCATCACCTGACTGACCATTACCTTCTTGTTGTTGTTTCTGTTCTTGTAATTCTTTTTGCTTTCTCTCTTGTTGTGCTTTAGAATACAAATATATTCTATTAGCAAGATCTAATACATCTTCAAATGTTTCTGTCTTTGATGCTTGTGTAACAAATTCATTCTCTATATCATTGAATTCAATGCATAGATAAGCACCGACCTTGAAGTATAGATTGATCTTATCAATTAGTTTCATATTATTTACATTGATTCCATCTAATTCAAAGAAGTCACTTGCATTTAGTTCCTCATATCCTTTATAAAAATCTCTATTGAGACCTGCAAACTTATTCTTCATAAATCTCTCAATTCTTACATCCTCAATTACATTTACATAAGGATGTGGTAGTGATTCATACTTACCTTCCTTCCACATTACACATGGTGTAAACAATGCATGACCTACCTCGTGAGCAACTAGCATGTCATACACATAGTTACTTGATGTATTCCACATAGGTAGAGTTAGTACTCTTGTATCTGTATTGAATTGAGCAGTCTCTACCTGTTTATGCTCAACAATAAGGTTTTCAGTAGCAAGCAATCTTGCCAAGTTACCTTTTATCTCAATGTTTACTGGCATGTTGCTTTGTGTCTTATACTATTATTATACCAATAAAAAATCCTCCTGAGAAGGAGGATTGTGACACTTATTCAACTGGTCAGTAGGACTTCCCTTCAAGTGGGTACGTTTCGATTCTCTTTCTAAGCGTGTGAGAAACATGTTTCTTGCCTTCCTTGCTTGCCTCATTGCTTGAGGTTTCAATTTGCGTTTGGCATCCTTTCCTGAGTTGTGCATCCAATTTGGTGTATTCATTTTCTTCTAGTCTCCTTACTGGTGTTACTCCTGATATTACTATATTGATGTCCCTATGTGGTAGGTCATCTGTGCCACTTCCACAAGCGGTACATACTGACATTGAATTCTCAGTTAGAAATGATATAATACCATAGTCAGGGTCACCGAACCCACATGCAACAGGGTCTCCAATTGCAAAATCTTCTGCCTTCCACTGTAGTGCATAGTCATTACCGTAGTTTGGTGGGAAGGATCTTTGCATTTGATACTATATACAGCATGATAATTATAGCATGAACTATGTATATTGACAACATAGTACCGACATGCTACACTATTCACATATAAAGGTATTGAAATGCACTCCGATTACGGTAAACTAAAAGAATGTTGGGTTGGTAGAGCATACTCACCTGATCTAGTTGAAGATTCTTTTGTCAAAGATATATTATCTGAAACAGAAGAAGATCTTGCTGGTCTTTGCACAATACTAGAGAATTATGGTGTCACTGTAAAGAGACCTGATTACGTGATAAATGAGAATACTATAATTCAAAGAAAACCACAATTACTACATGTTAGAGATCACCTTCAAAAGATCAATGGCAAAATGTATATTGGTTCAAGATATGAAGAAGATATTGATAGGTGGTTAGATCTATTAGATCTAAGAGATCCATATATTACTATGGATAATCTAAATGCACCTAGTATTGTTAGAGCAGATAAACTATATTTTGATGCTAATGCTATCACTAGAGAGAGATACCAATACTTTGCACTTGCTAATCCTGAGATAGATATGGTCTATGATAGATTATCTTGTAGGCAACCAAGTACTGAAAAACATACTGATGGAGTATTTTGTATAGTCAAAGAAGGTGTAATCATATCAACCGATCAAGGTAGGAACTTAGAAACATTCTTTCCTAATTGGGATATATTATACTTAGGTACTAGAGAAAAAGATTTGAATAAGTATAATGAAACTGAGGATATAGTATGGTCACCTGACCAAATACCACCAGAATATAGACGATGGGTTGGGTATGCACCTGAGTCATTCTTTGATGTCAATGCCCTTGCATTAGATAATGATAAGTTATTAGTAACAAGATATAATAAGAAAGTATTTGACTTCTTAGAAAAGCATAATGTTGAACCTATTCAAGTACCATTTAGGCATAGATTCTTATGGGATGGTGGTTTACATAGAATGACTTTTGATTACTCAAGAGAATGACTGTAACATTCTGGGGTGCTAGACATTATGCTAAGTGTTACATGGTCGGTCTTTTTAGATATAATAGAAAGACCGTAACTAGAATGACAATAGGTGGAGAATATAGCAGTCATAAGTATGAATATCATGGAGTAGACCAACATTATATAAAATATTATAAATTTACAGGAGATAATAGTCTGTCTTCTGTAAGAAAAGTAAGACCTTTATCTAGTGAACAGTTATTGTCACATCCACAAGACGAAGGTCTAGAGATAAAATATTTTGTAGAAGATGATTGGATGGGATATGGTAAATTCAATCCACCATTATCTAATAAAATATTCAAGAGTAATGTTCTTGCTAATAGTGGAGGTCAAGAATTATATCCAATGTATGCGGATCATGGTAGTAAATGGCATGATCATTTCTTCAATGATTTATCAACATGTGATCTATTCTGTCCTCAACCACATAAACAATTATTTGAGTATGAACCATTTATAGATTACTTCAAGTCATGTAATAATATCGTCCCATATAAAACAAATATAGAACAAATTACTATTGCACGAATAAATCAGTTTGTACCTGCTGCAACTAATAAAACATTCAATGTAAATATCAAGAATGTAGAAGATGCATATTATACTGATAAAGAATTAGTATTCAAACATTTAGATGATTTTACACGAAACAATAGAGATGTTGAACAAAAACTAATAGATAAGGGAATAGAATTTGACTACCTAGATCTAGATAACCATGACTCTAGAATGTTTTGTGAAAACAAACTTCCTAAAACATATTCTCTATTTACTTTTGATAAAGAGAGTGATAGATATAAACTAGCAGTAAAGATGGCAAAAGATTATATACAAACACGAAACTTGACAGACACTAGACTATCAGGTAGAATAAACGATAAGATATAATTATACTATGTACAAGGGTAAAAGAGTCGCTTGTGTAATACCTGCTAGAATGTCATCTAGTAGATTTCCTGGTAAACCACTGACCAAAATTGCTGGTAGAGAATTAGTATTGAGAGTAGCAGATATTGCTAGTAAATGTAAGTACTTTGATAAAATAATTGTTGCTACTGAAGATAAAGTAATACAAGATGTATGTTTATCAAATGGTTATGACTCAGTAATAACAAATGTACATTATACATGTACTCATAGAGTAGCAGAAGTATCAACAGGTCTAGACGAAGATTATATACTCAATCTACAGGGAGACGAACCGCAAACAAAACCAGAAGAATTAGATAAAATAGTAGAGTTTGGTATAGATAACGAATGTGATGTAGTCCAACCATACAGAGATCTAGTTCAAGAAGATATAGACGATGAAGATTGTGTACAAATGATTGTAAGTAATGGTAATATAGTTCATCTACAAAGAGTACCTGATACAATAACAGAAGGTCTAATAACACAAATAGGAATATATTTCTATAAACGTGATGTTATTGTAGATTTTCCTAAATGTGATCAAACTTGGGTCAAATATTGGAGAGGATTAGATACTCTAGGTTTCTGTGGTAAGTATAAAGTAACACCATGTAGAATCAATAGTAAAACACAAGCAATAGATAGACCACATCATATCAAAATAGTAGAAGATTCATTATGAAACATTCCTATTATTCAACCGATAGGGGTGGTAGATTACACTACCGATGTTTAGCATGGATGAATGGTAAAAGTGTAGCAATGCTAAAAGGATATGGTCCTCTATATGTTATGGTATGGAATCCAAAAAATAATACACAATCATGGTATTGGGAGGATAAAGAAGGAAGTATTAGAAGTAGTACCATGCATAGACGTTATGATGATGTAGATTATAATACTACAATAAATGACTATCTAAATCTAGATATGAATAAAGCTATTGAAAGAAAGTCATCTACTAATTGGTTAGAATATGACTACAGTAGAAAAAGACCAGATGAACTAACAGATACTATAGTATATCATCCTAATAACTTATATAAAGTATTTGATAAATTTTTTGAATGTGATTTTCTACTGCATCCTGAAGTATTGATGGGATACTGGGGATATGTCAAAGATAATAAAGAAGGAATGCATTATGTTGAAGGATTAGAGAAAGGTATAAGACCCTTGTGTGTAGATTTAGAATATTCTATTGAACAAATGAAACAACGAAAGAATGTAGTTGCTTATAAAGAAGACATAAGACATTGGACAAGAGCATGGTTTCTTGGTGGTGGACAAATAGTTGATCTTGACCACGAGGAATATTATCAACTAATAAGTTGTCGTCTGAACGCTGCAAGAAAATATCATGATGCATATAATATCATGCTTGATAGACATAACATACCCCATGAATCATGGAGTCTTGACAATGGAGACTATCGTAAAACATTTGACGTAGAGAAAGATTTTGATAGTAGATATAAAACTGAAGGAATAGACACATTATTACCTCATAGACTACTAGATCAAGTCGATTCTTGGGTTGATCGTTACCTAAAGGAATACCCATGAAATACTCATACTTTTGTGCTAAGAAAGCAGGTAAGTATCTCTTACGAGAGATATTTCTAAAGAATAATAGATCTAGTAGTTTATTAGTAACAGGTAAACCACCTGCTTATGCTACATGTATAACACCAGACTGGAAACGAGATTGGTACTGGGAAAATAATAATGGTGAGTTAGTACACCATGAATACCAAGATACCCCACCAGATTCTAACGAGCAGTTTGATGTACATAATGGTTATCATAGTGAAACATGGTTTTATATTCCTACCTACGATAGTTATAGTATAAAGAAATATCTAAAGGATAGACCTGAAGTAAAAGCATCTGATGACTGTCCTGGTCATTTCCACAAATGTTATAACCACTGTCTTAGTATGGATTTGTGTGTAAACCCATTACCTATGCTTGGTTACTTAGGAGAAATTGGTACTGGTAAAATGGCAGATCGTTTATTTGCTAGACAACCAAACATGAAAAACCTATCATTTGTAGGAAGGTTTGTTGAAAGACTAAGAGCAAGAAAGAATTATATTGGATACAAAGAAGACATTAGACATCATGCATATAATTTCTTTGCTGGTACTGGTAGACCAGTGTATATGAATCCTGATGTACTATTCACAAATACTGAAGAGAAATATGTTGCACAAATAACCAAACTTATCAATAACAATAGAAGATTTACAGTAGCACTACAATATATACTTGACTACTATGATATTCCATATGAATTCTTCAACTTAGATAATGATAGTTATTCTGAGAAGTTTGGTGTCACTGAAACATTTGACAGATATGCTAGTGATCTACCATTTGTAGACAAACCAACCTATCAAGATAAAATAGAACAATGGGTTGATGATTACGTAAAGAAATATCCATGAAGTATACCTATTTTTCATCTACTAAATCTGGAAAATATCTTATAAGGAGTCAGTTCTGGTATAACAGAAAGAGTTGTGCTTTCTTATCACAATCAAAACCATTATGGTGTGTACTATCATCTCCAATAGGTAACTTAGATAAACTAGAATGGTATTGGTGTGATAAAGATACAAAACTATCAAAACATACTCACTTCCTTGATACTAGGGATAAACTAATATCATCACACTACGATGAGATGTGGTTTCCTGCACCTGACCATCGTGGACATGAAACTATACCAAGAGATCAGTGGATCACACATGAAAACTTCTATGAATGTGTGGATGATATAATGAGTAGAGATATTATAACAAATCCCTTCCCATTATTAGGATACACAGGATCTTTAGGAGCAGGACGGCAGCAGGACAGGATGCAGAATTCCACTCCAAATATCAACCCCCGACCTGATATAATAGAAAGACTAAGACAACGTAAGAATATAGTAGCATATAAAGAGAATATAGAACATCTAGCATACAATGTATTTGCTGGAACTGGTCGCCCAGAATCAGTGGAAGAAACTACTATCATACTCAATACTATAATAAAATTTCAAAAGTTTATACCAAAGTTCCTTGATAGTCTTGATATACCATACGAAATGTTCTCATTAGATACTGGTGACTATGCCGAAACATTTGATCTTGATAAGATATTACCAAGAGATAGTAGTGATACTTTATTCACACGTAACGTATGGAATCAAGATGTAGACAGGCAAGTCAAGGACTACATGGACAAGTATGCCTAGATACTGTATAATAGTAAGGTAATTATTGGTAATATGAATAGACCTGTTGACCAAAGTGTTACTGACTTACGTGATGCACCTGCTAAATTAGCAAGAGCTAACAGAATAGCACTCATTGGCAATGGTGGTAACATGGCTATTGCTCAACATATGGCATCAGATATATTTCGTCATACTGGTAAATTTGCATTTGCACCTGATTCTATCAATACAACTGCACTTGCAGATCAGGGTGATTGGAAAATACCTTGGATGGAATACGGTAAGAATGCTGACTTAGTAATAGGTATAACATGTAGACTGCATAGAGGAATAACAGATGCACTAATGAATGTCAAAGATGAAGTAGATACTATACTCATAGCACCTGTAGAACATCCAGAATTATATACTATCGTAGTTCCATCAACAACATACCATCAGTTTGAAGTTAATGCACTGTGGTCAATATACATGATGATGGAAGAAATAGGAGTAGACCTACCGAAATTACCACATGTACGCTGATAAATCTGATAAATGGCATAATACTATGACAAGGTATCTTGGTTTATCACCTGATACCTCATTATTATTTGGTATACTACCTGGTGTATGTCGAGAAGCAATTGGTAGATATGATTTCATGTATACTAAAAATGAATGCTTCAATAGTAACAAGACATATGCTTGGTCTGAACATCATGCTAACAAAATAAACAATGGAAGATTTAGTAATCAAACTGCTTATTACGGCACTGCTCCATTTCTGTGGGAACTCGGACGAGTTGCAGCCAAAGGAATGCCTAGTGCTAAGGGAAGTCTGTTCTTCTTACCAAGAGACGATCAAGTTACGATAAGAGAGGATGAATACGAAAGTGTTCAAAAAATCATTGATGCTGCTCCCAGGCCAACCACCTTCCTACTGCCTTGGAGACCGTGTGATATATGGAAAAATTGGGATAAACTTAAGTTAGAAGGTGATTGTAAGTTTATACAGATGAGTGATCCTGTAACAAGACAGTTTATCTTATCAAAAGCATTACTAGAGCATGAACACATCTACATTCCCTGGCCTGGTACAGATGTTTATTATGCTGAGTTCCTAAACAAGAATGTAATAGTATACGATAAGTTAGAACAATATCGTACCAAGACTAAAGAAGAAATGGATAGAGAACCTAGTATTGTTATAAACTACTTGAAATGGGGATATGATTATTTGTCTAACAAGCAGAAGACTTATTTTGAATGGACTAGAAATTGGATGGATATAAACAAAGCAGACAGACAGTGGTTAGCGAATAAATTCTTAGGTCTTAATGTACTAAAATCACCTGAAGAATTATATAATGACCTCAAAAAAATAGGATGGTTAGAAGACCAACCATCCAATATGAATCCTGAATACAATGATGGATACCATTGGTTAAAGGATAATTTAGTAAATCACACTCCTACCCAAAAGGGTAAGGAGATGTATGAAATTATATAATTCTTATGTTAGACCCCAGTTAACACCACCGTTATGGGTAACTTTATCAGTTGCAGGTCTTGAGAAACCTTGGAACTGAGAAGACTCTACTAATATTGTGTCTACTTCTGCGTCAGATAATACTCCTTTTTCAAGTAGTAACTGAACTAAACCTTCTGCAGATACTTCAACAGTATCTTGGAACCATGGTGTCCATAGTTCGTGGTGAGTATATTCTTGAATACCACCGTATGCACCATTGATTGCTTGGGTATACAAATATCTTGAATGTTCTACCTCTGTATCGGTAGGAGATGCAGTATAAGGTAACCACTCTTCCTTTAGAGGTTTGAAATTGACCTCAAGGTCAATCATATTCTTTTCAGGATTAGCCCACTTAGGATTCCTTGCTTGAATAACTTCGTAACTAACGTCCATTGTTGATTCTCCTTATGAATAACGCAACCATAAGGTTGACGAGTAAGCGACAGTTGTGTTTACAGTAATAGAACCAAGGTTCACGTTGACTGAAACGTTACCAGCAACTGATAAATCATCAGTAGCAATAGTACCAGTAGTACCAGTAATGCTTAGTTCATCAGTATCAATGGTTCCAGTGTTACCTGTGAAGTTGAGTTCATCAGTATCACCTTGCCATGATCCAGCAACACCAACGTTATCTAGTGGAACTGATCTGTTCACGTTATATGAACCACCCTTACCACCTTGGATGTTACCTTGAACGTTTACGTTAGTATTACCCTGAATGTTACCACCTTGGAGGTTACCAGAGATATTACCTTGAACGTTACCTGATACAGATGTTGTAGTATTACCTTGAACATTACCAGAAACGTTTGCTGTAGTATCACCCTGAATGTTACCACCTTGAACTGAACCTGATCCAGCAGCAGAACCACCAACTGTACCTGAGTTAGTCAGTGCAGCACCTGAGTCATAACCCATACACTTCCAGTTTCCTGAAGGTGTATCATTATGAACACGACCTGTAGCATCTGAATAGCGGAGACTAGAACCTGCTAAGTTGTCGCCAGG
>MDSY01058878.1_pt1 | contig 11325 bp, 10 predicted proteins | sample 811131 | NCBI WGS metagenome assembly MDSY01 (sample SAMN05326643, study PRJNA326480) | marine metagenome | isolation source: seawater | place: Atlantic Ocean: South West | collected 2010
GTCTAGCAACTATTGTGTGTTCGTATAAATTCATAATTGTTCTTTAATAAAAAGTGAGGATATACTATTATAATTATTGAATTACAACACTTAAAACCACAATAAATTTTAGATATTTAAATGTTTTCTGTTATTTTCCCAGGTCAAGGCTCTCAAATAGTAGGAATGGGCAAAGACTTATATGATAAATATAGCTTAGTTCAAAATTTATTCAAAGAAGCAGATGAAACTCTAGGATTTTCATTAACTAATCAAATTTTAAATGGCCCTAAGGAAGAACTGGATTTAACTGAAAACACTCAACCTGCTATATTTTTATTAAGCTATTCAATATTTAAGCTAATAAAAGAGAAGTTTAATATTGATCTCAGTAAAGCAATTTTTTTTGCAGGACATTCATTGGGAGAATATTCAGCATTAGCTGCTGCTGGATCTTTATCATTTTCAGATACTTTAAAAATTTTAAAAATTAGAGGAAAAGCCATGCAGAGCTCGGTTCCAAAAGGTGTAGGTGGAATGGTTGCTGTTTTGGGATCGGAAATTCACATGATAGAAAAAATTATAGAGGAAAATAAAAATATGTATGAGTGTTATATAGCTAATGATAACTCAGAAGGTCAAATAGTCGTAAGTGGGAACATAATAGATCTAGAAAAAATGATGATAGACTTAAAAGCTAGCAATATTAAAAATATTAAATTACCAGTAAGTGCTCCCTTTCATTGCAAACTAATGAATAAGGCAACCCTTGTGATGGAAGAAGAGATTGCAAAACTTACTTTTGTAGAACCTAAGAATACTCTTATTTCAAATGTAACTGGAAAAGAAATACCTAATTCAAATAACCTAAAAGATTTACTGGTTAGACAAATTGAAAATAGAGTCCGTTGGAGAGAAAGCGTTATATTGATGATTGAAAAAGGGACTACTCAATTCATAGAAATAGGACCAGGTAAAGTTTTGTCAGGCTTAATAAAGAGAATTAATCGTAATGTAAAAGTTAGTGCAATAAATACCGAAGAGGATATAAAGTTAATTAATATTAATGAATAGTTTAAAAAACAAAAATATTATAGTCACAGGGGCTTCGGGGGGGATTGGAAATTCAATAGTTGAAAAACTATATGAAAGTGGTGCTAATATTCTTGCAACTGGAACAAGAGTAGAAAAATTAGAAGAATTAAAGAAAAAATTTAATAATATTAATGTACTTAAGTTTGATATTTCTCAACATGAAAAAGTTGAAGAATTCATACAAGCTGCAACTGAAGCTTTAGGTGGATCACTTGATTGTATTGTTAATAATGCAGGTATCACAAAAGATAATTTAACAATTAGAATGAATTTAGAGGAATGGACAAAAGTAATAGACATCAATTTAACCTCTACATTTTTAATGTGTAAGTATTCAATAAAAAAAATGTTAAAAAATAAAGCTGGAAAAATTATCAATATTACATCAGTAGTGGGGCACACTGGAAATGTGGGTCAAGCAAACTATACAGCCTCAAAAGCAGGTATAGTTGCCATGTCTAAAAGTCTTGCTATTGAGTACGCTAAAAAAAATATAAATGTGAACTGTATATCTCCTGGATTTATAAGTACCGCGATGACTGACCAAATTGATGAAAAGCATAAAGAGGCTATAATCGCAAAAATTCCCTCTAATAGACTTGGAAAACCAGAGGATATAGCTAATGCGGTAACCTTCTTAAGTTCTGATAAATCAGATTATATCACAGGTGAAACTATACATGTTAATGGAGGCATGTATTTGGGTTGACAAAATTACTTTTTAATCTATTAACGAATTATAACAAAAAGGATCAATATGTCAGAAGATATTTCAAATAAAGTTAAGAAAATTGTTGCAGACCACTTAGGCATTGACGAGGTAAAAGTACAAGATGAATCAAGTTTTATAGATGATCTTGGGGCAGACAGTTTAGACACAGTTGAATTAGTAATGGCTTTCGAAGAAGAATTTGGATCAGAAATTTCTGATAGTGAGGCTGAAAAAATTCTTACTGTAGGTGATGCCGTTAAATTTATTGAAGGCAAAGCTAATTAAAGAATTTAGATGTCCATAAAAAAAGATGGGATAATGGTAATTTTATCATCCCCATCTGGGGCAGGCAAGACGACTTTAGTAAAACTCTTATCTAAAAATAAAGACTTTTATATATCAGTATCTCATACAACTAGGAAACCAAGACCTAACGAAATCTCAGATCAAGATTATTATTTTGTAAATAATGAAAAATTTGAAGGGTTAATTAAAAATGAAGAGTTTTTAGAATACGCAAATGTTTTTAATCATCTTTATGGAACTACAAGAACACCAGTTATAGAAAAATTAGAAAAAGGTGAAAATGTTGTATTTGACATAGATTGGCAAGGAGCTGATCAAATTAAAAATAAAAAATTAAACTATAAATTGATTACTTTTTTTATTCTTCCACCAAGTAGAGAGGTATTATTTGATAGACTATCAAACAGAGATATGAAAGATAAACTAATAGTAGAAGAGAGAATGAAAGAATTTAGCCGTGATGTGTTGCACTGGATTAATTATGACTATGTAATAGTAAATGATGATCTTAATGAGTGTTATTCTAAAATAAAAAATTTAGTTGAAGCTGAAATTAACAATGGATCAAAAGATTATGATAAAGAATATATTAGAAAGCATGTTAGTAAATTAATCTCTTAGATTCTCGTATTCTTTAGTAAGACTAAAATATGTTTTAGGTTTTAAATTTTGTGGTCTAAGATTAAGATCGATATTAAACTTTTCTGAAACTTCCTTAGCATTTCTAAATATTTGATTAAAAGGTTTTTTAAGCATCTTTCTTCTTTGACTAAAGAAAACTCTAGTTATAATTTCAAGGTTTTTAGCATCTTTTAATTCAAAGAAATTTTCTCTTGGGGTAAATAGTAGTAGTGTGCTGTCAACCTTGGGCCTTGGTGAAAAACTTTGAGGTTTTATATCTATAATCTTCTTAATATTTAATTTCCAATTTGATAAAATAGATAATCTTCCATATTTAGATGTATTATATTCTGCAATAATTCTTTCAGCAACTTCTCTTTGAAACATTAATACTAAATTTTCAAACCAAAAATTTTTATCTAAGTTCACAATCCATTTTGAAAGAATTTCAGTGGATATATTATAAGGTAGGTTTCCAAATACAGTAAGTTTTTCATTAGAAATTTTATCTTCAGATATTTCTAAAACATCATCATTAATAATGGTAATTTCATCAGAAAATTTACTTCCCAATAATAAAGCTAGTTCATCATCTTTTTCAATCACATAAACCTTTTTTGGATTTTTTTTTAAAATAAAATTAGTTAAATTTCCACTACCAGGGCCTATTTCTAAAACTTCTTTATTTGTAATCTCAACCGTATCAACAATCTGCTCTAGAACATTACGATCTATTAAAAAATTTTGACCTAAGCTTTTTTTTGGTTTAATAAACATTTATTTGTCTAGAAACTTTATAGCCTCAAATAAACTTTTTGGATTGGATAGATTTTTGCCAAGCATTTGATTATTAGGTCCATGATCAGGAGAGATTCTAATAAATGGCAATCCCAACGTTATATTAATAGCATTAAAGCCATAAAGAGTTTTTATGGGTGTTAATACTTGATCGTGATACATTCCAACAATGACATCATATTTTTTTGATTGTTCACGCATAAATATTGTATCAGCTGCAAAAGGGCCTTTAATATTATATTTTAATTTAATTAATTTTTTAATAGCAGGTTTTATTATTTTATCCTCTTCACTGGATTGATAGTTGCTCTCACAATGTGGGTTTAATCCTGTAATAGCGATTTTTGGAACAGTATTAAACCTGTTTTTATAAAAAAGATTAATTAATTTTATATGATTAATAATTTTTCGTTGTGTCAAATGATTGTGTATATATTTTATTGGTAAATGTGTAGTGATTGGACTGACAGATAAGTTTTTATTATAGATTAACATAGCAACTTTATTTTTTTTGTTAGTTTTATTGGCTAAATATTCTGTAATACCAAGAAACTTTTTTTTAAGAAAATTCTTTTTTGAGATTGGACCATTAATTAATGTTGCGTCTTTATTAATCTTTAATAACTCTAGAGCAAGTTTAAAACTTTTTGTAATATAGCTATTTGATTTATCTGAAATTTTGTTAAATGTATTTTTAAATTTAAAATCAACATTTATTATATTAATTTTTTTATTATCAAGATTTTTTGCAGGTAAATTATTTTTATCAATTTCATTAATTTTAAATTTAAACTTTAATTCTATCATTTGTCTATTTAATAATTTTTTTGAAACAATTAAAATTAGAGGCCTTTTAAAGGTATATTTTTTTTTAATCTTAAAAAAAATTTCTAAAAAAATACTATAGGGTTCACCAGCAACTATAATTATTGGTTTATTTTTCATTTATTATAAGGTCATTTTTAATTTTTTTGAAATGAATTAAAGAAAATTGAGTTAATTTTTTACTTCCCTCAATATCCATTAGTCTATTAAACTCACTTTCAAAATTTAAATTACTGTTAATATATTTTTTTTCATTAATTTTAATTATTAGAAATCTATTCTGAATTTCAATCGGAATACTTATTTCATTTATTTTAAGATTTTTAATTGCACGATTGACCTCGCTAGACAATTGATTTTCCTCAAACCATCCTATCTTGCCACCAAATTGTGCTGTATCAGAAATACTATAAATATTTGAGCTATTTTTAAATCCTATATCTTTTACACTTTTTTTAATTATCTCATATTTTTTATTTAGAATTTCACCACTCCCCAATTCAAAAACAATTTCAGACAAGAGATAATTAATTTGTTTGTTTTTATTAAGTAACAATTTATTTACTTTATCTTTTATTTTTTCTTCATTTATTTCTACACGATTAAAATACTTCTTTACTATTAATTTATTCCATAATCTTTCTATTAATAATTTTTCTTTAATTTCATCTATAGTAAGGTTGTATTGGCTTAAATATTTTTTAAAATCATCTAAATTGTTAACTCCAAGTCTTTGGTAAAATTTTTTTAATTCTATATTAATTTGCTCATCACTTTGCTCTAAATTGAAGTATTTGATTAGTTCAATTTTTTTTATTTTTTCTCTAATAATAGAATTTTTTGCAATATTCATTGTCTGTTTTTTGTCTAATAATTTTAGATCATTATTTAGTGCTATCAAATATTTGTATTCTTTTTCAATATCAAAATTCGTTACAATTTCATTATTAATTTGAACTAAAATTTTAATATTTTTTGCACTTGTGCTCTGTGCTAGTAACACGGTTAAGAATAATATTAGTAGTTTTAAAAGACTCTTCTTTAAAAAATCTATAAATATTTTCACTTTATGTATCCGGGACTACTAATCTTTCCAAACGGCATGATTGTAATGGAAAAAAATATTTGTTCTTCAGGTTTTAAAGTTCTATCTGTGTAATAATCTTTATTATAGTTAATTGCTGCTGTTAGACAATCATTTTTAAATTCATAAATCAAATTATAGAATTCTGTTAAGTTTGTTTTGTTATTTTTTCGAGTTTTAAAACTTAATGAATTATTATCATCAAATTGATAACCAGATTTCAATGCAATATGACTATCAGAACCAATGGCATTACTTTCTTCCATAAATTCAAACTCTGTAATAAAATTATTTACATTTAGACCAACATTCAGAAGATTATAATTTAGAGTTTTTAGGTCATTTTCAATTGAAAAATCATAATTTATATTAAAAGAATCTCTTGGTTTTATATTTAAATTTCCAACAATATTTGAAACTTTATCATTTAAAGTACTTGTTTGTGGTAAATTATCGTCTTTTTTATTTCTAATAACTGTAGCTAAACCAAATGCTAAAAATTCTTTATTTTTTTTATTGGCTCTAGCATATTTAGAACCTAGAGTGATAGATTGACCACCTTCCACTGCATCATTTTGACCAATCCTATTAAAAGAAAATATATTATTAAAATCTATTCTTCGGTTTTTATTGGCTAAATTCTTGGTTTTATTTGGGCTGAACATTAATGAAAAAGTTGGTGTCAAGTAATTATACCCATTTTCTGTTTCTTTAGCCAAAGGTAAACTTGATTTATAAACAAATGAAGCCATAGCATCATAATGTGTATCATCCTTATAAACTGTAGAATTTTTAGAGTTTGTATTTAAATTTTTAAGCTGAAATTTATAATTACTATTAAATCCATTTTTAGTAATAAGCGGTATAGAGCTAAAATTTAGATTATTAATTATATTTGCTTCATTAACATTAGTATCATAAGTTTTTTGATAACCAGATACATCAAAAAACAAACTTCCATTAAAACTTTCATCAATATTAATTTCCTTTGCAATCTGAAAATTTGGATAGATAAATTCAAATCTATCATTTTTATCTTTATTTAAATTTTCATAAACTTCAATTGAGGAATTGAAATACAAATCATCATTACTTCCACTGAAGGTTAAAAAATTATTAAGCACAGCTGTATTTTTTATTAAGGTTGAATCAAATTTATGAGACTTAAGGTATAAATCATCCGACACTCCTTCTAAATTAAGTTCCAGTGTAGACTCTTTAAATAAATCAATATCTAGATTAAATTTAGAGTTAGAAAAAAAATGAGATTCGGTTGAATTAAAGGAGTTTTTTTTAGATTTGTTATTTTTACTTAAGCTAAAATCTGCAATATGATTACTATTCTTGTTTACCTCTCTATACTCAGTTTTAATCAATGCTGTATTTGCAGAATAAATTTTGGGCTGGAAGGTAAAGTCTTTGTTGTCTGTTAGCGCATAAAAATAAGGTATATTGATTGTTGTACCCAGATTGCTAGAATTAGTTATTGATGGTGCCAAAAAACCAGATTGTCTTTTAACTGTAGGATCAGGATGAAAAAAACTTGGAAAATAAAATGCTGGCACATCATAGATCTTTAACCAAGCATTTTTATATGAAATTGTTTTTTTTAATCTATCATGCTTAATCTCATCTGCTGAAATTACCCATGGTGGGCATTTATCTCTCTTTTTACAAGTTGTGAATACTCCCTTTTTTACTATGGTCATGTCTTTAAGTTTGTAAACAGCTCTACCTTTCATTCTCGGTTCATTATTCTTGTTACCAAAAAGGGAATTTGTAAAATTTATAGTGAAATCTTTTGCAAAAACTTCATTTTGAGTTAGGTCTATAATAGCGCTATCAAAATAATATTTATTATCAATATTATCTATTAAGGTAAAATTAGAACCACTGATTTGACTTTCTTTGATAGAAAATTTAAATTGCTCTAATTCTATTTTATTTTTAATATTATCTGTAATGTATGTTTTTTTAGTAGAGGTTATTTTTTTTTGTTTTTGTAAAAAAGAAAAATCATCTAGTTTAACTTTATAATTATTATTTATTGAAATTAAGGTTTGTAAGTCAGAAAAAATTATTTTTGATTTATCATTATAGTTAATCTTTTTTGATTTAATGATGATATTTTTTTCTTTATTTGAAATAGTAACATTACCACTTGCTATTAATAGGGAATTTTTTTTATTATAAAGTACTCGATCCGCTTTAATTATTAAGCCAGCTTGATCAGTTACAGTAACATTTTTTTTAGCCTCTAAGACATTACCTTCATCGGATAAATTTATTTCAGTTGCATTAAAATTAAATTCTTCAGCTAGAAGTAAATTTAAACCAATAAAATAACAAACAAGTATTTGTAGAAAAAATTTAAATAATCTAATTATCATTGACTCTAGTAAGTGAAATAGCGTTAATCATCAGCAGTAATGCTAATGGAATCCAAATAGATATAGCAACTGGAATTTTTTCATTTTGCCCAAGAACATTTGAAAAATAATTTATATAATATATCGTAACAGACATAAATATCCCCAAAAACAAGTGAAATGTTTTTGATCTATTAAATTTAATATTAAGCATAATGAGAGCTGCACTAAGAACCATAGTTAATAAATAGACTGGATATGCAAAAATTTTTTGATTATGAATCTTTATATCAGTTAATGAATAACCTAAGTTTTCATACTCATTTTCCAGTTTTTTTAACTGCCAGAAAGTTAAAGAAGACAAGTTTGAAAAAAGACTATTAATTCTTTCAATATCAAAGTGAGTTTCTAATTCAAAATCTTTAAATTGCACAGTTTGCTTTTTATTTTCTGTAATACTTACGTCTTTCAAAATCCATTTCTTGTTTAAAATATTTACTCTATTTGCTAACATACTTTTTTCTAGAAAATAATCTTTATTAAACTGTGTAATTGTAACATTTTCTAAATAATTTTTGTTAATTTTTTCTGCATTAATTATATTTATATTAAATTCAGTTTCATCTTTTATCCAAATCCCATTCTCTGTTATAACTGCTAGATATTTATTGTCATTTGAGAATTGATTTTTTAAATCAAAATAAACAAATTTCATTTTTGAAGCAAAATTATAGAATACAAGAACTAAAAAGATACCCAGGATAAAAGCCAACATTGATATAAGGCTTAAGATTTTAGAATTATTTAGTCCAAAGCTCTTAAAAATTAGTATTTCATTTTTTTCAGATAATTCTAAATAAAAAAATTGAGTTGTTATCAAAAGAATGAAAGGAAATAAATCATAAATGATTGATGGAATATTTAAAAAAGTTAAAATAAAGGGTGTTATGAAATCAGCATTACTATCTTTTAAAAAATTAAATTCTTCAATAAAATTTAATATAAAAACTAAAGAAGCAAATATTAATGAGGTCTTTAAAAAAATGTTAATAAATTTTTTTATTAGATATAGTTTATAGATTTTAATAATCATAAATTAGTCTTTTTATATTTTAATATAGAAAAAAAACTTAAATACACAACAAAGTAAAATATTATAGGAATAATAAAAAATATTAATTCATTCTTAATATCTTTACCTATATAACGAGTAGAAATTTCAGCGAGAATAATGACTGCTATCCCTAAAATGAATATATAAATTTTATGATAATTATAATTAAAATCATCTTTTGATTTTAAGATTAACAAACAAGCTACTAATGTTAAAAGTGGGATATATATTGGAAGATATATTCTTTTGTATAGTTCTCCCTTTACGCTCATGATTGAATTCTCATCACATATTAATATTTCGAATAATGTGAACGATTTATTTTTAAAAGTCATGCTTTGAAAGCAATCAAATAAAAGAGAAGTTTCTAATTCTTGAATTTTAGGAAAGGTTGTTGTTTTAGTAGAAAATTTTGAAAGATTTAATTCTGTTGTGGCGAAAGTAAATGTTGTATTTTTTTTATCATCAAGCTTTATTACAGTTCCATTATACAATTCCATAATAATTAGATTATTCTTTTTTATTAACTTTCCTCTTTTTGCAAAAATTGTTTGTGATTTTCCTTCTTCAATTTGCTCCTTTAAAAAAATATTTAAAAACTGACCATCATTAGTTTTCTCATCAACAAAAATAGTTAAACCAGAAACAGTATCTATAAATTTTTTTTCTTTTATTAAAGATGGAAGCATATCGATATCTGAGTTCCTTATGAATGATCTTGCAGCATCTTGAGTAAACGGCACAACAACAATACTAATAAAAGATTGAACTATAAGAAACAAAATTGAAAATTGAATTAACTTATTTGCTAAACGAAGTTTGCTAATACCAACTGTCCAATAAATGATTAGTTCATTAAATTCTTCATATCTTATTAAGATATAGAATAATGATATAAAAAATGAAAAAAGAAAAATTCTCGAAAAAATTTTAGGGAATATTAAAAGAGTATAATTGAAATAAACTCTAAAACTATGACCATCTTCTGACACGAAATCTAAAAAATTGACAGCCTGAATTACCCAAACGATTAGTGAGATACTTATTGAGGAAAGAATAAAAAATTTCAAGATATCGTACTGAATTTTTCTATAAATTAATTTTTTCATTGAAATATGATAATTTTCTCCTTATATAGCATCGAACACGCAAGGAGTGTATTTAAAATTTATGTCTATTCAAATTAATTACAAAAATAGTGGCTTAAAAAAACCTTCAACTAATCTTGTCCTATTTGTTGAGGAAAATTTCAATATTAGTGGTTTAAAAAAACATATAACAAATACAGAATTTTCTTACATAAATGAACTATTAAAGACTAATGATTTAAAAAAAGATATACTTTTTTTTGAAATTAATTCAAAAAAAACAATATTTTTAGTATCCATTAAAAAAGATTTAAAAACTTCTGAAATAGAAAGTTTAGGAGCTAAATTTCATGGTTATATAAATTATGATAAGAAAAATGATTATTTTGTAAACACAGATACTATAAATAGTAAAATAGAAAATTCTGTAGGCTATTTTTTACATGGATTAAAATTAAAATCTTATGAATTTAATACTTATAAATCAAAAAAAAATAAAAGACTTATTTCTGTAAATGTAATTGGAAGTAAGAATAAAATATCTGCTCAAGATCAATTGAGATTTAAAGCATTAGAAAAAGGAACTTTTTTTGCAAGAGACCTCGTGTCAGAACCAGGAAATATTTTGCATCCAGATGAGTATGCAAAAAGATTGAGTTCATTAAAAAAGATTGGTTTGGAAATAAACATATATGATGAAAAAAAATTAAAAAAACTAGGAATGAATGCATTGTTGGGTGTTGGGCAGGGAAGTATCAGAGGCACCTATCTAGTAACAATGGAATGGAATGGATTAAAAAATAATACCAAACCTTTAGCATTTGTTGGCAAAGGAGTTTGTTTTGATACCGGTGGTATTTCATTGAAACCAGCAAAATTTATGGAAGATATGACTTATGATATGGCTGGTTCTGCTTCAGTGGTTGGATTAATGATAAACTTAGCTTTAAGAAAAGCAAAAATTAATACTGTTGGTGTTGTAGGACTTGTAGAGAATATGCCTGGTGGTAATGCACAAAGACCTGGAGACATTGTTAAATCTTACAGTGGTAAAACAATTGAAGTTTTAAATACAGATGCAGAAGGTAGATTGGTTTTAGCTGATGCATTAACATTTACTGAGAAAAAATTTAAACCTAAATTTATGGTTGATTTAGCAACTTTAACGGGTGCCATAATAGTTTCATTAGGTTCTGAATATGCTGGGTTGTTTTCAAATGATGACAACCTATCAAAACAATTATTGACTGCGGGTGAAAAAGTTGATGAGAAATTGTGGAGAATGCCTCTACATAAAAACTTTGATAAACTTATAGATTCAAAAAATGCTGACA
>MDSY01084396.1_pt1 | contig 11325 bp, 8 predicted proteins | sample 811131 | NCBI WGS metagenome assembly MDSY01 (sample SAMN05326643, study PRJNA326480) | marine metagenome | isolation source: seawater | place: Atlantic Ocean: South West | collected 2010
AGCCCGAGTTGGAGTTATTTCGCAATGCTTTAGATTTTGGAGATACAAAAATTCGCTCTTGTATGGTGCCAAGAACTGAAATAGCAGCGGTGCCGAATACAATTAGTATGGATGACCTTCGTGAAAAGTTTATTGAGACTGGATTTAGTAAGTTAGTCGTCTACAGAGAGAAAATAGATGATGCCTACGCTTATGTTCATGCATTTGGGTTATTTCGAAGGCCAAAGCGCTTAGCTTTTATTCTAACACCGTTATCTTTTTTTCCAGAAGCAATGAGTGCTCAAGAGGTTTTTAAAATGTTAATACGGGAAAAAAGAAGTATGGCGTCGGTTGTAGATGAATTAGGTTCATTGACTGGAATACTGACATTAGAGGATGTTGTTGAAGAGCTTTTTGGAGAAATTGACGATGAGCATGATAGCGATTTTAGAATTGAAGAAAAAATAAGTGATGGTCTTTGGCGCCTGGATGCTTCTTTGGAGGTGGATTATTTAAATACAACGTATTCTTTTGATTGGCCAGAAGATGATTCATATTCAACTCTAGCTGGATTGATTGGCTCAAGAATTGGTCATCTTCCTTCTGTTGGAGAATCCGTGAATCTAAATGATTGGGAATTTACTATTGAAACCATGGATGTTCAAAGAATTGGTAGAGTCTTAGTATCCAATATAAATTTTAAGTCAAAATAAAACAGTCACTGGGTATTTAGAGGAGGCTTACAACTTTGTATATTCGCAACCTCATTTTTTATTACATATGGCTATATTCGAAAAAATTCGCCGCCGTTCAGGACTAGTTATTTTAGTCATCGGTGGAGCCCTAGCGGCTTTTATCCTTGGAGAGTTCTTTAACTCTGGTCCTAGCATGTTTGATTCTGATCAAGATGCTGTAGGTTTTATTAATGGCAATAAGATTAGTTATTTTGATTTTAATGAAGACATTGAAGAACTTAGACTTAATAATCAGCAGGTTTCTTCTTACAGTGCGATACAACTTTCTGAAGTTGTTTGGAATCAAACCTTAACAAATGAAATAATAGGTGCAATACAAGATGAGCTGGGTTTTACCATTTCAACTCAGGAATTATGGGATCAAATAATTTTAAACCCTAGTATCCAACAAATGGAGGGCTTTAGAGATCCTAATACTGGATTATTTGATCCTGAATTATTAAAATCCACATTGGCCAATTTGCGCGATAACCGAGAGACTAATCCTGAGGCAATTGAACAATGGTTGAATTGGGTAAATTTTGAAACTAATGTTCGCAATGAGGCCCTTACTACTAAGTTTTATACTGCTGTTAAAAATGGGCTGAATATTCCTGTGAATATGTATAACAAAGAAATTTCTAGAATGACTGCTGAATCAGAGATCGAATGGGTAGCTTCTCTCTCTTCTGAAGTTGACGATTCTCTAGTTCAGGTCACTAGTTCTGATTATGAAGTTGTCTATTTAAACAATAAAGCAGATTTCAAAGTGAACTCAGAATTGAGAGATATGGTATTTGCAGATTTTGCAATTGAGCCTTCTGACCTTGATCGTTCGGTTGCAAATAACGAGCTCCTAGAGTTGAAAAAGGAATTTATCGAATCAGAGGACGATAGCTCCTTTGTTTTGGCAAATAGTGATTTGCCCTTTCAAGATGTTTATTTCGATATCAACCTTCTTGATCAAAATTTAGGTTCTGCAGTTGATGGCAAGGATGTAGGTTATGTAAGTGATCCTCTGGAGACAGGCTCGGGTTTCCAAATGTTAAAAATAATGGATCGTCGAGATTTACCGGATTCCGTGCAAGCTCGCCACATTTTAATATCTTTTGCAGGTGCAGAGAGGTCTCAGGTATCTAGAAGTTTTGAAGAGGCCAAGCAGATAGCAGATTCTGTATTAGACTTAATAGAGTCCGGTAAATCTTCTTTTGAGTCAGTCAACAACTCGTTAAATGATGACACATTTTCTGGAGCTCAGGGAGGAGACTTGGGATGGTTTCAAACAAATCAAATGGCAAAGGAATTCGAGAATTTCTGTTTTAGAAAACCTAAAGGTGATTTGGGTTTAGTCTTTACCAATTTCGGTTTTCATATTATCAATATAATTGATCAGAACGGTAAAGTTCCTTCAATAAAAATTGCTCAGGTTTTTAGGAGAGTGATTGTTAGTAAAGAGACGGAACAGGGTATTTACAAGCGAGCTGCTGAATTTGCAAAAGCTTTGCAAACTGGAGAAAGTGCAGAAGAAGTTGCGCAGCGTTATGAAGTTATGCTATTGCCTAACCGGAATACTAATTCAACGGATCAGTCAATTGCTGGACTTGGAGATTCTAGAGAAGTTATTCGTTGGTTATTTAATGATGAACGAACAATAGGTGAGGTTGGTATTGTCAATAACGGATATAAGAATTATGTAGTTACAGAATTGACTGCCATTTATAAACCTGGATATAAGTCTGTAGAGGATGTAAAAGATGAATTGAGGTCATTGGCAATAAATAATTCGAAGGTTAAATATCTCCGTAAATCGTTTGATGACATTCCAAATTTGAAATGGGAAAAAGCCACGATTTCCATGGCTAATAGTTTTTTGTCTGGTGCTGGTCGAGAGAGTGGAATCATTGGAAGGGCCATTGGTTCACCAGTAGGTTATGAGTCTGAATTACTCGATGGTGAAAATGGCATATTTAAGTTCAAAGTCTTGAATAGTTCACGAAATCAAAATGTGAATTTATCAGCTGCAGATATTGCTGCCCAAGTTAATCAGTTACGATCAAGAGTCCAGACACAGCTATTCGATGCTTTAGTCGATGTTGCGCAAATAGAAGACAACAGAGGTAAATTTTATTAAATCCACCTCTAAGAAGAGACTTTTCATAAAGTCACCCATCTATTCGCATCCATTCTTAAAAAAATAAATAGCATTAGCGTAAAGGCTAATAGTGATGACCCTCCATAGCTAAAAAATGGAAGAGGGATTCCTATAACTGGCACAAGTCCTAGTGTCATTCCAATATTTATAGTAAAATGAGCAAATAATATTGATGCTATACCGTATCCAAAAATTCGTCCGAATGAATATTTTTGCCTCTCAGACAATATGATTATTCGTCCAATGAGCAGGGCAAAACTGGATAAGACAATTACGGAGCCGAAAAACCCCCACTCTTCTCCAACTGTACAAAAAATATAGTCAGTGGTCTGTTCAGGTACAAAATTTAATTTGGTTTGGGTTCCTTTCATATAGCCTTTACCCAATAAGCCTCCGGAGCCAATAGCAATTAGGGATTGAGCAGTTTGATATCCTACGGCTGATTTGTTTTCTAATTGACCAAATAAAAGTTTTATTCGAACTTGATGGTGGGGTGCAAGAAGCGGAAGTACAATAATTACCAATTGAGCATAAGCGATCGCAATGCTAGAAAATAATATTATTGGATGTTTTATAAAATCGTAAAATTTTATTCGTTTTCTACTCCTATCAATAATAAAGGCAACTAAAGAAAAGAAAAGAATTATTACAATTACTGTTTTCATTTCTAGAGCTAAAGCAAGTATAGATACTATCACAATTCCAATTCCCGTGTAAATAAAATACCCAGGAAGGCCTTCCCGATATAAAACGAATATAAAAGCAATAAAGACCAAAGCAGAGCCAGTATCTGGTTGTAAAAGAATTAAAAACATCGGCAGAGTAATGGATAAAAAAGGAAGCAATCTATGCCTCCATTCTTTTAGAGCAACATCTTTTTTAGATAGAATCTTTGCAATAATCATTATGGTTCCCAATTTGACAAATTCTGATGGTTGGATTCTTATGCTTCCTATTGCAAGCCAATTCTTTTGTCCTCCAACCTCTACACCAAATAGAATTACACATATTAACAAGACAATTGTAGCGCCATAAATAGGGATTGCAATAACTTCATATATCCTTACATCACTTAACAGTAACAAAAAGATCAGAAGACTTCCTAGACCAATGAAAATTAGCTGCCTGCCTGCTTGATTAGTCCAATCCCATGAAAAACCTTCTATATCTGCATTGACGGTGGCATATATATTTATCCATCCAAAAATTAATAAGAATAGATATAGGGAAAGTGTTAACCCATCAATTTTTCCAAATAAATCTGATCTATTTCTCATTAATATTTTGGTAGTACTGTCTCTACGCTACGTACATTATATTCTTTTGCTAAACTTCCTGAAATCATTGTATTTTCTAAATCTTTGCGACTACATTCTTTTGAAATATATTTTTCTATCATTAGACTAGCTATTGGTGCAGCCCAGCGAGAACCCCAGTATCCATTTTCAATTATTACTGCAATAGCTATTTGTGGATCCTCAATTGGTGCAAATGCAATAAAAATAGAATGATCTTGCCCACTTGGATTTTCAGCCGTACCTGTTTTTCCCGCAATGTCAATTTCTGTTATTTTTGAATTTTTAGCAGTGCCAATTTCAAATACATCCCGCATTCCTTTGATTACAATTTCAAAATTATCTGATGAAATAGTGGTATGATTTGGAGTTTCAAATTTGATACTATCAATTTTTTTATCACCTATGTACTTAACGATATGTGGAATGTACCAATAGCCTCTATTAGCTATTGCTGCAGTCATATTTGCCAACTGTATCGGCGTTACGCCCAGCTCACCTTGACCAATAGCAAGAGATATAACTGTAGGTGCTTTCCAGCGATTGTTTTTATAATATTTATCGTAAAAATATGAGTCAGGAACAAAACCTTTTCTACCTGAAATAAAGTCTACTCCAAGATAATCTCCAAGTCCAAAACTTTTAACATGGGTTTTCCATCTGTTCAGACCATCGGCGGATGATGGAAATTTATCTAGGGTTCTTTTAAAAATTTTGCAATGGTAATTGTTGCAGCTAAATGATATGGATTCACGAAGATCCACACTTCCTGACTCACAATGGCAAGCAACATGAAGATCGCCAAAGTGATAACCATCGATACAGGCATACCTCGTTGATGGTTTAATAACACCTTCCTCTAGGGCAATCAGCCCATTTATTATTTTAAAAGGAGATCCAGGTGGATAAACAGCTAATAGACCTCTATTATAGAGAGGTTTATTAATAGAGTCATTATAGAGCAAATTGTAATTTCTTGATCTGTGGCGACCAACGAGAGAATTGGGGTCATAATTAGGTGATGATATTAAACTAAGAATTTCTCCTGATTTCGGCTCAATTGCTACAATACTTCCTCTTTTACCTGACATTAGAAGTTCACCATAAGATTGAAGCTTTGAGTCTAATGTCGTAGTTATATTCTGTCCAGGTAATGGATTTATATCATACTTCCCTTTCTGAAATGGCCCTAGGTCTCTATTTAAATTATCGACAGTGATATATTCTATACCATCCTCACCTCTTAAATATTTCTCATAACTCGCCTCTATCCCTGATATACCGACATAATCTCCCAATCGATATTCGGGTTTTTTCGATAATATATAATCATTAACCTCTCCGATATACCCCAGGGTATTGCCTGCAGAGGAGCTGGAGTATTTCCGAAATATTCTTCTTCTCATTGAAATTCCAGGATAGAACCCTATTTCTTCTTGTATTTCAGCATAGTCATTTGAAGTCAAACTTCTAATTACGGGACTTGGACGATAGGGAGAATATTTTTTTGCTTTTTTAAGTGCGGAGGTTATTTTATCATAACTAAGGTTCAATAGCTGTCCTAAACGAAAAGTATCTAAATCACTTATTAGGCTGGGAGTTACTTCGATATCATAAGCAGCTTGGTTGGTAGCTAAAAGGGTGCTGTCTCGATCATAAATAACACCTCTAGGAGCAAAAACTTTTTGAATCCTTTGTGCATTATTCGCGGCATCAAGTGTGTACTTTGAATCTATGATTTGAATATAGAATAATCTTGCAATAAAGACCAGTGTTAGACCGATTAGTAGCGTAAGGAATAGCCCACTGCGCATTACTTATCTAATTGATTTTTTGAAAAATATAAAACGGAAGTAACTAATAATGTGCTTGCAATTGTGGATATAAATATCCGCCATATCAATAATAAAGGTTCATTGAAGCTATGAGCATCTACTGAAAATAGGTAGGTATGATGCACTATGGTTCCAATCCCCGCATAAATTAACCACTTTCCGATACCAATATCAACTGGTGAAAAGGCTAAATCTTCTTCATCCGCTCTGGGGATGACAAAATCTAGAATTTTGGGACGGAAATAGCAAAGTAAGCTAGATGCCATCAAATGAATTCCACCAGTCATTATCTGGAAATCTATCCATGCACCAACCAGTGCCCCAAGAAGTAATAAAGGTATTCGGCCTATAGAAGTTGGAGCTAATAGAAAAATCCCAATATATATATATGGGTTTAAAAATCCATATACTTGAATTTTGTTTATAACCAATGATTGCAATACCAGAAGAAAGCTACTCCATATTAACCATGTATTTAATTTTTTCATGGTTGAATTATTTTTTGATATTCTGACTTTAAATTATTCGAAACAATGTAAGCAGGTTGTATTTTTTTGTAGTCAACAAATAATTTAATAATTGCAGATTGAGTATGGTTTGAAGAGTCGGAAATCGTATGAATTATTTTTCCAATAGGCCAGCCCGAGGGAAATATGTTAGACCTTGGGTCTGTTACGACTTCGTCTCCAGACTTTAAATTTATCTCTAAAGGCAAATCAATAATTTCAGCTTTATTAGCATCCCCACCTGGCCAAATAATTGTACCAAAATGCCCTGTTCTTTTTATTATTCCAGAAATTCTCGATTCGCTATGAATGATAGGTATAATTCTACTGTAGTGCGGCGAGGTCTTATCTATAATACCCAATACTCCCTGAGGCCCTAAGACTCCATCTCCAGATGTTAAACCATCATTTTCCCCTTTGTTGAGTATAAGTAAGTTGTTTTTTAAGTTAACACTGGAGTAAAGGATATCTCCATAGGTCCATTTGAACTGCGAACTATCTACTATATTGGAAGGTGATTTAGAACGATTATTTAATTCTCCACGTAATATAGTATTCTCTTTTTGAAGGATTTTATTGATCTCTTTAAGATCAAAATAATCTCTCCAACTCCCTGTAAAATTATGCCAACGAGCTTGGGATGTTAGTACTCGTTCCCAAAAAAATGTCTGATGCATTAAGGAGTTTCGATAGGTAATTGAAAGTCCCAAAATTTGAATAATAATTAAAATCGAGGCTACGCGGTATCGAATAATAAACCGTAAAATATTTTGCATCCTTTTAACGCATCAGTAGAGTACGGTATTTATCTAAGTTCTTAAGTGCTATTCCTGTCCCTCTAACAACTGCTCTCAAAGGGTCTTCTGCAACATAAACTGGTAAATCCGTTTTTGCAGATATTCTTTGATCAAGTCCTCTTAATAAAGAGCCACCTCCAGCCATATAAATACCAGAATTATATATATCTGCGGATAGTTCTGGTGGTGTAAGAGCTAATGCCTCCATTACGGCATCCTCAATTCTCGTTAGGGATTTATCAAGTGCTTTTGCTATTTCCTGATATGTTATATCAACTTGTTTAGGTTTTCCAGTTATTAAATCTCGGCCTTGAACCGATATGTTGTCTGGAGGATTACTTAGGTTGTCAATAGCTGCCCCTACATTTATTTTTATTGATTCAGCTGTTCTTTCTCCCACATATAAATTATGCTCAGATCTCATATAATATGTGATGTCATTAGTGAATATATCACCAGCTACTTTGATACTCTTGTCACAAACTATCCCTCCAAGAGCTAAAATTGCAATTTCTGTTGTTCCGCCTCCTATATCGATTATCATATTGCCCTTCGGTTCTAAGACATCAACCCCAATTCCAATAGCTGCAGCCATAGGTTCATGTATCAAATACACCTCTTTTGCATTTGCGTGTTCTGCAGAATCACGAACGGCTCGTTTTTCAACCTCAGTTATACCACTTGGAATACATATAACCATTCTTAGTGAGGGGGCAATTAGCTTCTTCTTTAGAATAGGAATGCTTTTTATCATTTCTCGAATCATATGCTCTGAAGCCACAAAATCAGCAATCACACCATCTTTTAACGGTCTGACTGTTCGAATGTTTTCATGAGTTTTTCCATGCATTTGCATTGCTTCATGACCAATAGCTAGGATTGCATTCGTAGATCGATCAATTGCTACAATTGAAGGTGCATCTACAACAACCTTGTCGTTGTGAATGATAAGAGTATTTGCTGTGCCTAGATCAATGGCTATATCATAAGTTAAAAAGTCAAAAAGTCCCATTCTTTATTATTAGTGTTTAAAATGGCGTATACCTGTAGTCACCATGGTTATTTCATTATCATTACAAAAATCAATGCTCAAGTTATCTTTTATAGATCCTCCAGGTTGAATTACAGCTTTAATGCCTTGAGCATTTGCTATTTCAACACAGTCAGGAAATGGAAAAAAGGCATCAGAAGCCATTACAGCTCCTTCTAATTTCATTCCAAATGACTTTGCCTTGTGTATCGCTTGATTTAAAGCATCAACTCTGGATGTTTGTCCGGTACCACTTGAAATTAATTGTTGATTCTTAGCTAGAACTATGGTATTGCTTTTAGTGTGTTTACAAATTGCAGAGGCTAATAGTAAGTCATCTATTTCTTTTTTAGTGGGGCTCCTTTTTGTCACTACTTTGATATCTCCATGGCTGTCACGGTGATTGTCTCTTGTTTGAAAAAGTAATCCATTTAAAGATGATCGTACTATGGTTTCTGGAAATATTGATGATTGGCTCTCTAAAATTATTCTATTCTTTTTAGATTTAAAAATTTCCATGGCATCATCTGAAAATTCAGGAGCAATAATAACTTCAAAAAATAGAGAGCTAATTTTTTTTGCCGTTTCGCCATCAATACCCACATTACAAGCGATAACGGATCCAAAAGCTGACACTGGATCTGATGATAGAGCCTTATCCCATGCTTCTTCAAGAGTTTTGGCGCATGCAAATCCACATGCATTATTATGCTTTATTATCGCTACAGTAGAATCTTTTCCTTCAGAACAATAAGCCATAGCTGCATCAATATCGAGAAGGTTATTATAACTTAATTCTTTTCCGTTATGCTGCGTAAATAATGAATCTAAGTCTCCAATGAACCAAGCTTTTTGATGAGGGTTTTCTCCATATCTAAGTTCTTTTCTTTTCCCATTTATTTCTGATAATGGTTTTTCTTTTTCTTGAAACCAATCTGAAATTAACGAGTCATAGTTTTTAGAAACTTCAAAGGCCCTTGATGCAAATTTCTTTCTCTGCTTTAAAGAAATTTGAGCTCCCTGATTATCAAGAATATTTAACAATTCCGGGTATTCTTTCATCGAAGAAACGATCCAAACATCATTAAAATTTTTTGCCCCGGCACGAATTAAAGAGATACCTCCGATATCGATTTTTTCAATAATTTCTGACTCCTCTGCACCAGAATTAACAGTTTCTTCGAAGGGGTATAAATCAACTATAACCATATCTAAGCTCGGGATTTCCATGGAACTAACTGTTTCGGCATCTGCTTGTAATGACCTTCTCCAAAGTATTCCTCCAAATACCTTAGGATGAAGGGTTTTAACACGCCCATCTAATATACTAGGAAATTTTGTGACTGATTCAATTGGAGTAGAGGGGATACCTAAATTCTCAATAAACTTTTGAGTCCCACCAGTTGAAAAAAGTTTCACTCCTTCCTTGTTTAAACTTTTTATAATGGGCTCCAAGCCTTCTTTGTTAAAAACAGAAATTAACGCAGATTTTATAGGATTTAGTTTTGAATTCATTATATATTGATGGGGTAACCAAAAGATCAAAAAACAAATGTAGGGATTCCTTGTCATGGACTTTGTAATTTCACCTTGTCATGTGGAAAATTTTTACGCTTATTTCAGAGTCTTATCGATTTGCCTGGAATGTGTTATTAAATAATCGATTGAGAACCTGCCTAAGTTTATTAGGTATTGCGATTGGAATATTCGCAATCATATCAGTTTATGCAATCGTAGATAGTCTGGAAAGGAATATTCGTGCGAGTGTTGACAGTATAGGGACAGATGTTGTATTTGTTCAAAAATGGCCATGGGCCGCCGGCGATGATAGTTACCCATGGTGGAAGTATTATCAACGACCAGAGGTCAGTTTAAAGGACTATAAAAAATTGGTTAATCGAGGAATTGTGGGATCTCAATATATGTCTTTTGGAGCTGCTGTTCGTGAAACTTTGAAATATGGCAATTCAAATATTGAAAACGCAAATATTGAGGGCGTGACATTTGAAGCAGGACTAATATTTTTCCCAAAAGGTGATGGTCAAATGAAAGCTGGTAGATATTTTTCTGAAAAAGAAAATCGACTAGGAAAATCTGTTTGTATAATTGGTTCGGATATATGTTCAGGCCTTTTTGGGAATAAAGATCCTATCGGAAGAAGTATAACGGCTTTTGGAAGACAATTTAACGTCATCGGTGTATGGCCCAAACAAGGAAATAGCCTTATCGGTCAGTCAAATGATTCTAAAATGTATATACCTGCATCGCTCTTGATATCAATGAGGGGGGATAGGTTATCTCAAACTGCAATTCACTTTAAAGCAAAAAAATATATACCTATTGAAACATTTAAAGATGAGGTAAGGGCGAATATGCGTGCGATTAGGAGGCTTAGTCCAAGGGCTGAGGATGACTTTTCCATAAACGAGTCATCAATAATCAGTGGAGGTCTTGATACAATGTTTTCAGCTATTGGTATTGCAGGAACTATTATTGGTGGGTTTTCAATTTTAGTCGGGGGCTTTGGTATTGCTAACATAATGTTTGTTAGTGTACGTGAGAGGACTGGACAAATAGGTATTCAAAAGGCTCTCGGCGCAAAAAACTCCTTTATTCTTTTACAGTTTTTAGTTGAAAGCACTATGCTAAGTGTTCTCGGAGGAATACTTGGAATACTATTCGTATCTATTTTAATTTCAATAGCTTCTTTCTATTCCGAATTCGAATTAGCAATGAGTTTAGAAAATGTATTTACCGGGATAGGTCTTTCCGCATTGATTGGACTAGTGTCTGGAGTTGCTCCTGCTTCAATGGCGGCAAAGTTAGATCCAGTGGATGCAATACGGTTTAACCAATAATTTATGGCATTATATCATCAGCCACAGATTTACATATTTTCTCTAAGAGAGCTTTGTCGTTTAAATTGAATGGGTTTTTAGAATGGCTATCAATATCTAATTGACCGATGAGTTTTTTATTTTTATATATCGGAACTAC
>MDSY01017479.1_pt1 | contig 11318 bp, 7 predicted proteins | sample 811131 | NCBI WGS metagenome assembly MDSY01 (sample SAMN05326643, study PRJNA326480) | marine metagenome | isolation source: seawater | place: Atlantic Ocean: South West | collected 2010
GATCTTCTCAATAACCTCAGAGTTTTCAGCCAACATACGACCTGCTTCACCATAGATACCACGCAGAACTTCATTAAACTGAGAGTCATTTAACGTCCACATATCTCGCTCTAGCTTCCTCTTTGTGGACTCAGGGTCTACATTGAGAAGCTCAAGAATAATGTCAATGTCCAAAGAGCCTTTCTGATAAAGATTGAACAGAGCGTCAAAGGTGTCTTGGTTGTCTCGCAAACCAAGACGAGTAAAGCTAAGAGTTGGGTGAACAACTACTTCTTCACCGTCTTCATCTTCTTCTACAAAACCCATGCGCCTACACATAGGCTTCAGAATGTTCTCTTCAACCATTTCTTGTAGGACTTCTCTCATCAACATATATCGGGTGTTAATGACCTCAAGATTAATACGATCTCCCGAATAGCTAGATTCACCACTAAGTAAAGACTCCGTAACGCCCAATCCTGCATACATCTGTCGGTCAGTCATATCATACTCGCCACCAAGATCGAGTAGACGCTGATCAGCACCCATTTCTTCCCAACTAATCTGAAAGTTAGCAATGATCGAGTAATCGGGGTCTTGGAGTGCTAAGTCTACTTGCTCTCTCAAAGCTTCAACGTCATTCATATCCATGTCCTCTGCATAGACAAGACGAATAGGTGTCATGTGTCGAGAGGCAATCGAAGTTTGAGCTTGTCGAAGTTTATCACGATAGACCAAGATTCTGAGACATCTCTCTAACATAGAGTGTCCACGAGGTTCATATTGTGATTTCTTACGAGCCATGAAATAGCAAAAAGAACCCAAAGAGGGGTCTGTATTAAGAGGGATATTCCTACCATTTCTAATAGATTCTACTACGTTTTCGGGCATTGACTCTACAATACGCATAGCGTCAGGGTCTTGCATAGCAGATCGCTCTACTACATCTTTAGTCTTAGAGTCAGGAACTAGAGAAATGATCTTCTCATCTGTGAAAGGAAATGACTCCATGTGTACTTGCTCAGGAGGTAAGATTCTAATCGCAGTCCAACCTTTATAGTTTTTCTTTAGCCACTTATAAGCTAAGTCGTCTGCATCGTCTTTCTTGTAATACTTAACCTCAGCCCCTTCCTCTGTTATTTCGTTCACCTTTGTGTGAGTTACTTCTTTAGGTACATCGGGGTTATTATCCTCACAAAAAACGAACACTTCACCAAGCAAGTTATATTCGTGAAGTATCTCAATTAATCTATGAAGAAGCCCTATGCGCCTTGACCATTTCTCACAAAATCTGAGAGAGGCTTCTGCCATCTTCCTATTTCGAGATTTAGGCATACCTAACCTAATCTTCGATAGCGGAAGCTCGGTGTGTAAGTCTACTGCTTGCCCAACGAACGGGTCAGTTCTGTAAAAGAATCTGAAATAGTTGCGTTGTTCATCTTGACTCTGTGGGAGTTCAAGGAAATCAGTAGAGAGTTCGGGAGAGTAGAAATTCCCTCCTGAACCCATCTGAGTACCAGAAGTGGTCATCGCTATCTTCACACGAGACTTCATTTCTGAAGCTGTTAGAGAACGTGAAATTGCCTTTGATCTTGGGAGTATTTTCCCGACTTCTACGGAATCATCGCTCATTTTCTTTTTCTCTCTTAACGACTGCGGCAGAACATTGTTTTAATAAACGTACTTGCTTAGGGTCGCCTTGAAAAAAACCTACCCAACTTCCACCCATACGCATATAAAGCTCAGAAATGAAATTGATTGTCGAGTCTTTTGGTTCTTTCTGCCCAAAGCTAAGTTCAAGTATTCTACCAAGAACTCGATGATCTGCTGTCTTTCTTTCTCTAGGGAGCATAATTTCACCTCTTTTTATTTCCTAAGATTCGATTCCTAATACTATGTTTGTCAGATCTACGAGAGGTTTTAGGCGCAACTCTACGAGGGTCTGAACCCCCTCTAAGTCTTGTACCTCCTGCAAAACCTTTACCACTACTATATCCTCCTATAGATGACTTACCCGAACCCCCTGCAAAGTACCTCTGCTTACCTATCTGTTTAGAAGCTAACCACACCATACGAGTTAAAGCGTCTGACATATCGTCATGCTTGCCCTGTACTTGCGGAGCTTCTACGGTAATAATATGTTTACTCTGAACTTTAGCTTGAAGCTCCAAAAGCTCTTGAATGTAAGGTTCATGTCCATCTTCTTCGGGATTAGACCTATCATATAAACCAAGCCTTTCGTCCCACATCATATCTTTGAAGTTTTGGAAAATCTGAGAAGTTAATTGTTTGGTCATCTGAACCGACTTCATCTGACCCAAGCCACGTTTAGCCAACGCTTGCTCTAGGGGAATACCTGCCCATTGGTCAAAGATACCCTCAACAATATAAAACTTCTTTGTTAAGTCGAAAATCCAATCAGCGACATCATCAAAGTCAAGTCGATCTTTATCTTCGTAATCCCCATCACCTGCTTTAATCTGAGTAACAAGGTCTACAACTATAGTATCTTCATCTAAGTGTCCTATAGCCACAGCAGTACCGTCGCCCACAAGCCCTAAGTCAATACCCATGAAATGAGGCTTGCGAGCAGGACCTTTTTGTCTTGCTTTAAGGTTTACATCAACACAGGCAAACAAGTCCTCTGACTTCTCTATCCAACCTCTCGTCCTATCTGTAAATTCACCACCATACTCTGTGAAAAAAACAGCCGCATTTTTAAGATAATGCTTTTCAAATTCTTCAGCAGGTACGGTTGGGTTCACCTCCCAAGTAGGAGCTTGGACTGCGAGAATGTTCTCGCTCGCCTTACCTCCACGCATACCGATCTGAAATAGGTTATAAAACAGACCTTGCTTGCCGAGAGGAGAAGAAATGAGAATAACACGACCTTGAACCTCACCGATTGGGATTGTAGGGTTGTCAGGGTCTTTGGGTGAGTATGCCGAAGTCGATGGAACAACAGCGTTATAAACTTCCTCAGCCCCCGACTGACCCGACTCCGTAAAGTGAGCAACCTCATCAAGTATTACGCAAATATTACCTGCACCACGAAGACCTTTAGCCACACAAGATCGAAAGGTAACTTTAAGAGTCGCTTTAGCACTCGCATTTTCAATGTACCTGCCATATTTCTCAACGTCAGCAGGGGTTTGGAATCGAGCATAACTCAGTGTGTTGTTTGCCGTATAAGGACCAAAAAACGAACAGTTCCGATAATGCCCCGAAACCTCTTGATAAAGTAGCCCTGCTTGGTCTTTATCAGTAGCAACAGAAATAATCTGAATGTTATTGCTTGAGGGTAGCCCGTAATATTTCTGCGGGTCGCCTTTTTTGATGAGTTTATAAGTCTCATAAGCAGCTATACAAGCTGAGATAGTCGTATTGTGATTGGTAAAACCATTTCCTAGAAAAGAAGCCCCATCAGGGACGTTCAAGTCATAGACTAAAGATTCAGATTCATGCACTTCAATAATAGGGTCGAAGAAGTAGTCTGCGTCTAAAAGGTTTTCACATTTAGTCTTCAAAGACCCTTTAAGTAGAGGTAAAATCTCTTGTAATTTCCAATAAGGTGTAAGGGTCTTCTCTTTACTTCCAAATATTTTATTGTGATTGTTAAACTCATTTCTGAGCGTTCTCTCAATACCCTTGACACCCTCTCTAACTTCAAGATGAGCGAGCTTCTTAGAAAGCTTATCTAAAAGCGATCTCTTCCTTTCAGAAAGAAACCCAATGAGCTGAGAGAAAAGCCTTTTAGACCTCACCCCTTTGATTGAAATTCTCCATTCTGTTTCCCACTGAGTTCTTTCAGGACGATCATAACTATTTCGGCTAGAAATGATTCCTAAGTTAAGTAAGATTAGTTGGACTTGTCTCGCCAACTCGCTTGAAGTCGTACTCAAACTTATCGATTTCCCTGAAACACAACCATCTGTCTCAAACAACCCTTTCAGAAATGCACACTGAACGCTTTTGGGAGAAGACAGTATGGTATGGGGGACTTCTTTGGTTGTAGTTTTAACTTTAATCCTCCAACCCATTCGATCTAAGAATGTACGGAGGTCTACTCCACTTGCTGTTACCATGCCTGCTGTCTCTGATCTCTTATCGGGTGTGTAAGAGACTTTCCCAAAAACTTCTCTAAAGAACCTAAGCAAGTATTTTTCAAAGCTCTGACAACCAACAGAAACTCTCACTCTTAGCGAGTCAGTCCAAAGACCATCACCGACAAGAATACCAAGTAGCTCACCCCACTTGTCATCTAAAAAGTCAGGCAAAATATCTACAACAGTTAAGTCTTCTTTGTATTTACGAAGATCAACACACCTCTTAGGGAAAAGCTGATTACTTCTATTAATGCAAGCAACATCACCCTCAGAAATGTCTTGTAGGAACTTCCATTTAATATCGAATTCAGGAGTTAAAACTTTAATGCGATGATTTCCTGTACCCTCAAGTTCAAACCCCGATTTGGTTTTGATACTCTTAGTCTTCTTTTTCCCGCCATTATAAAAATAAGCAGACCTAGAAATCTTCCCTGCTTCTTGAGAAACACAAACTGAAAGGGGCTGAAATTCAGCTCCCTCAGTGTCTCCCAAAGAGTCAATCCTAACCAACCCTCGATCAGTTTGAATAAGAGTATTTCCTACTACACATTTCCCTGAACGTCTCCCTATTGAAAGTATCATTTCCCTGCGCTGTTTGCCAGGAATTACTTCGCCTACATTACAACGTCCCTCGTCATACAGCTTCTTTAGATAAGACTTCTCTGTATGTACTTCTACATTCTCTCTACGCCAATCAGATATTTCAAAAGTTTTTGTATCATCAAGTTCTAACCCATAGTGAGCTTTCAAGATTACTCTTTGAACAGGGAATAAAGTCATCTTCAACCCCCAAGGGGCTTCCACAAACTCGATTATATCTGCATTCTTTTCAGATTGCTTCCCTGCCCTCGCACTAGCAGAAATGGCTAAAGATGAAAAACTCATTCTTAGTTCTCACCCTTCTCCATTTTAGCCTTTACATCTGCAATCCAATCTTGATCATCAACGAGTCTACCAAACTCAGCAAACACACTTTCAGCCATTTCAGGTCTTATACCTGCTTCATCACAAGCCTTACGAAAAGTCTCTGCGATATGTGTAAAAACAATCTTAAAAGAGGGCGACTCAAGATCAACCCCTTTTGAAGCGATTATTTCTTTCTTTTTAAGCCAAGTATCTCCAACAGCCTTTAATGCTTGCACTCTACGCATACTAATCTGAGAAGTGCTCTCGCCTTTACGTTCTGCTTCTTGCCTCTCAAAAGCTAAAGAAGCTGACTCCTCTGCTAGACCCTCAATCACTTTGGTAAGGACATTAGAGGAATCGGGATTGTTCTTCGCAGTCTGAACTATTTCATCAGCGTCTAAACAATCTTTTTTTCTTGTTTTAATGGCAGAAATGACAGCATTAGAGGGAGGTAGTTGTGTTGGAGTTGAGGGAGTTTTAGGTCCAGCCCCAGGAGTTCCAAACATAACGTAAGGGTCACCTGTGTTTGGATTAAACTTAATGTTATCAGTAGGTCTAACGTCTGAGGGCTTTCTCCACACCACTTTTCCTACTTCATCTGTAACTTGGACACGAGTTGCGCCTTTAGGTATTAAGTGTTGCATTGAGAAGCCTTTCGTTAAATGCTTTTTATAGGACCTACATCTTTACTATTTCCAACTACTATACCCGAAGCTGTGTTTCCGTCAGCAGGGTCATATAAGGTATTTCCATTTGTGTCTTCTATAGTAAAGGGCGGTACACCATTTAAAAGAACATAAGAATAACTTATTACATTCAAGATCAATCTATCATCGACAGCCGATGTTGAGACTTCTACTTTCGTGTTATCTTGAGTGCTAACATTAGCGTCAATACCATCAAGAGTATTAAGTGCTGTAGCTAACTCAGAAGCGAGGTCAGGTAAAGCACCTGCACCATGACCATGAGCTTGACCGAAATGAACTCCTGCTTGTAGAGGAGTCAATTGATCATACTTCACAATATCTGAAGCAAGAGCCTGTATCATATCTAAGTCATAATGAGGTGGGGCGGCCACTAATTTTGGATTAGCAAAGTCTGTGCTATTAACCTTAATAACTAAAACGGGAGAGTTATCGAGCAAGTTCCCTATAGTTGCAGTTCTATGTTGATTTGTAATAACCTGCATTTCAAACCCATCACGAATCTTAATAGGATTTCCTGCTTCTCCCTTAGAGGGGTCAGAAGCTTTAGCGTGATGTCCTACAAGAACCTTAAAAGGCTGAGAAACCGTAGCTTTCTGCATATATTGATGTAATGGCATTTCTATTTCTCCTTAAACTTCAAAACCACCAAACAGAACTTCACCTACTTCATCTACGGAGGGAGATTCTGAGAAGTTAACTGTTGAGTCTGCTTGGGCTAAACCAAACTCGGACTCATCATAGTTGTTCACAAAAAGTGAAGCAGTCTTTTCAGAATCACTCGCATTGGCAAGCCTGATCATTTCAGTTTGATACTGATCTTTGTTTTCTACGATCTCGGTAGCGCACTTAACCATCATCTTATTGTACTTCTGACAAGTACCTCCAACATTGAAAACACAAGTCCCACATTTCGCAGTTTTAAGAAGTGTTGGGATTTGGTTTGCTCGATGAACTAAAGCACCCTTTTCACAACCATCTGTACCTTGCGTCATGTAGGCTTCTGCGTCTACATACGCATGACCCGAAACACCCTCATGCTCATTTCGCAAAGAAGCAATACGAGTCTTGTGATCTTGGAGTACATTCTGAGAAAACCTTGCTGAAAGAAGAATGTCTAACTCTTCCCCTGCTGAACCCTCTGACATCTTTTGACGCAACCATGTAGCTACTCGAACTTCAGTCTCAGAAATTTGAGCCGATTTCTTTCCATTAAGGAAATGAGCTGTCTCTCCACCTTGGTAATCAGATGCTTCGCTCGGCATTGAAGCCATATCAAAAGCCTTGCGTACAAAATCGTTAGGGTCTGAAATACCATTCAAAGAGTCATACTTTTCTTGAGACAAAAGACCCGAACTAACTAGGCGATCTACTTTAGAATGAGCTTCTTTCCAAAGATTAGCACTCGCTCGCTTTTGGAGAGTAGGTACTTCTCCAAGAGGCTTATTTCTGCTCTTAATCATTCGGTGCTCAGTCACACGATACTGATTATAAGAAGCCACCTTTTTCGGAGTAGCGAGGAAAGCAAAAACAGAAGCTACCTTATCTTCGGGTGTCTTCTTGCCCTTGATCGCTAAAGCAACCTCGTCATAGGAAATAAGCCCACTCTCGATCATCTTAGCGATCTTAGTCTGAGCAACTCTATTTCGATGTGCGAGAATGCGAACTTCTTGATTCTCTACCTGAGCACTTGAGTCTACATTAGACTTCTTGGTCATATAGTGAGCTTCAACTTCTCCCATATATTTATGAACCTGTGATGGTCGAGATAAGTAAGCATACACAGCAGAAAGTTTGTCTTCAGGAGAGGAAGCAGTCTTTGTTGCTTCTTCAACCTCAGAAATAGAGATTAAGCCTTGCTGTATAAGCTTGGCGACTTTCTCTTGGCACTTCTTCGCTGAGGCGATCTTGTCTTTCTGTGAAACAGAGAGGACTTTAGCATTAGGGTCGAGCTGAGACTTATAAGGATTGAGTAGCTTCGCTTCCTTACCTTGACCCTCATAAGAAGACGCTGATACAGGCTGTGAAGCAATCTCATAGAGACGATCAATTTTAGCACTAGCTGTACGATCACTCTGAAGAACGTCCTCAACGATTTCGCTCTCAACTAGATTTTGCGAAACAAGCTGAGTCGCAATTCTTTCAAGCCTAGACTCCGTTGCAGAAATATGTCTCTGTTCTTGTGTCTCAATGAAAGGGTTGTCTACCTCAAATTGATCAAGAGCAACCTTAGCTTTGTCTATAGAAATAAGATTAGTCTGATCGGGTTGTATTTGAAACCAAGTAGAGGATTGAACAGGAGACTCAATACGACCCTCAATAACATCAACAAAAGCCTGTCGAAGCATTGAAGCGTAGCTTGAACCCGACACCTTTGTAACACCGTAAGTCTCAAGTTTAGGCATGAGACTATGATAGGCTTCTTTCCAAGGAATATCCTTTACAGAAGCGACTACTTTCATACCCAAGAAGCGATCAAAAACGCAATCAGACTTACTAGGAATAATATACATAGAAGTAGCACAACGCTTATTAATAACTTCGTCCCAACGCCCATTGAAGAGTCCGGGAAAACTAGCTTCTTTAACGTATACTCGACCATGAAGACCATACTCATCAGACAAGTCTGAAAGGAGTCGGCTCGCTGTTTTTCCGTCTAATGAAAGACTATCTACAACTTGATCGAGGTTCTCTCCATAAGCGACTCTACGAGAACCTTGTTCTACCTTTTGACGGTAGCTATCACCTGGCAACTTCGACTGATTTTTGCGATAAGAGTTTTGATATTTATCATGTTCTCTATGTTTGTTAGGAAGTATTTCTAACCCCGTAGTAGAGCCATCAGCCCATGACTCTTCTAGTGTCTTCATTTGATTTACTTGAGGGTGTTCAAAACGACCCTCAGCGAAGTGTTCTAAGACTTCCTCGTGAGAGCGCATACCATCAAGATTCTCTTGGGGGTTAGAAGCTAACCAAGAGTGATCTACTAAAGGTATAAGTTGCTCTGAAGCGTCTTTAGTCATTTCAGACAAGTCTAGGTCGAGGTCTACTTCCACCCCTGTAGGCAAGTCTGAGTTTAACGGAGCACCTGTCGGAATCATACCACTTGGAAGCGTAGTGAGTCCTTTAGCTTCAGGTAAGCGAGCTTTCTCATAGACTCCATTTCCATACTCGGTATCGAACTGAAACCCGTCTAGCATATAGTTTGAGCCATTAGTTAGGGAGTAACCCCCATTAGGTAACTTACTATTACTCATATCATTTCCCTCATGTATTTCTGAGCTACCCTAGAGGCAGAAGTGGATAGGTTAGCCGTCTTACCCCTAGAAGAAGAAAAATCTCTTTCGGGTTTAAGGTCTTCGGGCTTAGTTTTTGATCTTTCTAGCTCTTTCTTCTCATGTACTTTATCTACGAGAGAAGACATATCTTCTTGAGTCTCAGCCCATGCTTCAGGGTCGTCTTTTATTTCCTCAACCTCATTTAAGACTTGCTGAACTAAGCGACCTTGAGCCTCAGCCCAATGGTCTGCCGTTATCTCATCATAGATGGTGTCTGAGATGGCAGACAATGCTTCAACTATATTCATGTACTGCCTACGAACAGCCTTTATTTCCATGATATATCCACGACCCCCTAAGTTTCCATCGGGGGAAATATCACGAGATTTCATTTTAGCGAAAACAGTGTACGCAGACATAGCGTGTCCAAGACTCATAAGAGTAGATTTGAGAACCTTGCTCAGATTCTTCACGCATTTCTTGTTGAAAGTGTGATTTCTATCCATAACTCTTTCACTTGGAGGGTGCTGTCCCCATGCCCAAGCGTTTGAGTCATCTCCATGATCTTTGATGAAGCGAACTTCACCTGCTGTTCTGATCATTTTTCTACGATTCAGCTCTTTTCTTATTTCACTCATCTCATTTCTCCTTTGTCTTTCTTCTTCTTCTAGTTTTCTTTTTGGAGCCTGAACCTGATGAGGGAGTCGTTTTGGAACTTGAACTTGAACTTGAACTTGAACTTGAGGGTGTCGGAGCAGGGGTTGAAGAAGGAGTCTTAGTCTGACTTCTCCCTCCAAGAGTCTTTTTCACCCTTTTCGTCTTTGCCTTTGGTGCAGTCGCTCTTGCAGGCATGAAATTTTCTGCGAAAGGACCTATTATTTCCCTTATTTCTTCCACGCTCTTCCCTCGATCTTTTTTTAAGTGTTTGATATATCCGATTAAAAATTTGTTCATATCTTCAATTTTAATCTTCAATACCCTTTCTATCATCTTGCGAGCGTTCTCTTTTGATCTACCGTTAGAGAGTGGTGAAATAGGAGTTTTCCCCCCTCTCCCTCTTACATTCTCGTTATACCACTTGTGATATTTTAACCTTGGTTGATCAGACTTACCTGTCTGTACGGATTCTCCGTATTGGTTATAGATGTTATAACAATTCCCTCTAGTCTCCTCACCACTGAAAAGGTCTTTGAAATAATCATCAAAACTCTCTTGAGTCCAATCCTTAAATTGCTTCAAAGGCTGACAGGCTTTATCAGCACCCTTTGGGTCACCTGTATTTTTTCGATACTTCGGAGCGGCCTTTTTTTTTAAGAGTGGCATGATCTCACCCCTCAAAGAAGGGTTTTCATAAGCCATCTTTAATAGACCCATGCGCTCTTGATGAAGCTCTGAAATGAGTTGTGCTTTCTTACTCATTTCTTCCTTTTTCTTCTTCTCGACTTTAGAGCGATCAAGCTTACCTATAGGGTGTTTAGGTGGCGTTTTCTTAGGGTAAGGCTTCGGGACAATCTTGCGAGTAGCCATACCATCTTTCGGTTTTTTATTTTTAGAGTCGTAATACTTTTTCCTGTACTTCACCATGTATTTACGTCTTTTAGGACTACCGTTCTCACCCGACTTGGCTTTGCCATAGTCTTGGTGTACTTGATAACACTCCCCATCACCCGAACCCTTACCTGGCGACTTATGAGGGTCGCACCCTGTCATTCTAGGATTCTGAAGATTACGCTTACTATCAGCGAGCATTTCTTCGCTCATTTTCTCGAAAGCTAAATCTTCATCACTATAATTGTCATAAGCTAAACTAGGGTCTGCGAACCTGTGCTTCAAATAAGCCACTCTAATCAGCTTTTGTTTTTCAGATAACGACATGAAGCCACTCCCTACAATCAAGTCAAACTGTTTCCTCTAAGAGCAATATAAACAGGCTAAAAAAACTCTTTGAACCCTTTAACTCTGACTTGGTTCTCTTTGAGATAGTTTAACCCCTCACCATGCACCCCGTTATGATCAAGGGGAGAAATGACCATTTGAATGCCTGCATGGTGTATCATTTTAGCGCACATTAAACATGGGTCGCAGTTTACAATGAGCCATTTACCTAGAGTAGATTGACCTGTTCTACAAGCATTGAGAATTGCATTGGCTTCTGCATGATGACAGCCAATGTCATTTCTAGTCCCACTAGGTACTTTAAGAGTTTCTCTTGCACAACCACTCCCCCCACAGAGTGGTGAGCTATTTCCTCTCGGAGTGCCATTATAACCCTCACTCACCACGATGTTAGAGAGGGGGTCTAAAATCAGTGCGCCTACTTTCCTGCGACCACAAGGAGAAGCCGA
>MDSY01014828.1_pt1 | contig 11317 bp, 11 predicted proteins | sample 811131 | NCBI WGS metagenome assembly MDSY01 (sample SAMN05326643, study PRJNA326480) | marine metagenome | isolation source: seawater | place: Atlantic Ocean: South West | collected 2010
AATTCAACACTTTTAATTGTTTCATAATTCCCTTCTAAGGATGTAAACTGGCCTGGTTTTGAACCATAACTACCAACTTCTCTGGCCAAAGCAGGGTACAGTATTTTTTTTACCAAAGTGCTTTTTCCGCTTCCTGATACTCCTGTAACCGCAGTAAAGACTCCTAACGGAAAACTAACATTGATGTTTTTAAGATTATTTTGCCGAGCACCAACAATATTAATGCTGTTTGTCCAGGGCCTTCTTTTTTGGGGTACTGAAATTTCTAGTGTTCCGTTAAGGTAACCCGCGGTTAGAGAATTTGAGTTTAATAAGTCTTCAAAGGAACCAGCTGCTACTACTTCTCCGCCAAAAGTTCCTGCCTCTGGTCCAATATCTATAATCTCATCGGCAGCTTTCATGATATCTTCATCGTGTTCTACAACAATTACAGTATTTCCTAGTTCCTGTAGTGCCTTTAGAACCTCAATTAACCTCTCTGTATCTTTAGGATGCAGTCCTATGCTTGGTTCGTCTAAAATGTACATCGAGCCAACCAAACTACTTCCTAAGGACGTAGCAAGGTTGATGCGCTGTGATTCCCCGCCCGACAGGGTATTCGACTTACGGTTCAATGTTAAATAGCCAAGGCCTACATTCATTAGGAATGAAAGTCGATTGTTTATTTCTAGTAATAATCTTTTGGCAACAACCTTGTCGTATTTATTTAACTCTAGAGCACTGAAAAATGTAGCTACCTCGTCTAGTGGGAGTTCCACTAACTCTTGAATTGAGATACCACCAACTTTAACATATGCTGCTGCCTCGCGCAATCGCTTCCCATTGCAGCTACTGCATTTTGTCTTTCCTCGATAACGAGATAGCATTACTCTGTTTTGAATTTTATAGTTTTTTGATTCGAGCCCTTTGAAGAATATAGTGAGCCCGTCGAAAAACTCATTGCCATCCCAGACCAATTGTTTCTGAGCTTCAGATAACTCAAACCATGGCTTATGAATAGGGAAATCAAATTTATATGCATTGTTTACCAGTTCATCTCTGTACCAACTCATACTTTCTCCACGCCACGGGTATAATGCGTTATCGTAAATGGATAGTCCTGTATTTGGAACCACAAGGTCTGCATCAACACCAATTACATCTCCATACCCCTCGCAGGTAGGACAAGCGCCAAATGGATTGTTAAAACTAAATAAATGCTGATTAGGTTCCACAAAACTAAGTCCGTCTGCTTCAAAGCGATTGTTGAATTCTGTAATTTCTCCAGTAGAAAGGTCCTCAATACGCAATTCTCCTTTGCCTTCAAAAAATGCCATTTGAACTGCATCTGCCAATCGGTTGAAAAAATCTTCATCATCCAATGTGATAATCCGATCGACTACAAGGAAAATGCTTTCAGTGACTGCGAGGTTTTCTATTTCATCAATTCTAACAACTTCCCCATTTAACTTCACTCTTGAATAGCCCTGCTGCGAAAGGGCTTTGAGCTTATTTTCTACTGTTCTTCCTTCTTCTAAATGAATGGTGGCTAGGAGTAAGAGTTTACTTCTTAATTCGAATGATTTGATAAAACTAATTACATCGGTAACAGTGTCTTTTTTTACTTCTCTACCGGAAATAGGTGATATGGTCTTTCCAACTCTTGTGAATAATAGTTTTAGATAGTCATAAATCTCAGTTGAAGTTCCAACCGTGGAGCGCGGATTGGAGGAGTTTACCTTTTGTTCAATTGCTATTGCAGGAGCAATACCTTTTATAAAATCTACTTTGGGTTTATCTAATTTTCCTAAAAATTGTCGCGCATAAGAGGATAAACTCTCTACATATCTTCGCTGCCCTTCTGCATATAGTGTGTCAAAAGCAAGTGATGACTTTCCGCTACCGGAAAGTCCAGTGATCACTACTAATTTGTTTCGAGGAATCACAACCGAGATGTTTTTTAGGTTGTGTAATCTAGCTCCTTTAATTACAATGTTCTTTTTAACGTCTATGTTTTCGATATCCAATTGTCGCTCGGTTTTTGCAGTAATCGGCAAAGATAATACATTGATTTCGTGATTAAAATTTTAGGTTGAATATATTATTTTAAGGAATTCCTTCATATTTATTTGCTATTTTAAAGACTTTGTTGTTATATTTACCCTTTTACTCGTGTTAACTTAAATTTTCGCCTATAGCATATTACTACTTTAATTATTTAACTCTTAGCAACTGATCAACCGAATATGTTGTTAATTTTAAAAAGTAATGATATGAAGAAAGTCACAAACACGGATGCGATTCTAGTGAGCGCATACATTGGTGGAGATGAGTCTGCACTCTCAGATTTAATTACACGACACAAACAAAGAATTTTCAGTTTTATTTATTCCAAAGTCTACGACCGCGACATCACGGAGGATATTTTTCAGGATACCTTTATTAAAGTTATTAGAACATTAAAGCGAGGAGCGTATAATGAGGAGGGCAAATTCCTGCCATGGGTTATGCGAATTGCACACAACTTGGTTATCGATCATTTCAGGAAAAATAACAGAATGCCGAAATTTGAAAATAGTGGTGATTTTAATATTTTCTCTGTGCTATCAGATTCTTCCTTAAATGCCGAGAAGAGTATGATAAAAGGGCAGGTTGAAGATGACGTAAGACGACTAATTGAGGAGCTTCCTGAGGACCAGAAAGCAGTACTTGTAATGCGTATTTACAAGGATATGAGTTTTAAAGAAATTAGTGAACAAACTGGAGTGAGTATAAATACTGCTTTAGGAAGAATGCGCTACGCTTTAATTAATTTACGCAAAGTAATTGATAAACATAATATTATATTAACCAATTGATACAATAAAGTGTTTTTTGCAGCGTTTAATCTAGACATTAATCGCAAAAAAATGTTGTATGCAAAAAATATACTCTGAAATTTCACATCCGGAGTGTGTGAATGAAAAACTAACTCCGAAAGAAGGAACAATTAATTTTCTTCTTGATTATTCTAAGGCTTTAAGTGTTATAAATTATAAAAAAATGAAGTTTGAAGCGCTTCTAAACTAAACTTTGACCCTCCTTTATTTTCTAAGATAAGGAGGGTTTTTTTGTGTCCACTGGTTAGCAAAATAACGTTATTTACTATTTTTTTTGTGGTACTCAGTGAGTACAGTTTTTCTTCCAATCGTCTTTGTTATTTTGTCTTTTTCGAGGTTCCATGCGCGTGCTGGAGAGTATTGCCGACCATACCAAATAATTTGAAGGTGAAGTGCATTCCAGAGGTCTTCTGGAAATAACCGTTTTGCATCTTTTTCAGTTTGTATTACGTTTTTGCCATTGCTAAATCCCCATCGAAACATCAGTCTATGAATATGGGTGTCCACAGGAAATGCTGGGATATTGAATGCTTGAGACATTACTACACCTGCCGTTTTGTGACCTACTGCAGGAAAAGACTCTAGCGCCTCAAAGCTAGCTGGCACAATGCCATTATAGTTTTCAACTAACATTTTTGATAGGCCATAAATACCTTTTGACTTCATAGGTGATAGGCCAACGGGCTTAATTATATCTCGAATTTCTTCAACTGTTAATTTTATCATATCGTATGGATTGTCAGCAATTGCAAACAATATAGGCGTTATTTTATTTACCCGAACGTCGGTGCTTTGAGCTGAAAGCAGTACTGCTATAAGAAGTGTATATGGATCTTTATGGTCCAGCGGAATTGGAATTTCCGGATACAATTGGTTTAAGGTGTCGATAACAAAATTTACCTTTTCTTGCTTGGTCATTTTTTATTACTTTTATACAAAAATACGCTAAATGGATACATTAAAAGTGGGAGATAAAGTGCCAAATTTTATTTCCTCAGATCAAAACGGAAATACAGTATCATTGTCAGATTTTAAAGGAAAAAAGCTTGTAGTGTTTTTCTATCCTGCTGCAAGCACGCCAACATGTACAGTAGAGGCATGTAACTTAAGAGATTCGTATAAAGAATTGAAAGAGTCGGGATATGAAATTATCGGTGTAAGTAAAGATACCACGCGGAAACAAAAAAACTTCAGTGATAAATACAATTTCCCTTTTCCATTATTAGCAGATACCGAAAGAGAGGTGCTCGAAACATTTGGTGTTTGGGGACCAAAAAAGTTTATGGGACGCACCTTTGATGGCATTCACAGAAAAACCTTTGTTATTGATGAGGAAGGGGTTGTTTCGAGGGTCATTGATAAAGTCAAGAGCAAAGAACATGCAGGTCAAATCTTAGCACCTTAGCCTTCTATTTTTGTCTTACGTTCTTTATATCCGAAAAGATTCTTGTTCTTTATAATTTCTGAAACTCCTGTAGGCAACATTTCGCCCCATCCTTCTTCTCCGTTTTCGATCATTGAAAGTACGCGTCTTGAGAAGATATTCATAACGTCTGGATTATAGTCTTCAATATCTACAACCTTACCATTGTATTTGAAGAACTTGTAAAGCTCCTTCATTCTAGGGTGTAATTTGAGGTTCTCACTGGTCGTGTATTCTCCGGTTTCAGGATTTTTCATTGGGTATAAGTAGACCTTAAGGTCTTTAAAGAACAGCTTACCGAATGCCTCTAAAATACCACCGCTAAGATGTCTGTAGTATTTCTCGTCGAAGATATCGATTAGATTGTTAATACCCATGGCAAGTCCAAGTCGCATTTTTGTATATCGTGAAAAGTACTCTACTAGTTTGTAGTATTCCTGAAAGTTTGAAATCATTACTGAATGACCCAAAGAGCACAATAATCTTGCCCGGTCCATAAAGTCTTCTTCGTCAATTTCTCCCTCGGCACGGAGGTTGGACAACGTAATCTCAAAAATCACTTCTGTTCTCTCTTTTTCAACTCTATTTTCGTTGAGAAACATCTTAAAGGATTTCTCATACATATCTATATTTACCTTGGTTACAGGACGAAAACTTCCTCTAAAGGCAAGGATGTTTTTTTTATATAAAATTTTAGCAGGAAGAATATTACGACCATCAGGTCCAAACATCACAGCATCTGTCATTCCATTTTTAATAAGTTGTAAACTCATTAAACGATTGTCAATTTTTTCAAATCGCGGCCCTGAAAAATTAATAGTATCGATTTCGATCTTATCCTTATCTATGTGATCATAAAGGTAACGAAGCAATTTATTTGGAACATCATATTTATAATAAGCGCCATATATCAAATTAACACCCAATATTCCTAGCGTTATTTGCTGCAAGATAGCATCATTCTCGTGAAAACGAATGTGTAATGTTATTTCGTTATAATCTTCATTTGGGTCAACTTGATAGCGAATTCCAAGCCAACCATGGCCTTTGTATTTCTTTGCAAAATCGATGGTTGCAACCGTGTTGGCATAAGAGAAAAACAACTTGTTTGGATGCTTCTCACGCTTTATGCGTTCTTCAATTAACTTGCCCTCGTGATTCAGCATCTTTTTTAACCTCGATTCGGTTACATAACGCCTGTCATTTTCAATACCATATATTGCATCACTAAAGTCCTTGTCATAAGCCGATACTGTTTTCGCGATGGTTCCAGAAGCACCGCCTGCTCTAAAAAAGTTTCGAACAGTCTCTTGTCCAGCTCCAATTTCAGCGAAAGTTCCATAAATATTTTCGTTTAGATTTATACGAAGGGCTTTATTTCTAATGGAGGGAATCTCTTCAAATTTTTTGTCTCCTGAAATATATTTAGGCATAGCAAGTTTTTAGTTACTTCTCACTAACAAAGGTATCAAATTACGAACTTAAAGAAAAAAATATCTGTTTTTAATATGCCTTTGATTGTTCTAAGCTTTTTGAAAAATTCATTCTTAAATTAATGATGTTGTGGAACTTAGCCTTTTCAAGCCGACAAACTTCATAAAATTTTGTTTATTACCGAATATTCACTGTTGATAGTGCTCATTGACTTGGCTATTTACTAAGTATTGGATTCACATTTTTGTTAAGCTCGAGTCTATGCCAATTTGCTTTGAGAACTTATTTCATATTCAGGTTTTCTTAATCTGCTATTTAGGGTTATTTTATCTTGAACACCACAGGGGGAGGACTCGAAGGTTATTTTTGCAATAATTATTATCGAAATTAAAAATAAAATTCATTTTGTGACCTTGAAGATTATAAATAGCTATAATTTTATAGCCTAAGAAATAAAACATGGAGGTGACTTTTTTAGGTACTGGAACATCACAAGGAATCCCCACATTGGGGAGCAATCACCCGGTTTGCTTGAGTGCAAATGCAAAAGATAAAAGGCTGAGAGTTTCTGTATTAATATCTTGGAACCAGTATAATTTTGTAATTGATTGTGGACCAGATTTTCGCCAACAAATGCTTCGTGAAAATGTGGCCCATCTTAATGGTATATTAATTACGCACGAACACAGCGATCATACGGCAGGTATCGACGATATCCGTCCCTATTATTTTAGACAAGGAAACATTCCTTTTTATGCGGAAAAAAGAGTCTTTAGTGCACTGCATCAGAGGTTTGGCTATATTTTTGAAACAGAAAATAAATATCCTGGAGCTCCTACAATCGAAGAAGTTGAAATTTCTGAAAATTCGAACTTTCGTATTGGTGGAAAAAATGTGACTGTGGTTCGAGCATTTCATAATAATTTACCTGTTCTTGGTTTCAAAATAGAAGGGTTTACTTATTTAACTGATGTTAAGACGATTTCTGATGCTGAAATCGATAAAATTAAGAATACCGAGGTGTTAGTTGTCAATGCCTTGAGAGAAGAGCCACATTACGCCCACTTTAATCTTTCCGAAGCATTAGTGTTTATTGAAAAAGTGAACCCAGGTATTGCTTATTTAACTCACATAAGCCATCATCTTGGGTTTCATGATGAAGTTGAAAAGAAACTTCCAAAAAACGTCTTTCTCAGTTACGATAAATTAAAAATCAATCTATAGGTTATGAAGAATAAAATTTTTATGTATTTGTTTTTTTTCGCGTTGTTATTTGTAATATTTCAATACATGAACGAAAAAACAATATTCGAATCCCAAGACAAGAAGATACAGATCCTTACTGAAAAGAAAATAAAGGGATTAGACTCAATTGAGGTACTAAATGAGAGAATTGCAAACCTCAATTACTTTACACTTCAGGGCAATGACAATGCAATGGCGTACTTTGAAAGTCTGGGACTTGAGTCGGCAACGGTAGAGCGGGAAGTCGCAGATGCTATTTATGATCAAATTTTAAAAAATGGAAACAATAATTTAATTCCTTTTGCAGATACAAATGGTACGATGAAAGTTAACAAATTAAAATTCTTAAATCATCGTTGGATTATAGCAGATTTCTCTGATGGTAGTTCTTGGGGAGAGATGATCGTTGAATACTTTTATGACGACCGCATGAAACTTCAATTGAGAACCATTGGTTCTGCTTTATATCCCAATTAAAATATATTTTAAAATACAGATTAGTTTTTCGCTTTTGCCAATAGAAAAGGAGCATCTAATAATTCAATAAAAACACTAAATCTATTTATCCACTTTTTCAAGCCACTGCTTGAACTCATAAAAGTTTTGAGGAGCGACACCATGACCCACTGGAAATTCAGAATAGGTATTGAAGATATTTAAACTGTTTAGAAAAGGGCTGGTTTTTCGGGCCCAATCAACGGGAATTACTTGATCTACGCTTCCATGAGAGGTGTAGATGCTTAGAGAGCTAAAATCATTTTTTTCATAGCCCTCCAATAACAAATCTTTGTTTATATAACCACTAAGACCAATTACATTTTTAATTTTATTGGGATAGCACAAGGCTACAGAGAAACTTAATATTGTTCCCTGGCTAAAGCCTAATAGGGTAATTTTGTCTTTTTGAACATTGTACTTTTCTATAATTTCCTCAATACAATGTTTTATAAGGTCCCGCGATTTTATCGCTTGCTCTGTATCGCTAAATTTCCCATCAGTGCTATCAAAATAGATGTTATACCATGCATTTCCTGAAGGTTGCATCGAAATAGGAGCCTTTAAAGAAATAATTGCATACTGCTCAGGCAATTCATTTGCAAAAGAAAAAAGGTCGTTTTCATCACTGCCAAAACCATGCAGCATAATAATTACAGGTGCGGGTTCATTGGGTTGAGATGATGGTTTGTAATTATGGTCGAGCGATAAGTGTTGTTTCATAGTTTTTTAAAAGATACCAAAACATGCTATCCTCTTTAAAGTTTCGTTTCTTAACAAGGATGATCTGTTTTTTGCCTATACAATTCCTTTAAACCAATCTTGGAAGTAGTCACCTAAAAATGGAACGAGCTTTTTTTGTCCTTGTATTGCTCCTACAAGCCCTATTATCCAAAGTACAAATACACCAAACTGAAAAATAGTAACGAGCATCCCAATGTTTACAATAGAATCAAGTATTGTTAAAAGAGCCCCGATCGCAATAATCCCTAAAGATTGTCGCAAATGAAAGACCCCAAAGTCTGATTTATTATTGTTATTCATAACAAAGGCGATAAACCATCCAATAAAGGTAATGTATGATATAATGGCCGTGCTTTTTCCGTTATTAGCAGTTGTTTCTGACATAATTAAATAATTAAGGTACGTATAAAAATGAATGTTCAATATAAGATATCTAATCCAAAAATGTAAACCATTGTTGAAATTTCTCACTTAAAATTGGCACGCCTTGTTTTTTATCTCTCATTGCCATCACCAACGAATAAAGTAAGCAAACGATACTCGTAATTTGCAGTATGTCGCCAGTTAAGATGTTTATATGGAGTTGGGTGACATAAGAAACAATCCATATTAGAATAATTCCAAAACTATTTTTTATGTGCCAGGTCGCAAATAGATCTTTTTTTGTACTATTCATAGATGCAGCAATTAGAAAACCCAAAAATGTTACGTACGCCAGTATTGCTTTGGTTTTTCCGGGTGTTTGTTCTTTCATGTCGAATGGTTTAAACTACCATAGCCCCTTATGGGAGTAGGTGATGTGTTTTCGTTCAGGAAATCTATCCGTTTTACGAACTAGTAAAGCTCCGGATTGTTTTTTATGTGCAGCCTGTATAAGCTGAAAACTATTCAAGCAGATCAATTTAATACAGCGATATTATTTCGTTAGCACTAATTTTTTGTTTGCATAAATGCCGTATGCTTTTCCTTTTAGCCTGCTATTTATAAATGCAGCATTTTTCGAGGATGCGTAAATATCACGCTCTTTAAATGTCCATTCGGCAGTAGGGTCAAAAAGGGTGATGTTGGCTTTTGAACCTTCTTTAATTTCATCTTCAAAACATCCAAAAACAGCTCTTAAGGCAGTTAGTCCAGTTATCGTTGTTTCTATGTCTATAAGACTGTTTAGTGCACCAAAACAGCTTTCCAACCCAATACTACCAAACAACGCATGATCGAACTCGATCTTTTTATTTTCGATGTCAATAGGGTTGTGGTCACTAGTCACGCCGTCAATTACTCCTTCTTTGAGGCCTTTTAGTAGTGCTTTCGTATCTTGATTTGTTCGCAGGGGTGGCATTAACTTGTAATTAGTGTCAAAACTTTCCAGCTTTTCGTCTGTAAAGTATAAGTTCGCTATCGCAACACTGCAAGTTACCGCGAGTCCTTTGTTTTTGGCCTCTCTTATTAGGGCAACCGATTTCTTTGTAGATATGGTTGGGATGTGTAGTTTTCCTCCGGTATACTCTAGGATGTAGAGATCTCTTATTATTTGAAGTTCTTCAGACAATGCTGGAAGTCCTTTGAGGCCTAGGCGAGTGCTATTAATTTCTTCATTCATCATCCCTCCCCGAGCTACTGATTTTTCTATAGGAAAGGACTGAACCATTCCATTAAATCCTTGGCTATATTGCAATGCAATTTTTAGGAGGTTGGGATTTAGTATTGGTTTTTTATAGTCATAGAAGGAAATAGCTCCTTCGCTCTGCATATCAAATAATTCGGCTAAATCGGTTCCTTCGCTTTTTACAGTGAGCGCACCAATAGGACGCAGTGTCACCGCATGCCCACTAGCTTTCGACTTTAAGTACCTAATATTTGCTTTGTTGTCTGTCACTGGAAAGGTGTTTGCATTTACAGCAATCTCAGTAAAACCACTATTTGCAGCTGTTGTTAATCCGTTTTCAATAGTTTCACGTTCTTCAAATCCCGGCTCACCAAGAGAAACACTCGGGTCAAACCAACCTTTAGATATGTGCAAATTAGGAAGAGAAATTTCTTTTTCTTTATTCGACTTGATAAGTTTAACGCCTATTTTTTTAATGATTCCATTTTCAATTAAAACATCCCTTTTTTTTAGGTGATGAGTATTATCCTTATCTACAATGGTCGCCGATTTTAATAGAATGTTCATAATCTTAAAGATTCAATTCGTATGCTTTGGTCTCTTTTTTTAAAAGAGTATTTACCTACTTTTATAAAATTTCAATAGTAGCATTTCAAAAATGAGAAATATTAGCGCTAAAGCTGCAAATAATTTCCAAAAATTATTAATAGAATTATCTTTAGCAATGCTATTAAATAAGTTTTTAACACTGTCAAACACTTCCGCTCCCTCCCAATCTGATGGGTTGGCATATCGAAGTATACTTTCATCACGACGATAATTATAACTCACAAATTCGACAAAATCCTCACCTTTTTCAATATTAAATGTTCCAGCTATATCTGGATTTTCGAGAGTTTTTATATTTACTTGATTTGCCTTCAGCTGTTGCATCGGAATAAATTGAATCAAGCTATCTTTTATGGTTAAAATCTCGTCTTGTTTCAGTGCTATCGGTATAGCGAACTTATTTACTTCACCAATTGTGTAATAGAGTTCAGAAAGGGCGACACTTTGCTGAGCCATATTGTATATGGTTGGAACTACTAAAGGCGAATTCTGAAAATTTGAGTTTTCTGCATTGATAGGAGCTGTAAACAAATAGGTGTTTTTTTTCTTAATTAAAAATGGTTTCCCGTCTTCAAACTTTAATATTGAACTTGCATTAGAACTTAAGTCATAGTACGAATTGACTTTTGGATACTGAAAGTTTAAAACCCGTTTTTCAAAAACGTTTCGATACAATGGATGGTCAAAAACAATTTCTGTTATCTTTTTTTCTTCACCTCGAAGCATTGAAAACTCCCCTAAATTGAAAATATCCATTAGGTTTTTATAAGCAGGCAAGCGAGAATTTCCCGATGGCATGACTAACAAGCTACCCCCATTTTCACTGAATGCCCTTAGTGCGTTTATTAAGGATGGAGGGATGTCTACAAGTTCATTTAAAACCACGAAGTTTTGGGATGGAAT